>OGPF01001294.1_pt1 | contig 11757 bp, 8 predicted proteins | sample 1552871 | NCBI WGS metagenome assembly OGPF01 (sample SAMEA2580276, study PRJEB22360) | human gut metagenome | biome: human gut; feature: human-associated habitat; material: faeces | place: Denmark | collected 2008/2010
CTAAAGACATATCCATCAATAATCCAAACTTTGATATTCCTGCATTATTTACTAAAATGTCGATTTTTTCATATTTTTGTACGACATATTTTATCATTTCCTCGACAGCCGCAAAGTCTGACACATCACACTGATATTTTTCCGCACTGCCGCCGTTTTTTAAAATACTATCTACCGTATCCTGTGCCGCCTGTGCATTTCCTGCATAATTTACAATCACAGTTGCACCTTCTTTGGCAAGGCTTTTCGCAATCGCACTGCCGATTCCCCTGCCTGCGCCCGTTACCAGCGCAATTTGTCCGTTCATTTCCTGCATGATGCCCTCCTGACTATTCTGTGATAAGCTGTGATAAATCTTCTTCCTTTTCAATATTGATACAGGTGATTCCTTCACACTGCATTTCCTTTGCCGTCTTTTTTACAAATCCGGTTAGTGTTCTTCCCGGTCCGATTTCTATAAATGTGTCAAAGCCGTCCGTGATTAACTTACGTAACGTCTGTTCAAAGCGTACCGGTGAATAAACCTGCTTTCTTAACAGTTCCGAAATTTCTTTGCTGTCCGTTACATATTCCGCCGTCAGATTGGCAATATAAGGTATCCTGATTTTGTTAAATGAAATCTTTTCGAGTTCTTTTTGAAGCTGTTCTCCCGCTCCGTAAAGCAACGGGGAATGAAACGGTCCGCTGACCCTTAACGGCACCACTCTTTTTGCGCCTGCCTGCTTTAAAACTTCTGCCGCCCGTTCCACTTCGCCTTTTTCGCCGGAAATGACAATCTGCCCCGGACAATTATAATTGGCAATGCCGATTTTTGCAGTGTCCAGTGATGTTTTTAATACTTCTTCCGTCTGTTTGGCACTAAGTCCCAACACTGCCACCATACTGCCCTGACCTTCCGGTACTGCCTGTTCCATATAAATGCCGCGTCTGCGGATTACGTAACAGCCGTCCTTAAAAGACAAAGCCCCTGCTGCCGTCAGTGCTGCATATTCTCCCAGTGAAAGTCCTGCCGCCGCTTCGCATAGAATCCCTTTTTCCTGTAAAACGTTCAGTATCGCACATTCTGTTGTATACATGGCAATCTGCGTGTATTCGGTCTGATTTAAAGCTTCATTTTCTTCAAAACAAAGTGACGCAACATCAATGCCTGTCACTTCCTGTGCCGTTTTAAAATATTGTCTGACGGCATCATATTTTTCATAAAAAGAACGTCCCATTCCGACATTCTGTGCGCCCTGTCCCGGAAAGAGAAATGCTGTTTTACGCATGTTCTGCCTCATTTCCGCACGAATCTTCCGCAAAGATACTGCATTTTTTTATCGTTTCTTTTGCTTCCTGCACAATTTCCTGAATAATTTCTGCACAGGTCTGTTCTTTTTTTATCATGCCTGCAATCTGACCAGCCATGACCGTTCCCATGGCAACATCACCGTCTACAACAGCTTTGCGCAGTGCACCCAGTGTCAGGTGTTCCAATTCTTCAAAGGATACATTGTTTTTTTCCATTTCAAGATACTGGCGTGTCATTGTATTTCTAAGGGAGCGCACCGGATGTCCCGTGCTTCTTCCCGTAACAACGGAATCAATATCCTTTGCGCCAATCACACGGTCTTTGTACGCCTGACTGACGGTGGATTCCTTTGCAACGATAAAACGCGTTCCTAGCTGCACCGCTTCCGCACCCAGCATCAATGCCGCTGCCATGCCTCTGCCGTCACCAATGCCGCCTGCACCGATAACCGGAACCGATACCGCATCGACAACCTGTGGGAGCAGGGACATTGTTGTCTGCTCACCGATATGACCGCCGGACTCCATGCCCTCTGCAACAATCGCATCTGCGCCCGCACGTTCCATCATTCTTGCCATTGCAACAGAAGCAACCACAGGAATCACACGAATTCCCGCTTCTTTCCACTGTTTCATGTATTTTGCAGGATTACCGGCTCCTGTCGTTACGGCTTTTACACCTTCTTCGGCTACAACCTGTGCCACTTCGTCTACATGCTCACTTAACAGCATAACATTCACGCCGATTGGCTTATCTGTAATCTCTTTTGCCCTGCGAATTTCACTCCGTACCCATTCTGCCGGTGCATTTGCCGCCCCGATAAATCCGATGCCGCCCGCTTTTGAAACATTTGCCGCAAGCGCCGCATTTGCGACCCATGCCATACCACCCTGAATGACCGGGTATTCAATTTCAAGCAGTTTTGTAATTCTTGTCTGCATATTTTCTCATCTCCGAACATCTTTATAAACGTTGTCTGCCTTTTTACCTCACTGCTTTTTAAGCTTCTACACCGTGATTTTTTAAATAATCACAGACATCCTGTACCGTTAATAACTTTTCAAGTTCTTCTGACGGAATTTCTACGGAATATTCGTCTTCCAGTGCCATTACCAGTTCAAATAAATCCAGTGAATCTGCATTTAAGTCTTCCTTGAAGCGTGATTCCGGCTTTACATCCTCTGCGTTTACATTTAACTGTCCTGCGATAATTTCTTTCATTTTTTCTAACATCTTTTTAATCTCCATTCTACTACAATATATTTTTGATATTCTCTTGTAATCTACGCATATTCTGCCTGTCATTTGTGCCATTCCAGCAATGCACTGCCCCAGCTTAATCCGCCGCCAAAGCCGGACAGGATCAACACATCGCCCGGTATCAGGCGGTTTTGTCTGTTTAATTCGTCTAAAAGAACCGGTATGCTTGCCGCTGAAGTATTTCCGTGGGTTTCCAGATTCATCGGAAATTTTTCAACCGGTACATCCAGCCGCTTTGCAATACTTTCAATCATTCTTGCATTTGCCTGATGTAAAATAAAATATTTTACCTGTTCCTTTGCCGTTTCCGATTCTTCTAGCACTTCTTTAACAGACTCCGGTACTTTCCGAACTGCAAAAGAGAAAATTTCCCGTCCGTTCATATGCACCGCATTTTCTTTTCCCAGTGTCAAAGCCTGTGCACTACCGCTGTCGCTGTGCAGTCTGAAAATGCTTTTTCCGCTGCTGTCTTCACCTAAAACAACCGCACCTGCGCCGTCACCAAACAGCACACAGACACTTCTGTCTTTCCAGTCCACCACCTGCGACATCACTTCCGCACCGATAACCAGTACCTTTTTGTACATGCCCACTTTAATATAGGCATCTGCCACACTCATTGCATACAAAAATCCTGTACAGGCGGCGCTTAAATCAAAACATGCCGCGCGCTCTGCCCCAATCTCCTGTTGGACAAGATTTGCCGTACTCGGAAATATGTAATCAGGCGTTGAAGTCGCAACGATAATGGCTTCTATCTGCTCTGCCGCTATCCCGGCATCTGCTATCGCCTTTTTCGCGGCTTGTGCCGCAAGCGCTGATGCAGTCTGACCTTCCTGTGCGATATGACGGCTTCGGATTCCGGTTCTGGTGCGAATCCACTCATCACTGGTATCCAAAAATGTTGAAAGTTCTGCATTGTCAAGCGCCCTTGACGGAACAGCACTTCCCGTTCCTATTATTTTCGTATTCATATCTGCCTCTGTGCCGCGTTTTCTTTTTCCCGGAAAATGTCCCGCAGCTTTGACATTTTCCTTCTTTAAAATTCTGTTTCGTTTCTTCAGATTTTCGTTTTGAATATCTTACTTTTTGATAATCAAAATATTAATCTAAAAATTTAAGAGTCAAACGAAATCCGTAAAAGTTTTTTGTTTGACTCTCAAACTAGTTGTTACTATACAGGAAAACTTTTCCTTTGTCAATAGTATTTTGATATTCAAATTATTTTTTAGAAATTAAAATCAATTTTAATTCCCTTTAAGTCTTCTGCCAGCAGATTATTATCCTTAAGAATATTGCGGATATTCTGTTGTGCAGCTTCGACATTGTTTGTTGTCTTGCGCTGGAGGGATAAATCCTGCTCGGCACTGTCTGCCTCCGCCTGACCCTTGATGAGTTCTTCCTGCTCTTTCCTCTCCTGCTTTGCCTCATCAATGCGCTCCTGCTGTTCGTCACGCTTCTCTTTCTGCTCCTCGGCTTTCTTCTGCGCTTCTTCCTGCTCTTTGTCGATATGCTCTTTTCCGTCCTGAATGAGCAGCCCCATGATTTCTTTGTTGGAAGCTTCCAAAATATCATCTGCTGCACTGCCTGCTTTTAACATATCCTGTGACTTTGCCTGATCGGTCTTTGCCTTTGCGATTGTATCTGTCAGCTCAATCAGCTTATCATTCGCATTGGAAGCAGTTACTTTCATTGAACCGGCAATCTGGTTTAACCGGAGTGCCTTTTCCTGATATTCTGTACGCGGAAGATTCTGCAATTCCTTTAACCTGTCAACGTCTTCCTTTGTAAAGCTTTCATCATGTGAGCCGTTCTTATAATTCTGGAATTTTTCGAGTAATTCCAAATCCTTCTGCTCCTGTGAATCATCAGCTACACCGTATTGCTCCTGAAGCTCCTTTTTGCTCTTTTCAAAGGTTTTCTCATGCTCTTTGGCTTCCTGCATCTGCTCTACATAGTCTGCTTTCTGCTGTTCCATATCTTTTATGCTCTGGGAAGCCAATTCATCCCTGCCCCACGCATCTGTAATCAGTTTCATTGCCTGACGTCTTGCGGTCTGCTTTTTCTGCTCAATCTGATTTCCCTGTCCGAGCATTAAATCGCCAGCAAATACAGTGCTTCTCGTCTTGGTATCCTGTGTTTTGTTTCGTCCCGCTGTTGTACCGCTCATCTGGATTCCGGTATTGTCCTGATTCATCTTAATCGTTATAGACATTTTTCAACTCCTTTTACTTTCCCCTTAGCTTTTGTTTAAATGTTAAATACTGATATCGACACTCACACCTGCGAAAGCTGCTGTTTTTCCTGCCGTCTTTACCGTGCCTGTATGACCGCTGTCTGCAATCACCGTGACTGTTCCGGCTTTTGTTTTTTCCGGCTGTGCTTCTGCCGTGCTTTCGGTATCCGTACTATCTGCCGCGTTCTGCTTTGGTGCTTCAAGTACGGTTCCGTTTGCCGCAATTGCCTGACGGATTGTTTCTAACGGATCTTCATCGTCTGTCGTTACCTCGCCCTTTGTCCCTCTGTTATCCTCTGAGGATACGGTATCGGTGCTGTTATCGGTCTTTTTGGATTTTGTATCTTCATCTTCATCCGGCAGAATTGCATACTGGGCTGATTCCACAAATTCCTGATGTTCTTCCTGTATGCCCATTACTTCCCGCAGCAGCTTTTTTAACATTGCACATTTCTGGTCTTTTGGAATATAAGGACTGGAGGCAATGCTTTTGCAAGAAGACAAAAACTCGCCCATTTTGGCTGTCTTAACACGCTCCACTTCTTCCTTTGAGCGGCAGTTTCTAAGCTGCCTTTTATAGTTTTCGCGCTCTCTTTGTTCTTCCTCGTAATCCTTTAAAGCCTGCGGATTATGCTTTTTTAAATATTCGATTTCCTCAGCGTTTAATCTGCTGCCCGAAGCCAGCTTAATGTCGATTGCCGCCGGTTTCTGACCTTCACGGATATCGTCTGCCTGTGACTGATACATCTGCAATTCACGCTGTTCAGAGGTCAGCTCGCTTGTCTTTCCGGCATTGATATCATTTTTCTTTTTCTGCCACTGGTTCTGCATTGCCGACAGCGCCACCATGCTTTGAATTGTCCCTGTTCCCATATGCCGCTCCTAACCGCAGAAGTCGATGTTCTGTCCAACCTTCTTTTCGGCTTCCGTAAGAACCGTATCGCTTTTTGCCAGCTGCATATAATCCTGTATCTTTTGCAGCAATTCTTCCACAGAAGATGCCGTAATCGTCACTGTACCGCTGTCTGTATCCGTCTTATCTGACACATCTGTTTTTTCCGTCTTTTCGCTTCTTGCTTCTTCAAGCTTTTCTTTCTGGTGCTTTTTCTCGGCTTTCTTTTCGGCAGCTTTTTTCTCTGCCTTTTTCTCTGCTGCTTTCTTTTCTATGCGTTCCCGCTGTGCCGCAGAGGATTCTTCCAATACCGCAAAATAAGTTGCCGTTCCGCCGTCATTGACCTGCATACCGAAGCCTTTGACGTTGGCACCGCTGGATTCCAGACTGCTCTTTAACCGTGAAATACCGCTTGCCGCATTTGCAATAATGGCTTCATACTGCTTGCGGTAATTCTCATCTTCTGCCATCCGCTCTACTTTGTCTTCGTCAATTAAGACAACCATTTTGCTGGCATTGGCATAACTGGAAGCCTGCGCCTTTGCCTGCTCCTTCTTGTCTTCACTGACAAGAATAAAATCCATGTTGGAATATTTTTTCTTTAAAGATTCATAATAATCCGCCGCTTTTTTACTGAGCTTCGGACTGCCTATGGTTTTTCCTGAAACACTGCCGCTCTTTTCATTTTGTGTCTGCTCTGTCTTCTTTTTTGCTTCCACTGCGGCAGCACTTGTAGATGCTGCGTTTTCTACTACGCCGGTATAACTTGATATCATATTCATTTCCTCCCTGACTACTGCTAAATACACCGGTCAAAATCCGTTTCGACCGTTTTTCCCTTTGTTTAATAGATATATCGGAAGAAATTGTAAATGATTTAATTTTTTAGTTCTCTTTTCTGTCTTCTGTCACGACTGCTCCTTCTTCCCTTTATCCCATTTTTACATCTGCCCTATCTGACTTTTTAACTTAGCAATAACTTTAATCAAATAAATATGTGATCTCATTACCATATTTATTAATGACTGCCTTTTTTTCTGCATCTGAAAATGCAGAGAGTATATTCACCCCCAGCTCCTGATGCAAAAGGGAAAAGAAATTTATAAACCGTTCTGAAGCCGTACTGCTTTCTGTTTCATTGAAAGAATCGTGTGCATTTGAAAAAACAGCCTGTAAACTGTTCCAGTAATCCGGCTGTACCTCCCGCAGCCTGCATATCAAAAGGTATAAGAAACCGTCTGAACTGTAAATACCGTTTTTTAAGGTATTACCGGCCGAATATTTTAAATATGCATCTGCTCCTTTTTCACTGCTGTCCTGAAAGGATAATCCGTTGTTCTCCATTACATAAAGCATTTTTAAATTTGCAAAAAGCTCAGAATCAAAATTCCATGTATTCCCAATGTATGAACCTTCAATCCCGTCAAATGTATGGCTCATTTCATGGATATATTTCCATATACATACACTTTTATCTGTGGACAAATCTTTTGTAAGATTGCTGCTGTTCATAAAAATCGGATTGCCTGCCAGACCATAATAATCTATTTGTTCTGTAAAATCAAAAATTGTCTTTCCGTCATACGGCTGCCGCTCACCGGTTAATTGATACAGCTGCTGTCTGTAAAGCTGTAAGTCCTCTGACCACACAGAAAGTTTGTCTGTTTCTTCTTTGGAAAAATCATCTGCTTTTATAATAAATTCAACCGTTTTATCCGGGCTTGTCACAAGCTTATATTCTTTTGACTTACTGACCGGGATGACTTTTATGGAAGAATATCCGATAAAACCGCTGACATTTTCTTTATACTGCGTTGTGACCGAAAAATGAAGCTGCCGGTTCTGCGGATACACGACCCTTTTCATTACCGAATCGTCTGCGTTATATTTTACCGCCGTCTGCGCTGTATTCATTGCCACATTCTCATCTTTAATTTCCCTGTATTCCGGCAGCTGTGAATCACGGACTGTCAATTCTATGATATAGGGTTCATCTGTAGACACCTCTGCGGTAAACGCTGTATCTATGACCGCCGTATCTGTAAATGAAACACTACATTTCTTCTTATCCTGTTCAACCGTATACGTATCCACAGAATGATTTCTGCTGTCTGCTGCTGAAACACCGGTTATTTTACATTCATTTGATGTACCATGAAAAAGGACCGGTAAAGCCATACATAAAACCGCAATTACTGCAATACCGCATACAATGAGTTTTGACCGCTTATTCATTTTCGCCCGCCTTTTTCATAAATACCAGCATCATAATTCCAAAAAAAGCAAAGAAAACAGCACCCGCTTTTGCAGTTTGTATTTTAAATTCATCTCTGACTTGGTTGGGATTTAAAGAAGAATAATAGATGGTTTTATGGCTTCCGATTTTAGGTTGAAATAAGACGTACGTTCTATATTGACATGTGTATTCCTGCTGATTGACCTGATATTGATACACTTTATATCTGATTATATCTGTCTTAGAATTATTTTGTAAACCCAAATCTATACTCCTGTCAATTGATACCAGGGTTCCATCTGCCTTGGAATAATCTGCTGTGGCACGAATTTCCGATACGCAGTCTGCGATACAGATTGCAACCGCCAGTACACAGATTGAAAATATTATTTTAAGTGTTTTTTTATCTACCGATACTGTCATGCATACTCCCTCCAATTATATTTTAAAAAACAATCAGGAAAAATGAGCCGTTACAGCCCATTTTCCCCGCAAGTAACTACGAACTAGTTTGAATAGCTCATTGCATTAACCGGTGTTAATGCATCCGTTGCCGGATCATAGTCAAATACATGCCACCATGTACCACCTTCATTTGGTACATTAAAAGTAAAGTAGCATACATTTCCTGCATACACCTGAACCTTTGCGCCGGATGCAGCCATTGCCGTACTGCTTGATGAATATCCGTTGGTGAAATCATGAACATAATAACTATACTTCATGTCATCATTTAATTCATAAATCGTTGTTGTTTCCGGACCATAGCTTGTTGTATCATCAACATCCAGTTTTGCAATTGCTGTTGAACCTTGATAATAATTCTTTGCCCAGTAACAGGTATGGAATACACTTGAATCTGTCAGCTTATCTTTTCCGTACAAGTGTGAATCCAGATCCCATGGGTATTCGCCCCATGTTAATACAATTCTTAAATTGTCGGTATCAATTGAACTGTTCTCCGGTGACAATGTCACATTATATGTCTTTGTTTCATCTAAAACGACCGCAATATTAATGTGGTTTGTGATGTAGTTTTCCTTGATAATCTCTAATGTATAGTTACCAGGGTTTAAAGACAATTCGTAAGTTGAAGCATCAAATGTACCTGTTTCAAGAACTGCTCCGGTTGTATTGTTCCAGTCTTTGCGGATATTGTATGTCATATCCTGAATCGGTAAACCGGTAAGCGCATCTTTTAATTCACCGGTAACTGTTCCGACACCGTCTTCACCGTTTCTGCCAATCATTAACAGGGTTTCATTGTATACCGTTGCATTTTCAGTGATTTCTACCTGCATATCGTACTTCTTATAACCTGTTGCAGCGATTTCAATACTGTATGTTCCTGCTGTTAAATTATCAACTGAATAATTACCTGTTTCATCCGTATAAATTGTTCTGACTAAGTTCTCACCAAGTGTTTCACCGCTGTATATACGGATTCTGGCACCTGCTATCGGTTCATTTTCATCAGCTGATGCAATAAGACCTTTCAGTTCTCCTGTTCCAAATGTACATTCCGGTACAACACGGCCGTTTTCCACATGGAATTTTGCTTTAAACGGATTACTTGAATCATTATCTAAGTGTTGGAATTCTAATGTGTAATGGCATACATCATTTAAGAATTTACCAACGACTGTTTCCTGATCAATTCCCGATTTTGCATATGCATATAAGGTCATATCCCCACAGTATAAAGTATCTGTTGCAAGAATGTGCGGTGTAAATGAACCGTTAAAACCGATACCGGCTTCTCCTGCATATCCTGCTAAATCAATCAGGTTGAATGCACAAAGAACACCTGACAAACCAAGACCGGCTGTTCCGCTTGCCTTAATTTCCATGAAATCTAATGAATCATAAAAATCAAAGATTGCGCGGGACGCCCCGTTCTTATACTGGTATCCCTGTGTGCTGTTAATGGTGTATGTAATGCTTGCTGTACCCTTTGCTGATACATTGCAGAAGAATACAATATCAAATGAAAGTCCTGTCGCACCGATACGGATTGGCAGACGTCCGATTTCGATTCTACCTGATTCAAAACGGGTTGCACCGTTGCTGTTGGTTAATTCATAACCGGATTCTGCAAGTGTCAGTTCTAACTGACTCGCAATCTTAATCTTTTCTGATATTGATAATGTAAATTCATCAACATCAACACCTCTCCAGCCGACATTTGCCTTTGCGATACAGGTTATGTCCGGGATTTCAACTTCAACAGAACCGGAAACCTTCAGATTATCTGTAATTTCCTTTTCTGCAATTGTAAATTCCAGTGTTCCCGGTATCTCTGTACTTCCGCCTGCATTGATAGAAAGCGGATACAAGCCGGAATCATCTGCTGTAATTGAACCATTGCTATTATATTCGCAGGTTACGCCTTCTGCTGCCACAAAACTGTCAACTGACGGCAAACCAAGCTCCGCAAGGTCTAATTTTGAATAAATCTCTGCCAGTTCAGGAACTGTGCAGACTAATTTTACCGAATCGCCGGACTGGCTGATTTGTGCAACTTTTAACATTAAACCGGTTGCATATTCAGTACTCTCCGGTAAACGGATGACATCATCGACTTTTATGCCGTCTGTTGTCTTCTTGTTTGGCAGTGTTACTTCGTAAACATCACCATTTTTTACAACGGAATAATCCGCTGCCTGATCTGCTGCCACATTTACAACAGAATCCAGAATTTCTGAATGGTCATAAGTCTGGTCTTTGCTCAGCTTGATGGACTCATTCAAATCATCAATTGCATAGAAAATACTCTTTACATCCGCCCCGGTAATGGTTTTCTGCGGATAGAATGTGTTATCTGTTAAATATAAGAAGTTATTTACAAGTGCAATTTTAATTTCATCTTTATACTTCACCTGATTTGCATCAGACCAGTCATCCATTGCAATTGTATTCTCGCCGTTAAAGCCCATTGCATGAACCGCCGTGTAAGCTGCAAATTCTCTTGTACACGGTTCATCCGGGTAAAACAGAGGAATATCCTGCTCTAAATCTTCAACATCAGGAACCGGTAAAAATCCGTATGCATTCGCTGTTTCTACTGCTGTTCCTGTTGCTGAGTTTAAGCTGTCTAAATAGTAATAATCAATCTGATCTGCTGACATCAGCGGAGCATTTAATTTATCCAGAAGAAGTGTAACCCATTCACCTCTTGTATAGGTCTTGCTTTCATCAAATACAGTATTTGTGTCCTCATTAACTGCATTAAAACGAATCTGTGCATTTAATTCCAGTTCATTGCCATCAACTGTAATCGTCCGGTTAAGATTCATCGTGGATTCTGCAACGGTGTCTGCTTTGGCGTTTACCGCTGATAAATCCAGCATTGAGAATACCATGAAAAAGCAGAAGAAAACAGATAATACCTTTCTGAGCTTTTTATTCTTTACAGCACCAGCTGCCAGGACAGAACCGCTCAGTATAAATAACACCATGAATAATACATACATATGGCTGTCAAATGTATTGGCTGCTGTGCCATTATCCTGTGTCACATCTACATTTTCAACTGTTTCCGTATTCTCAGCCGGCTGGGAATTGTCCGGAGCCGGAGTCACTGTTACAACATTTGACTTCTTAATCTGACCGGTTAATTTCACCGTATCACCGTGTGCAACGGATTCAAATGTATCTTCATTTTTTGAACCGTTTGCCAGTTCATATTTTTCCGGAATATCGTATTGAATATGAACATTTTTCAAAACATTTGTTCCATTATTTGTTACTGTAATCTTATAGGTAACAGTCGTTCCGTTTTCATATACTCCTGAAATTTTTGCTTCTGCATTATATCTTCCTGCTTCTAATACTGCTCCTTT
>OGPF01001295.1_pt1 | contig 11756 bp, 8 predicted proteins | sample 1552871 | NCBI WGS metagenome assembly OGPF01 (sample SAMEA2580276, study PRJEB22360) | human gut metagenome | biome: human gut; feature: human-associated habitat; material: faeces | place: Denmark | collected 2008/2010
AACTGACGGGAGTTTTTTGGTGGTGGGGTGGTGTGGCTTGTGCGGATAGGGAATCGGAGTGGAGGTGTAAGTGGAGTTTAGAGACTGCTGGGATTTTGTGTGATGTGCAGCAATTTTCGCACACGATGTGCGAAAAAGGCGCTCATCGAGCCATGGAGGGCGAGTGGGCGCCGGTTGCGGACGGTGTCGACAACACGGACAAAATCCAAGCAGTGTCTTAACGACACGCCCACCTCCACGCAGATTCCCTATCCGCACAAGCCACCATTACCGGACACAAAAAAGGAGGATATTATGAAGGTTATATCTATTGTTGATGATAATTATGGAATTATGTTTAATAACAGACGTGTTTCTAAGGACAGTGTTCTTAATAAGCATATTATTAAGATGCTTGATGGCAGGAAGTTATGGCTTTCTTTATATAGCAAGCAGCTTTTTGGTGATTATGAGAATCTTGAGGTTAATCAGGAGTTTGGTTTTGCCGGAAAGGATGATTTCTGTTTTGTTGAGGACTCTGAGATTGTTTCTTATGAGGATATTGTGGATGAGGTTTATCTGTATAAGTGGAACAGGAAGTATCCTTCTGATGTGAAGTTTCCTAAGGACATGCTTAATGATTTTAAGCTGGAGGGTTCTACTGATTTTGAGGGTAATTCTCATGAGAAAATTACTGAAGAAAGATATGTAAGAAAGAAATAAGGAGTATGATAAATGCGTAATATCAGGTTAGAAGTATTGAGAAGAGTAACCGCATTTTTACTGGTAGGCTTCATTGTGTGGAGCGGGCTTTGGGTAAACGGATGCTCTTCTAAGAATACTGCCAATGCAGGTGAGGCGTTGTCAGCATCATGGCAGGCAGATATGGTAACTCTTTCATATGATGGGAAGCCATATGTTGTAATTAATGACAATAATCCTGATTTTACTGAAGCAGATATGACGACTGCTTCATTTGAAAGCTATGGTGAGCTTGACGGTCTAGGAAGATGTACCACAGCATTTGCGAATATTGGTAAAGACCTTATGCCTGCGGAAAAGCGTGGTCCTATTGGTGAAGTGAAGCCGACAGGCTGGCAGACGGCTAAGTATGATAATGTTGATGGCAAATATCTGTATAACAGATGTCATCTGATTGGATATCAGCTTACTGGTGAGAATGCCAATGAAAAGAATCTGATTACAGGAACAAGATATCTTAATGTTGATGGTATGCTGCCTTTTGAAAATATGGTGGCGGATTACATAAAGGAAACTAATAATCATGTTCTGTACCGCGTAACACCTGTATTTTCTGGCGATAATCTTGTTGCCAGCGGTGTGCAGATGGAGGCTGAGTCAGTTGAGGATAATGGCGATGGAATTCTTTTCAATGTGTATTGTTTTAATGCACAGCCGGGAATTGCTATTGATTATGCAACAGGTGACAGCCATCAGGACGATTCAATAGTTGCAGATGCTTCAAAGTCAACAACTGCAGCAGAAGCAAATGTGCAGACATATGTACTTAATACGAATACTAAGAAGTTCCACAAAGAATCCTGCAACAGTGCAAGGAGCATGGATGCTTCAAATAAAAAGATTTATACAGGAAGCAGGCAGGAGATTATTGATATGGGGTATGAGGCTTGTGGTGTGTGCAAGCCGTAAAATAGTTATTTGAATTGAATTAAATTTAATAATATGGTAAGATTCTGACAGAGAAACCGTATAATATAATAGTTAGCTTGTTTATACATGGAAAGGAATTTTTATGAGAAAAATCAAACTAATACTGTTATTTTGCGCTGTTTTTCTGTCAATTTTGTTATTAACAGGTGATAAAGACAGGATACAGGCAGATGATGATGACAGTAATTTTACTAATTTAGTGGTATTTGCCAGATTTGCAGGTGAAACCGAATTTATAAATGATGTATATGAAGGCAGTTCTGTCAGAAAAATAACAGATAATTCATATAATGCAGGTTCATATAGTGTAGGCGATTATTACAGATGTGTATCAGATAACAAATTAAGAATGAGAAGTGTATATTTATATGATAATGGCGGCTCAATTGTACTTTCACATCCTCGTGGGTATTATGCAGAGTACAGTGATATTAATACCATTGGTTATAAAGATGCTTCGGAGCGTGCAAGCAGAATGTATGAGCTTAGGCAGGAGTGGTCAGAAGCTGTTAATAATGCCATATCATCGGGTAATAAAATTTCTGATTATAATGATACTGTATACTATGATTATGGTGTGCTTGATAAAGATAACAATGGAACAATTGATTCAATTACAATTATTTATAAGAATAATGAGTCAGGTAATATATCAGTAAGCTGGTCTTCACCATTGTGGAATTATACAGATTATGTTAATAATATTTCTGTTAATACCGGCAAAAAAACTATTAATAGTTACAAATATGTCCAGATAACCAATTCGTATTGTAAGCCTGATGGTGATACTAACGGATATTTATTTAAGGATGGGGATGACCAGGTATTTGTATCAATTGCAACAGCAGTACATGAAATGGGACATATTATGGGGCTGAAGGATTTATATAACTCAAAGAATGCGTCACCGGTGTATTTCATGTCAGTTATGGCAAAGCATATATCTCCAGTTCCACAGTTTATGTCTCTTAAGGAGAAAGAAGTATTAGGCTGGGCTGATGAGAATGATATTAAGACGATTTTGTCCGAAGGAGAATATAGTCTTAAAGCATTAGGAACTTCAGGTACGGATAATATTACAGGATATAAGATGGATATTCCGGAAAAGGGTAAGACATTGTATCTTGAGTACAGAAACTTTGAGGATAATGGTAACAAATATGATTCTCAATATAAGCAGATGTTCAAGATTAATGGAAACAGAGTGGATAAAATTCCATTAAAATCCGGGCTGGTATGTTATCTTATAGACAGTGACACTAAGTTTCCAAGTAATATGTATTTTTCATCACCTAAATGGAATTATGAAGTTCTTGGTGGACAGTATAACACAAAGGCAGATGCAGCATTAGGAATAGGTGAAGATATATGGATTTACGGAGATATTTATATCAGTGTCAATTCAATCGAGAATAATATACTCACATTTGAAATAAAGGGTGGCATTCCAGAGCATATTCATAGTGGTGGAGAGGCAACATGCGTCAATCGTGCAGTGTGTGAAGTATGTCATGAGGAATATGGTGAATTAAATAAGGATAATCATAAGTTACAGCATGTAGAAGCTAAAGCAGCTACAGTGACTCAGGAAGGTAATACTGAATATTATTACTGCTCTTTATGTTTAAAATACTTTGCAGATTCAAATGCATCAAAGCAGATAGACAAAGATAGTGTTGTTACATCGAAACTGGCACCAGAAATAATTGCTGGTGATAAATGTATAATTGATAAGAATTCCGATAAGGCAATTACATTTAAGTCTAATGCAGCATTTTCAGATTTTGTAAAAGTAGAACTTGATGGCAGAGAGCTTGTAAAAGACAAGGATTATACGGTAAAAGCAGGGAGTATTATTGTAACACTTAATCCAGATTTAATAAAAAAATTATCGACGGGTGAGCATGTTATAGGTATTGCTTCATCGAGTGGAACAGCGAGTGCACATTTTACTGTTAAGGAACCGGAGACGGAACCAGAGACAGAACCGGAGACAAAACCAGAGACGGAAGCAGTGACAGAACCAGAGACAGAAACAGTGACAGAAAGCAGCAGGAAAACAGAATCTGAAACTGAGGACATCAAGGAGACTGAAAGTAGTAAAGAAACAGAAAGTATCAAAGAATCTGATTCAGAGAGCAGCAAGGCGACAAAAACAGAGATGGAGAGTACTAAAGAATCTGAAACAGAAACAGAGACCATCAGTCAGATAGAATCAGAAACAACAAGCCAGTATACATTTGATGAAAATGAAACAAATGCATCATCAATTAACACTGGGGACAGAAATCATGGGAAATTATGGCTTGTAATAGCAATTATTGCGTTAGCTGGATGTATTGCAGCAACAGTTATGTATGTTGTTTCAAAGCGAAAGTAATAAAAACTGAATAGCAACTGATAATACAAAACAGGAGTAGGTCAATAGCTTAACTCCTGTTTTGTGTTATGAAATATAGTTGTTATTCAGTAAATGTTCCAACCAATTTAACAAGCATTGCAACGGTCATATCCATGCCTTCAACAGTAATATGTTCATAAGGACCGTGGTATGCGTGTCCGCCAGTTCCAAGGTTAGGGCATGGAAGACCTTTGAAGCTTAACTGACAGCCGTCTGTTCCCCCTCGGATAGGAAGAATAAGCGGTGTTATATCAGCCAGTTCACAGGCTTTCTTTGCATTTTCAATAAGATTCATGCAGCCCGCAATGATTTCGGACATATTCTTATACTGGTCTTTAATGGTGAGCGTAACAGTTCCCTTGCCCCATTTTTCATTCATATTCTTTTCGATTAATCGCAGAGTATTTTTCTTTGCTTCAAATAAATTCTTATCATGGTCTCTTACTATATAATTAAGCGAAGCCTCACTGACATCGCCAGACATGCTGACAAGATGGTAGAAGCCCTCGTAATCTTCTGTGCCGCGAGGGGTTTCCATAGCAGGAAGTGCATTGTTAATCTCCATTGCAACAAGACTGGCATTAATCATGGTGTCTTTGGCAGAACCTGGGTGTACATTGAAGCCTTTTATATGAAAATCCGCTTTGCATGCGTTGAAGTTTTCGTACTGAATCTCGCCTTCTGTGTCGCCGTCAATTGTGTAGGCGTATTTGGCACCGAACTGTTCTATGTTAAAATGTTCAGCTCCCATGCCTATTTCTTCATCAGGTGTGAATGCAATACATATTGTTCCATGAGGTATATTGTCTTTCTGCAAATGTTCTATCATAGTCAGGATTTCTGCAATACCTGCTTTGTCATCGGCACCAAGTATAGTGCTTCCGTCTGATGTGATAAGTGTACGACCCTTAAGAGTGCCAAGATGAGGAAAATCATGCACAGACAAGGTTATTCCCGCAGGAAGTGTGAGTGATACACCATTAAAGTTTTCTGTTATTACTGGTGTAATATCGTGATTGCAATAATCGGACACAGTATCCATATGTGCAATAAATCCGATAGCAGGTGCATTTTCATAACCTTTGGTTGCTGGAAGCTTACCATACAGGTAACACATATCGTCAAGTACAATGTCCGATAAATTCAATCCCTCCATCTCATTTTTAAGAAATCTGGCTAACTCAAACTGGCATGCAGATGAGGGAGTTGTTTCACTGTTTTCGTCACTTGGTGTACGGAAAGTGACATATTTTAATAATCTTTCATATGCTTTCATGGTAATTCTCCAATCTGTGGATTGATATTCATATATTAACATATTCTGGTGGAAATATACGGATTATGCGCAAAAAATAAAAGATTATCAATATATAAAATAAACTCCATTCAATGGGACGGAGAAGAATATAAGGATAATGGTATACTTTGCAGAAATGCAGTTGCAAAAGGTAATAAGGTGGTAAATGATTATACAGCTTTGTATGGAGGAGATGCATATCTTCCTGCCAATAATCTGGCTTATAAATATGTTGCTTAATTAATAATCACCCAGCAGCGGTTACATTTGGAGCATTAACAGTTCTGATAGTAATTTCCTGCGTGGTAGTATTTCTTGTATTCTTAAAAAGAAGACAGATGAATAAATACGAAAAGTATTAACATACAGACACCAGCACGTTAAGGTTAAATGTGCTGGTGTTTTCTATATCATATGTATTTATCATTCTTTGATGAGATGTTTACCAGTCCAAAAGACAGTGCAAAAAGTATAATAACGAAGGCCACGAAATATAGACCTCCCATTGTATTTTCCATGGAAGCTATAAAATCATATGAGCCATGTAATAGAACTGGTAACACAACACTGAATATTCTGAATATCTTGGAGCTAAACTTTTTTCCACGATTATACTGTTTTCTTGCGAGACCATAGAATACACCCATAAATACACCAAAACAGGCATGTCCTGGAATTGCTGTAATTGCTCTTACAATAGCAGTTGAAAAACCATATGATAAAACATAGTTGATATTTTCCCAAAGGGCAAATCCGAGTGAAACAAATACTGCATATACAACACCGTCATACTGACAGTTAAATTCTGGATTATTCCATGTCCGTTTTTTTAAGAAGAAATACTTTGAGCTTTCTTCGGCTATGGCAACAATAACAAAATAAAGAATTATCTGATACAGCAATGTATTTTCGGGAACAAAGCATGATAAAATCCATTCCCCTATTTTTTCCTCAATTAAGGCAATAATGGTGGATAGAATTCCCGCAATAACTAGCTGTCTTAAAAGGTAGCCGCTTTCCTTTTCCATTCTGTCTGCTCTGTATACTTTAATCATAAGGAATACCGCAGGAATAACTGCCGCTAATATTAATATCCAGTTATACATCATTATAGGTTCCAATATAAAATAAAACATATATCTGCTTGCTCCTTATTGTGCTTTTTATTTCTATTTTATAATTATATATCTCATATATTCTGATAACAAGCTGCTTTATAATATATTAATAAATGGAAGTGCGAAATCATGGCAGTCGGTTAGATGCTATGAAAAACAGAAATATATTTCTTGCTGATGGCAAAAGTATGATTAAAATGTAAAGAAAGAATAAGGCAGGTACAAGGAGGAGCTGCATGAATGATGATTATCATGTAATAAAAAGACTATTGATTGAAACAATGCATGCTTAAACTAAAAAGATATGCATCGTGCAGCATAAATAACATTAGATAAAATACAGGTATTGATTTAAGTTCTTACTTTGCGCATGATATCGAAACTTATAGAAATTAAGAAAAAACGGTATGAAATAATTCCAGAATATAAGCGAATCTATTCGCTAGATATAGCAATAGATTTAAAGACATTAGATTTTCATGATAGGAGTTATTTATTAACAGATGAGCAGATATTTTAGTATGACATGATATTTAAAAACGATAATATCCTTTTGTGAAGAAAGTTTCATAGAAGCTGAGCAAATTTTCAATAAAGTTGTGAAATTTGATTTTCATAATAGTTCATCTCCTTTCTTACAACGACATTGTATAACACGAAAAAGCATAATACATGCCAAAACAAAAAAATAAATAGACAAAAATTGCAAGATGGAGAGTGTATATTTGGATATGATGAGTCAATAGTCTATAAAAGGATATAAAGTTATTATTAAAAATTAAAACTATTTGGTAGACTATGCATATTACATCGGATAAAAACGATGAGTAAAGAAGATTGCATAAAAGCTAAGTAACTTATTAATAAAATTATGTAATTTGATTTTCATAGAATTTCATCTCCTTTCTGATTATGTTTTTGTTATAGAATATAAAAAGGAAAAATACTTGCCAAAATAAAGAAATAAGTAGTCAAAAGTTGCTTAAAGATTTTTTATATAAAAACTAAGAAAATAAATATTTTAGCAGAAATACATTAGATTATTTAGGAAAATAATCAGCAGCAAATATGAGAATAGTTATGTTGTGATAAAAGTAGAAAAAAGCTCTGTGTGCAATGCACATGAGATTTTTTCTACTTTTTTAATTGAAATGTAAAAATTTCAGATTACTTGTATATGTGAATTATTACAGTCGTATCATTTAGTGCATATTTTATTCAATATATTTTATTTAAAATTCTGAATAAATGATATATATATACCTTATCAAAGAAATAAATGGAAAGGAAGTAGGTATTTATGTTGTTAAAAGAAAAAACAAAACGAAGTCTTGAAACCATGCGTTTGCACGAAAGAATAAACTATGGATATAAAATAGTTATCACAATGATGCTGACATCCGGATTAATTTCTATGATAGTAATAGGGATTCTATTTGCAAATATGTTTAACTATGTTAAAAAAGTTAATGTGGCTGATACGGCAGTGAAAATATGTAGAATTGATGTGAATGCGGCTGCCCGGAACATAAGGGAAATGGCATTAAATGATGATTCTTCATCTTATGCTGGTTACAAGGAGACTGTAGAAAAGCTACTAGGTGAGGTCAAGGACGAATTGCTAGTTATGCAAGACACAGGGGTTGTTTCTGATGATCTTTTTAACGAATATTCATCAGCACTAACAGATTGGGGAAACAAGGGATTTGATATAATAAAACAAATTGAAAAGGGACAAGATAAAGACGCTGTTGAAGACATACTTGGTGAATGTACGCCATCGTTAAATAAATTGGTGAGTATTGCACAGAAAATAGATTTACTGACAGGTGAACAGAGCGTTAAGGCAGTAAGAAAAACGCTGATATCAGCTTTTGTGGGATTTGTGGTTATTATTGTATGTCTTATTATTGCAGTTATTTTATCACGAAAAACAGGAAAAAAGATTCTTACAACTATTTTAGAACCACTGCATGAAATTGAAAATGCAGCCAAGGAACTAACTGAGGGAAATTTGCACAGTACATTGGAGTATAAGTCAGAGGATGAAATTGGTCGACTTGCTCAGAGTATGCGTGAGTCAATATATATTTTGGGTTCATATGTAGATGATATTGACCGTGCCATGAAACTGTTTTCAGATGGTAATTTTGATGTAAAACCAGAGGTTGAATGGAAAGGCGATTTTATTGGTATTTTAAATTCATTTTTAGCATTTGAGAAAAGTATGTCAAGTACGGTAAAAGGTATACGGCATGTATCGGAGGAAGTGTCTAGTGGAGCAGAGCAGGTGTCAATGAGCTCAAATGAATTGGCAGAAGGAGCAACAAATCAGGCAGCTGTTGTTGAAGAACTTACTGCGACTGTTTCAAATGTTTCTGAACAAGTTGAAAAGAATTCAAAGACGACAAAAGAAATAAGTAAAAGGGTTGAAAAATTAGGGGATAATATTCTAGAAAGTAACAGCAAAATGCATGAAATGGTCAACTCAATGAATGAAATCAGCAAGGCCTCAAAGGAGATTGATAAAATTATTACAACAATCAATGAAATTGCAAGTCAGACAAACTTATTAGCCTTGAATGCATCTATTGAGGCTGCAAGAGCTGGGGAAGCAGGAAAAGGATTTGCAGTTGTAGCAAATCAAGTTAATATTTTAGCTGACCAGAGTGCTCAGGCAGCGAGAGAATCATCAGCACTGATTGCCACCTCCGTGGAAGCAGTGGAAAATGGGATGGTTGTAGCAGAAGATACGGCAAAACAGCTTGAAGAAGTGGCAGGTGAGTCAAAAATAATTACAGATGAAGTGATGAGAATTGCGGACACATTAGAAACACAGACAGAGGAAATATTACAGATTAATGAGGGCATAGAACAGATTAATGATGTGGTTCAGTCTAATTCAGCAACGTCCGAGGAATGTGCAGCAGCAAGTCAGGAGATGAGCAGTGAGGCAGAAAATTTGAATGAAATGATTCAAAAATTTAAGGTTGCTGAGTTTAATGAATAAAATTATCTTAATATGAATGGGATTCTTATTGCTGGAAACGGTTATGATATGCTTAAAGCATACTATGCTATATTGAGAGCATTGTATAAGTATTCATGATATATAGATAAATATAACAGACTAAAAAGAGAGGCGTTATTTTGATAACGTCTCTTTTTGTGATTTATTAAAACAGTATAAATTAATAAAAATGGGAATTGAAAATCTTTCAAAAACGCTGTGGGATTGATATTTTTTATGGGGAATTATCTCTTGGTTACCTGAAATAATAGATGTATATGTGTTTGATTTCATGCCAAAAGAGAATAAAAACTAGACAATAATTGCATATATGGCATGTTATAAATGTCAGAATTTTATATAAAGTAAGCAGTATCATTTTGTGCATACTTTGTATAATTTATGAAATTGTCTTTTACATATATTTGTTATATCTTTGATATAACAAAATTGTGGGAATAAAATAATTGGTATTTTGAAAGGAGAAGTTTCACATGGAAGAAAAGAGGTACCTGAAATGGTATAACAAGGTGGGGTATGGATCAGGAGATTTTGCAGGAAATGTTGTGTATGCATTTCTCTCATCATTTGTAATGCTGTATCTGACAAATACGGTAGGTTTAAATCCGGGTATTATCGGAACGCTGATTATGGTATCAAAGCTGTTTGATGGAATCAGCGATATGTTCTTTGGAACTATGATTGATAAAACAAAAAGTAGACTTGGAAAAGCTAGACCATGGATGTTATATGCGTATATAGGTTGTGCCGTAACACTCGTTGCAAACTTTGCGATTCCAGACAGTCTTGGGACAATTGCACAGTACATATGGTTCTTTATAGCATATACATTGTTAAATGCAGTATTTTTCACTGCAAACAATATAGCATATGCATCATTAGTTACTTTTTGTACAAAAAACAGCAGGGAACGTGTAGAGATGGGATCATGGCGATTTATCTTTGCATTTTCGACAAGCTTACTTATTCAGTCTGTTACAGTACAGTTTGTAAGAGCAGCAGGCGGTGGGGCAGCAGCATGGAGAATGGTTGCCGTTGTATATGCCATTATTGGATTGATTGTAAATACAATTTCAGTTTTTTCAATTAAGGAGCTTCCAGAAGAAGAATTAAAAGCGGGGAAGGATCACACAGAAGAAAAGTATGGACTAATAGAGGCTGCAAAACTTTTATTTTCTAATAAATATTATCTTATGATTTGTGCAACTTATATTTGTCAGCAGATTTATTCAGCTATGTTAAATATGGGCATTTATTATATGATTTATATTTTGAAAAATGAAAATCTGTATTCCGTATTTTCATGGGCAATTAATATCCCTGTTATTATCGCAATGTGCATCACTCCTATGCTGGTGGAAAAAATGAAAGGTTTATATCGAATGAACTTTGCAGGATATGTTCTTGGAACAGTGGGACGTGTCGGAGTCATCTTTGCAGGTTATATGGGAAGCGTTCCACTTATGCTTGCATTTACAGCGATTGCAGCACTTGGAATGGCACCGTGGCAGGGTGATATGGGAGCAGTTGTTGCAAGCTGTTCAGAATATACTTATCTTACAAAGCATAAACACATTGATGGAACTATGTATTCATGCACATCTTTTGGTACGAAAATCGGAGGAGGAATCGGAGTTGCATTATGTGGATGGTTGCTTGATGTAAGTGGATTTGTTAAGGAAGCAGCGGTGCAACCTGCCTCTTGCTTAAATATGCTTCATATTATGTATTTATGGATTCCTATGGTATTGTCATTAATAATTACATTCATCATGTCAAGAATGAATGTTGAAGATGCAAACGAAAAACTTAAAAAACAGTTGGAGGAATGTTGATATGGAATATAAAGGAATGAAAGGATTGATACTTACCTGTAAGCATCACGACGGCTTTTGCCTCTGACCAAGCAAGTATACAGAGCACAGCATTAAAAACTCACCTTATAAGAATGAGAAAGGTGATATTGTGCGTGAAACAGCAGAGGCGTGTAAGGAATATGGTCTGAAGTTTGGTGCCTATCTCTAACCATGGGACAGAAATTATGGGCTATATGGAAAGTGAGGAAAAATATGAATGCTGATATGAAATGGCTGGACAATCCAGAAGTGTTTAAAGTAAATCAATTGGAACCACATAGTGATCATTGCTATTATCTGGATTATTCAGACATAAAAAAAGAAAAGAATCCATTATTACAGTCATTAAATGGTCAATGGGAGTTTGCTTACAGCAAAAATG
>OGPF01001298.1_pt1 | contig 11742 bp, 10 predicted proteins | sample 1552871 | NCBI WGS metagenome assembly OGPF01 (sample SAMEA2580276, study PRJEB22360) | human gut metagenome | biome: human gut; feature: human-associated habitat; material: faeces | place: Denmark | collected 2008/2010
AGTCGCCCAGGTCGACGATGACGGTTGAGTTCCTGAAAGAAATGGAAGACCTGATGACCCGCATTCATCAGGCCGGGATTGTGCATCTCGATGCGCGCGGAACCGGCAACTGGGTTGTTCTGTCAAACGGAAAACCCGGTCTGATCGACTTTCAGGCAGGCGTCTGTACAGTCGGACTTCCGAAAGGACTGCGAAAAGTCCTTGAGGATATCGACATGAGCGGTGTCCTTAAAAAATGGAATGAGTTTCACCCCGAAGCCATGGGGCCGGAGCGCATTGCCCGTTTTGAACGGGGCACGAAGCTCCGCAAGCTCTGGCGGATCCGCGGTTACTTTGGAAAACGCAAGTAACAGATCCGCATGAAAAAAGCGCCCGTTCCCGGCGGTTCTGCCGGGTTTATGGTTACAATATTGTTTTTATTAGATTTATCCATAGCCACCACACATGCCTCAGTATGTCTTTTCCCTGAACAGGGTTGGTAAGATCGTCCCCCCTAAGAAGCAGATTCTTAAGGATATTTCCCTCTCATTCTTCCCGGGTGCGAAGATCGGTGTCCTTGGTCTGAACGGTGCCGGCAAGTCGACGCTGCTTAAGATCATGGCGGGCGTCGATAAGGATATTGAGGGCGAAGCCGTCCCGATGAAGGGGCTGAAGATCGGCTACCTTCCCCAGGAACCTCAGATCAATCCTGAATTCACGGTCCGTCAGGCTGTGGAAGAAGGCATGGGTGATGTGATCAATGCCCAGAAGCGCCTCGAGGAGGTGTACGCCGAGTACGCTGAACCGGATGCGGACTTTGATAAGCTCGCCGCCGAACAGGCTGAGCTTGAGGCCATCATTTCCGCTGCCGGCACGAATGCTGAGACGCAGATGGAAATCGCCGCTGACGCTCTGCGTCTTCCGCCCTGGGATGCCAAGATTGAAAACCTGTCTGGCGGTGAAAAGCGCCGTGTGGCGCTGTGCCGCCTGCTGCTGTCGCAGCCCGAGATGCTGCTTCTCGACGAACCGACGAACCATCTCGACGCGGAAAGCGTGGAGTGGCTTGAGCAGTATCTGCACCGCTTCCCGGGCACTGTTGTGGCTGTGACGCATGACCGTTACTTCCTCGACAACGCGGCTGAGTGGATTCTGGAGCTGGACCGCGGCGAGGGCATTCCGTGGAAGGGCAACTATTCCTCCTGGCTTGATCAGAAGGAACAGCGCTTAGAGCTCGAGCAGAAGAAAGAAGACGCCCGCATCAAGGCAATGAAGCACGAGCTTGAATGGGTTCGTCAGAATGCCAAGGGCAGACAGGCCAAGAGCAAGGCTCGTCTGAACCGCTTCGAAGAAATGTCTAGCTACGAATACCAGAAGCGCAACGAAACCAACGAAATCTTCATCCCGGTGGCTGACCGCCTCGGCGATAAAGTCATCGAATTCAAGAATGTTTCTAAGGGTTTCGGCGATCGTCTCCTGATCGATGATCTGAGCTTCTCCATTCCTCCCGGAGCCATCGTCGGCGTGATCGGTCCGAACGGCGCCGGTAAGTCCACGCTCTTCAAGATGATCACCGGTAAAGAAACTCCGGATTCCGGTGAAATCGATATCGGACCGACCGTCAAACTCAGCGCGGTTTCTCAGACCAGAGAATCTCTCCCGAACGACAAGACCGTTTGGGAAGCGGTTTCCGACGGTTTGGACATTCTGAAAGTCGGTAAGTTTGAGATGCCGAGCCGTGCTTATCTCGGCCGCTTCAACTTCAAGGGCGGAGATCAGCAGAAGATCGTCGGAACGCTCTCTGGCGGTGAACGCGGACGTCTCCACATGGCCAAAACGCTTCTTGCTGGCGGCAACGTTCTTCTCCTTGACGAACCGTCTAACGACTTGGACGTTGAAACACTGCGTGCTCTGGAAGAAGCGCTGCTGGAATTTGCCGGCTGCGCTATGGTCATTTCTCATGACCGCTGGTTCTTAGACCGCATCGCTACACACATTCTGGCTTTTGAAGGCGATTCCAAGGTCGAATTCTTCGCCGGCAACTATACGGAATACGAAGCAGACAAGAAACGCAGACTCGGAGATGCGGCAATACCGCACAGACTGCGCTTCAAACCGCTCAAGAGCTAAGGGTCAAAATGACCATTGTTCAAGGGAAAATTTCTCTTGACGACCGGGGCTGTGCATACAGCCCCGAGTTCGGCGATGTTTATGCATCCAAAGACGGGGCTTATGAACAGTCCCGTTTTGTTTTTTTAGGCGGAACCCAGCTGCCTGAAAGATGGCAGGGCAGAGATCAGTTCACGATTGTTGAGAACGGGTTTGGACTCGGCACAAACTTCTTGACGACGCTTAAGGCATGGCGGGAAGATTCGCAGAGAAGCGGCAAGCTGTTTTATTTGGCGATAGAAGGCTTTCCGCTCCAAGCGTCGGACATTAAAACATTCGCCTCTTTAAGCCTTAAGGCTGAAGCTGAAGAGCTGGCAGCTAAATGGCCGGCCCTGACGCCGGGTGTACATCGTCTGACATTCGATGAAGGGCGCGTCGTCTTAGATCTTTACTTCATGCCGTCTTCTGCAGCCGTCAAGAAGCTTTCCGGCGCTTTTGATGCTTTCTATCCGGACGGTTTCTCGCCGAAGAAAAATCCCGAGATGTGGGAGCCGAGACTTCTCAAAGCAATCTGTTCGCACGCTCGAGAAGGTGCCACACTTGCGACTTGGTGTGTAGCTTCGGCCGTCAGAAAAGCTTTTACGGAAGCAGGATTCACGATCCAAAAGGTTCCGGGTTTCGGGCATAAGTCAGAAATGACCGTCGGCCGCTTTGAACCTAAGTTCAAGCATCGCCGCTCAACGACATTTTTAAATTCAGCCGAAAAACCTCAGTCAGCTATTGTCATCGGGGCCGGACTTGCCGGTTCGGCGGTGGCTTGCGAGCTGGCACGCCGCGGCGTCCAAGTTCAGGTTGTCGATGCCGGTCCCGTCGGTGCTTCCGGCGCCTCAGCGCTTCGCTGGGGCGTGGTGCATGCTCAGCCTTCAGGTGACGATAATCAGCTGTTCAGGCTGACAAGGTCGGGTTTGGAGATGCTGCGGGAAGAGTTGCTCTGCTATCCGGAGTTGGTCCGGACTGAGGGGCTTTACCAGATGGCCAGAGATGGAGCCGAACTTCAAAAATGGCAGCAGCAGTTTGCTCAGTTAAAGCCGTTCAGTTTTCCGAAAGATTTCCTCCGACTGATGTCAGCAGAGGAAGCCGAATCAAAAATCGGTCTTAAGCCTCGATTAGGCGGTCTCTGGCACGAAGGCGCCGGTATCGTTGCTGTGGCTGAATGGGTTAGAGCGCGTCTGAACCGCTCGGGTGCTTCCTTGCTGTTTAACACTCGGGTCGGCTCTCTGTCGAAGCAAGGAAAAAATTGTCAAGCCAAAGATGCCTTCGGACAAATCATTGCTGAAGCAGATGCGGTCGTTGTGTGCTGTGCGGCTGAAACCGCTAATCTTCTTCCCGGAATTGAACTTCCGTTAACCCGATGGAAAGGCAGATTATCTCTTCTCTGCGAGGGCGCCTTAACGGATTTAAAAGGCGCGGTAACAGGTCCGGGTTATGCCATTCACAGTCCTGATGATTGGATCGGTGTCGGTGCAACCTATGAAAGCGCTGACAAACAGATGTCTTCAGAAGAAGCACACGGCAAAAATCTTTCTCATTTGACGGATCTATTTCCGCAGCTAACTGAAGCTGACGCGGCTGGATTTTATGAAGGGTTTCGATGTGTTGCACCGGATCGACTGCCGGTTGTCGGACAAGTTCCGGCAGCGGAAGGCTTTCCGAATGCGACAGGTATTTACGTGAGCTGTGCTATGGGGTCTCGAGGTACCGTGTTCAATGAACTTGCCGCTAAAGTCATCGCAGCGCAAATGTTTAATGAGCCGATTCCGTTGGAGGCCGATCTTCTGTGTGCGATTGATCCAGGCAGATTTTTCAAAAAGCCCCGGTAAACGGAGCATTGTTGAGCCTGCGGTCGGCTCGTAGAATATCAGCCACAACAAACCTCAAAAACTACAATCTATGACCGCTCAAACCAAGGGACTTCTTGCCGCTGTCGGCGCATACCTCTGCTGGGGCTTTATGGCTTTGTACTGGGCTTTATTCGGAGGTGTGCGAGGTTGGGAAGTCATCGGTCACCGAGTACTTTGGTCTCTGATCCTAATCTCAGCATTTCTCATGCTGATAGGGCGGTTTTCTGAGATTTTCAGTACGCTTCGTACTTTCAAAAAGCAACCGATTCAGTACTTCAATTTATTTGCTGCGGCTGCGATTGCGGCGATCAACTGGTGGATCAATGTCTACGCGGCAACATCTAACCAAGTTGTCGAACTTGGCATCGGCATGTTCCTAACGCCTTTGTTTACTGTCGCGCTGGGCGTAGTGTTTTTTAGAGAGCGGCTGAGCCGATTAAAGCAGCTGAGTGTATTCCTGCCATTCCTCGGCGTGTGCATCATGATCTACACACTCGGCCGCATGCCTTGGATCGCATTGGGTGTTTCTTCTTCATGGGCGCTTTATGGGGTCTTTAAAAAGCGCCTCGGGATTGACCCTTGGGTGAGCAATGCCTTAGAAGCCTCTCTCATGCTTCCCTTTGCCATTGCCTACCTGTTTTATCTTGATGCGAACGGCGTCGGCGCATTCCTTGCCGGCGGAACCTACATCACGATTCTTCTCATCAGCGTGGGGCTTGTGACTTTCTCGGCTGCGGCCAATGTTCTTCCGCTGACGATCCTTGGATTCATCCAGTACATGAATCCGATCCTTACGCTAATTGTCGGATTGGTTTTCTTCCATGAGCCGTTCAATCACCAGCAACTCATTCCTTTGCTGTTTATTTGGGCTGGAATTCTGACTTTCATCTATAGCGAATTTAAAGAAAAGGCGGCGAGGAAGGTTCAGGCTGCGCGGGCTTAAATTCGGATTCGAGCCAGAAAAAGAATGCGCAACTAGGTATCAAAACTTCCCGTGAAAAGACTATAGATTGCACGCTAACTGCCTGAAGGAACGTCAAAAATCACTTATCATTACGCCTTGCTTTTTTGTTTTGGTCGGTGTTTTCTATGTTTATCGTCTCTCGTTATCGAGCTCCGTGGGTCGCTTTTGCTTTTATCGCAGTGGTGTCGATCGGTGCCTTCATGCGCTTTCAGCAAAGTGCGGAAACCGACGCGAAAAACTTAGAACTCGACCGAGCAGAGTTTCAGCTTTTTAAAAAAGATTTAGCTCCGATTAATTTGCCCGAGAAGGTGATGAATTCGACAGTTCTTTTCGAGCTGTTCCGCTGCGGTGTTCGTTCTATTAACGAAGCCGGCTACTGCAATAAGATCGGAGAGGATTTTTTCAGCCAGCTGTCTGACGAACAAAAGAAAGCCATTCGTCCGATTTTCAATAAATATTTCAGTAACCGTCCCGTCAGGTAGGCAGTATTCTCATGGATTGGATTCTTTATTTAAAAGCCGTCATTCTCGGTATCGTTGAGGGTTTGACGGAGTTTTTGCCGGTCTCTTCCACCGGTCACTTGATTGTTGCCGGCAGCTTACTTGACTACACAGGACAGGAAGCAGATACCTTTTACATCGCGATTCAGGCCGGCGCTATCTTTGCGGTGTGCTGGCACTATCGTCAGCGCCTGATTGATATCTGTTTGGGTCTTTTCTCCGATAAAGTTCAGCAGCGTCTGGCAATCAACACTATTGTTGCCTTCCTGCCCGCAGCGGTGATTGGCGTATTGGTAGCAAGCTATATTAAGAAATGGCTGTTTAACCCGATTGCGGTCGCAACGGCCTTAGTTGTAGGCGGCGTGATCATCCTCATCGTTGAATACTTCCAAGATAAGAAGACTTACAAGCCGCGCGTAGAGACGATGGACGATATGAGCTGGAAAGACGCTCTGAGGGTTGGTTTCCTGCAGTGTTTGGCCATGATCCCGGGCACCAGCCGTTCCGGCGCAACCATCATCGGCGGTCTTTGCATTGGCTTGTCCAGAAAGGCAGCGACGGAATTTTCTTTCTTCCTGGCAATCCCGACGATTTTCGGCGCTACAGTTTATGACCTTTGGAAGTCCAGAGACGTACTGACAGCAACAGCGCTTCCGATGATTTCCGTGGGTTTCGTCGTGTCATTCTTCTCCGCACTCGTCGTGGTCCGCTGGCTGCTTCATTACGTTTCTAAGCATGACTTCTCCGCATTCGGCTGGTACCGAATCTTTTTCGGCGGCGTCATTCTTCTGACGTGGTGGACCGGACTGGTTCAGTGGTAACGAGTCAAAAGAAACGATCCAAACCAAACGGCGCCGAGGCGCCGTTTGGTGTTCCTGAGGCCTTAAATCTTGCGGAAAACGAAATCCCAACAGCCGTGACCCAAACGGTTGCCGCGTTCATTGAATTTTGTCGTCGGACGCTTAATAAGCGGATTTTCCGGCTGGGGAGCGGCTCCTTCGTGGAGGTTTTCTAATGTCGGCTGTGCAGATAAGACTTCCAGCATCTGTTCGGCATAGTTTTCCCAGTCGGTGGCGCAGTGGAAATAGGCGCCTTTTTTCATTTTCGGAACGAGAAGTTTTAAGAAGCTCTCGTTGATCAGACGGCGCTTATGATGACGGGCTTTTCTCCAAGGATCCGGGAAGAAGATATGCACGCCGTCTAAGGAATTGTCTTCGAGCATGTCTCTGACGACTTCCACCGCGTCATGACGGAAAATACGGACGTTTTTGAGGTTCATGTCATGAAGACGTTTGCTTAGGGCGCCGACGCCGGCAGCAAATACCTCGCAGCCGATGAAATTGATTTCAGGATGAGCCTGTGCAATCGCAGCAGTGGTTTCGCCCATGCCGCAGCCGATTTCCAGGACCAGCGGATTGTTGTTTCCGAATGTCTTGACCGCATCGAACATTTGATTGGCGTCATAGGGAATTTCATACAGTGGAAGCAGTTCTTCCAGCGCTTTTTCCTGGGCGTTGCTGATGTGCCCGCGGCGCATGCAGAAGCTGCGGATATGACGTTTTTTCAGTTCTTCGATTTGTTCGGGAGTCAGCGGTTCTGTTGACATGTGAAAGGGTCCTTAATAAAAGCGAGGCTCAATTTTAGAAAATTAAGACGTGATTGTCTGCGATATTTTCTTGAAGTTACAGGCGGTTATAGATTAAGTATTGTTTGTTCAAGAGTTAACTGCGTGAAGTCAAAGTAGGAATGAGAAGGATTTTTCGATATGCCTAGGCATGCCTAAGAACACACGTTGTATGCCGTTTAGTGGTGGTGGAGATACTGATGGGTGACGTGCAGTCGGCTCTTGTAGAATGTCCGCAAAGGATCGAGCCTATGACAACCTACAGCAAGAGAGAAAAACTCAAGCCGCTTATAAGAATCGTGGATGATAACCAGGCGATTCTCAACTCATTGACCTTCATGCTTACTTGTGAAGGATATGAAGTTGCGTCATTTAGCTCGGCAGAAGCTTTTTTGGCCGGAGATACACCCAGCCGAGAGGGTCTGCTGATTTTAGATGTTCAAATGCCGGGGTTGTCGGGATTGGAGCTGTTTAAGGTTCTCAATATGAGGGCTTATAAACTGCCGATTATTTTTCTGACGGCCCACGCAGATGTTGACATGGCTGTTGCGGCAATGCGGGAAGGCGCCTGCGATTTTCATCAAAAACCGATCAATCCTGAGACATTGCTTCCTGCGATTGCCAGAGGTTTAGAAAAAGCTCGCATCAGCAAGAGCGGCTTAGGCGATATCAAAGAGGAAGTTGAACGTTTTAAAGCACTGACCGAGCGGGAAGAGCAAATTTGCCGCTTAGTCGCAAAAGGCCTTGTTAGCCGTGAGATTGCAGAGCGTTTAGTGATTTCTCAGAGAACCGTTGATCACCACAGAACGGCGGCACTTTCCAAATTGAACATCCGAGAGCCCGCAGAGCTTGCTTTGTTTTTCGAAAGAATCGACGCATGGCGCAAGAGCGCCGGCCACGCGGGTCAGAACTTATTCTGAAGAACCGGGATTCTCATCGGCTTCCGGCAGAAAAATAACTGCCTTCAGACCATTCTCCGGACCTCTGAAAAATTCCAACTGACCTCCGTGATTCTCGACAATCAGCCGCACGATAGATAAGCCGAGCCCTAAACCGTCGATCTTTGAACTGGATAAGACGGAGCTGAGTTTTTCAAAAGCCTCATCGCTCAGGCGCGGACCGTTGTCGCTGACGCTAATGGCAATTCGTGGCGAACCGCCGGAGGACTTTTCCTTATGAACGGAGACGCTAACAGACGGATTCTTTTCAGAAGAAACGGCGTGGAGGGCGTTTTTCAATAAATTTTGAACCGCAAGTTCGAGCTCCGTCTTGTCGCTCCAGATCTTGTCGTCTCTGCCCTTAAGCCCTGAAAAAGTTACTTTAGTAGGAGACAGCATGGCCTCATTGAGCGTGTTGACGGCTTCAAGAACAATCTCATTGGCATTTAACAAAGAACGAGGCTGACCTTTTTTGCGTGCATAGGAGCGAACTTTTTCAAGGATAGACTCTGCAGTTTTAGCCTGAGATTTAATGGCACCTATGCCGGAACTCAGCATTGCGGAATTTGCCGGATTGTTTTGGTCTAGAAGCCTTTCAATTCCGTGGAGGTACCCGCTAATCGCTGAGAGCGGCTGCCTGAGTTCATGAGCGACGATCAAAGACATTTGACCGACAACACCAGTCTTTTGCAGGGAGGCCATTTTTTCCTGCGCGCGTCTGGCCTTTTCTTCCAATCTCCTTTGGTTTTGAAAAGATTCTCTGAGCTGGCGTGTCCGTTTTTCAACTAAATAACCGGTTCGAATATTGTGCGCAATGCCCGTGGCCAAGAGAACTAGACCTAAGAGACACCAGGGCCAATACATATCCCAGAAACGTTTCAGGTTCCACTCTCGAAGATAGGCATAAGGTCCTCTGCGAATTTGCTTGTACATAGCATCCGCCCCTGAGTAGTCACTGGCCACGGTCCAATGGAGTCCGCCTGGGTTAGACGGAAGTGAAAACAGCTTGAGAACTACTCGGCGGGAAAGCTCAGGCGAGAGGCGCGGTGTTGCAGCGATTGTCCAGTTGGGATAAAGATCGGTTGAAGTTAGACAGCGTTCAGACTCTCCGACATCTTTAACTAGGAGCGGCTTGATATCGTCAACGTTGTCTCCTTGTTTCTTCAAGTTTTCCAACAGGCAATTTCGAATAATGCCGATATCTGCCTGATTATTCCGAAGTTTGGTCAGGACGGCCGGCATGTCGTAGTGCGTATAGATTTCAGAGCTGAAGAAATGATCTGGGTCTTGGCCTCTCTGAGCCAACTCTCCCAGAGCTAAGTCGTGGCCGGCAAATCCATTCGGGCCTGTGGCTGCAAGCCGTTTTCCTTTCATGTCTTCCAGCGTGTTGATATCGTTCCGGCTTTTTAGTGTGACAAAAAGACTGCCTTCCGCTTTGTTGGGGTCGGGATGCAGATCTGAAGCGACAGTCGCTAAATCTCGAAGACCTTTGTTCGGCACGCGAAGATATGTTCCTGTTGAGCCAAGGACGAGATCGGCATCTTTGATGTCTTCCGGGTTTCCGGAAAACAGCACCGCACGGAAGTTGTTCGGGCCGAAAACTTCTTGGAGGGCACGGAAAGTCTGAGGAATGATGTCTTCTTGACCGTTCGGACGTGCCAGCGGGGACACCAGCATCGTGATGAAGGGGCTGTTCGGATCCGGTCTCCCGAATGGCTTAACGAGTACTTCCGAGGGCGAAACTGATTCTTCCGATAAAGCGGACAGAGATAAAACGCACAGACAAAGAAGAGTAAGAGTTCTCAGAAAAGTCTTCATATGACCATCAAACCGAAGCGTCGGATGTTTTCAATTTAAAAGAGAACGAAGCTCATGAAAATTGGCACAAGCGACTAATTGACGATAGTTTGACAATAGACAATATGCCTAGGCATGCCTCAAAAACATAATGCATTCAATCGGACAAGAAAATAGTTCGTTACTTCCTCTAAACAAACAGGAATACATTATGGTCTCAAGAAGAAACATGCTGAAAACAGGTCTGACCGCCGTGTTCGGAGCCTGTGCCGTCCAGACAGCCTCTGCTTCCGAAGTACAGCAGAAGTCTCAGAACAATTTTGATGTCGTTATTCTCGGTGCCGGTACCGGTGGCTTAGTCACTGCCATTGAAGCGGCCGATCTCGGACTGAAGCCCGTCGTCTTAGAAAAAATGGAATGCAGCGCTGGAAACTCCCTGTATGCATCTGGTGGTATTGCAGCCTGGGGCACCTCTCAGCAAAAAGAAGAAGGCAGGAACGAAACGAAAGAGTCTTTCAGAGAAGACATGATGAAGGTCTCCGAATATCGTGCCGACCCGGCCCTTGTTGGCGCCTATGTCAACCATATTCCGGAAGACTTCGAATGGCTCAAAAAGCAGGGTGTTAAGTTCTCGAAGATCGGCAAGAAGCCCTGGCCACTTAATTATCGAATGCACAATGTGGACGGACAGGGTTTGACGGGCGGTGCTCGTCTCGTCCGCTATCTGCTCGAAGCCTGTGAAAAGCGCAATATTCCGATTATCTACAACACTAAGGCCATCGAACTTTTAACGAACGACGCAGGCCGCGTAATCGGTGTCAGAGCCCAGGGAGATCTTCACAAGACGGACTATTTTGCTAAGGACGGTGTAGTGATTGCGACCGGCGGTTTCTCCGCAAATCGTGAACTGCTTTGCCGTTATATGGGCGGTCCGCTTTCTCGCCTGGTTCTTCGCGGATCCCCGTATGTAACCGGGGACAACCTTATGCTCACCGCACCGGTCGGAGCGCAGCTTGTTCATATCGACCAGTTCCACTGCGGCCCGATCGTTGAGGAAACGCACGCTAATCCGAACTTTGTGATCGATGCCGGACAAGGTATTGATGTGGATGTGCGCGGTCATCGCTTCATGGACGAAATCTATACCTACACTCAGAAGTCTATGGCTACGGCAACCAAGACGCCGGAAAACATGGCTTATCACATCATCGATGCTCACTGGCCTAAAGCCGAAAGCGCTGCGAAGAAGTTCCTGGCAATGAACACCAAAGTCCTGGTTGCTCAAACGCCGGAAGAGCTCGCCAAGAGAATGGGCGTCGATCCGAAGGTTATTCTTTCGCTCTTCAAAGAGTACAACGACGCGCTTGCCGCCAATAAATTGAAAGAACTGAATCCTCCGTGTTCTTTGAAGGAACCTCAGCCGTTAAATAAGGCTCCTTACTACGCTTTCCCGTTCCAAGGCGGTATTACAGCAACATTCGGCGGTCCGAAGATTAACGCAAACGCTCAGGTGATCAATAACGAAGGACGAGTGATTCCGGGACTCTATGCTGTCGGAAACGCAGCCGGCGGTCTGTTCTACGGAAACTACATCGGCGGAACACAGTTGGGAGGCGCAACGGTCTTCGGAAGAATCGCCGCCCGAAAGATGGCCTCTCTCCATAAAAACAACTGATAAAGGAATCTGAAAATGAAACACCTCTTAGTGCTCGTGTTATCCGCGCTCACCGCCTCTGTTGTTTTTGCACAGCCTTACACAGCAGACCGCCATCTTGCTCGGAAGGTTCCCTGTCAGGCTTGCCACGTGACCGGCGACACTTCGGTTCCAGTCCGAAAACAAAACTGCTTAGCCTGTCATCAGAGTTATGAAGTGGTTGCGCAGAAAACTAAAGATCTGAAACCGAATCCTCACTTCAACCATTACGGCGAACGT
>OGPF01001299.1_pt1 | contig 11736 bp, 7 predicted proteins | sample 1552871 | NCBI WGS metagenome assembly OGPF01 (sample SAMEA2580276, study PRJEB22360) | human gut metagenome | biome: human gut; feature: human-associated habitat; material: faeces | place: Denmark | collected 2008/2010
TGTGAATACAATTTTTGCTACCATTTATATTCCTAACTGGTATGAAGTGATGCAGCATATTCAGGAAAAATGGCTGACTAAGAAAAAATAATTGTTTGGTTTCACCACAGATTGGTCAGATTTATACGGACAACTCGATTTAAAAACTGTATGGATTTGCGTTATCTGTGGTGAATTTGTGTATCTTTGCGACAAACACATGGAAATATGGATACAATCAACAACGATCTTACTAATTTATTGAAACAGATGGGAGTGCATCAGGAAAGTTGGGGCATTACCCAGCGTATTGTCATTATAGCAGGGATTCTGATCATTGCTTTTGTGGCAGATTATTTTTGTAGAAAAATAGTAGTTCCTACTATAAAGAAACTGACGGCAAGGACTCAGGCTACTTGGGATGATTATTTATTCAATGATGCTGTATTAGATAATATGTGTCATCTTATTCCACCTATTATATTGTATGTATTGCTTCCTTTTGCTTTTCCGCATGAACCTGTGACTTTGACATTCATTCTGAAGCTATGTTGGGTGTATATCACGGCTGTAGCCATGAAGTTGATTTGTTCTTTTCTGACTTCTCTCTATACCATTTCAAGCGAACATGAGAAACTAAAGAATCATCCTCTGAAAGGGGTATATCAGATGATAAAACTGATTGTGATTTGTGTAGGGGTGATCATTATAATCAGTACCTTGATTGATAAAGATCCTGTGAATATTCTTACCGGATTGGGTGCTTCTGCAGCTATCTTGATGTTGGTTTTCAAAGATACGATTATGGGGCTGGTAGCCGGAGTCCAGCTTTCTGCCAATGATATGCTCCGTCCGGGAGATTGGATTACCATGCCGAAATACGGAGCGGACGGTACAGTAATAGAAGTGACTCTTACCACTGTAAAGGTACGCAATTGGGATAATACTATAACTACAGTCCCACCTTATGCATTGGTCAGTGATTCGTTTCAGAATTGGCGTGGCATGAGGGAAAGTGGTGGACGCAGAGTGAAACGTTCTATTAATATAGATATGAATACGGTCCGTTTCTGTACACCGGAACAAATGAAAAAATTTGAAAAACAAGTCTGGATGTCAGGCTTTGAAAAGACAGGAAAGGAGGAGGTGAATCTTTATGTATTTCGTCACTATCTGGAATATTATTTGCGTCATAATCCTCGGGTGAATACAGAATTGATTTTGATGGTGCGTCAATTACAACCTACGCCGCAAGGATTACCCATAGAACTTTATTTCTTCTCAGCCAATAAAGACTGGATTCCATACGAACGTTTGCAAGCAGAGGTTTTTGACCATTTGTTGGCTGTTCTTCCCGAATTTGGATTAAGGGTATTCCAAATTCCTTCAGGATTGGATGTGTTGTCTCTTTCTTCTCATTAATTATTTATAATCTCACTAGCGGAGAGGTACAGGAATCATCACATATTAACATGGATTACATCAAATTTATTGATTGTCAAAATGAATAATCCGTGTTAATATGTGAGAATGTACACTATTATACATGAAGTTCCAGTATAAACCGAGTTCCTTTTTTATAATCAGTGTCCAAAGTCAGTGTACCATTTAATTTATAAGCGATAAGGCTGCAAGTAGGCAACCCTAGTCCGTTTCCTTGCGTTAAATCGCGTATTTCTGCAAATGGCTTGAACAGTTTTTCACGTGCTTCAACCGGAATTCCCGTTCCCGTATCAGTTAGTATGAATTGATGTGTATGGGCGCTTCGTTTTTTGAATTCCAGTGAAATCTTACCACTTTTCGTATATTCTGCCGCATTGTTCAATAAATGGTTTAATATACGTTCCAATTCTTCTGCATTTGTCTTAATATTTACACGTGGAACATTTACCACTGCTTCTACTCCGGATTTGAAGTTTATTTTCGCTTTTTCCATAATACTTTCACACAATGTATTTATGTTCAGTTCCTTTAGCGGATAATGTTCTTCACGTGTTTCTTCCAATGAAATATACGTCTGGATAGCTGTCATCAGTTCTTTCAGTGCCTTGATGTTTTCATGTAATATTGGGGTGGATATTGTTTCCTTTGTTGCTTCATCTATTGTATTCAGACTTGGTTCAATTTGGGCGCTGATATTACCGATAAATTTAGACTTCTGCTCATTGTTTTCATTCGCTGTCTGCAGGCTATGTTTCAATTTCTTTACTTGGCGGATATGTTTAAATAACAGGGTAGCTAAGAATAATAATCCGGCAGCCAATATGGCGGATAACACACATAGTGCAATGATAATAATTAGATTTGTGGTAATCTTGTCTTCTTTTTCCTGCAAAGTCTTTTGACTGGTTTCATATTTTTGTTGCAGTGTGTTTAGTTCATTGGCTGTTTTTACTGCTTTTATGGAATCTTGCCATGAAGTATAAAGTTTTCTCATTGCAATAGCCAATGGGGCATTATTATTCTGTTCGGCATATCCCAACATGTCTTTATAGCATTGGTCTATTCCTTTTTCGTCTTTACCGGCAGAGCGCTTTTGGAATAAGATGTTGTAACATTCCAAGCTTTTGTCTGTCATACCGAAAGTTTGATAATAATTGGCTTCCGTCATTAGAAGCTCTTCTTGTAAAGAGTCTGATTTTAATTGGTCTGTATAGGAATGAAGTTGTTTCAATAGTATCTTGCATTGTTCTGTATTTTTTAGATTCGTATACATACGCAGGCGTTCTTTACCCACCATGAAACGTAATTTGTATTCGGGTGATTTTTTTCTTGCTCATTATAATAAATCAATGCATCCATTTGTCGGCAAGTGGCAAAGGCTTCTTTATATTGCCTGTTTTGAGTAAAGAGCGTACTTATCCGTATTCCCTCTTCTACCGCTTTATTTATTTGCTTTTGTTCGGCATACTGAGTGAATTTTGCCCACTTTGTATTTAACTCTTGAATATTGACATCTGCCGGTTTGGCTGTCGTTTGTCCTTGCCCTGCAGCACAACAAAAGGCAAGTGCTAATGTTAGAAGAATTTTTTTCATTATTGAAACAGGTTTTCTGCAAATATAACCTTTTTTTAAGCAAAAAGTTTAGGGAAGTGCAACTTTTTTTCAGCTTCTAGCGTCTAAACAGTAAAACAATAACTTTTAAGCAGGACAGGCCATCTTGTAAAAAGAATAAAATCATAATATTTAAAATGAGAAAAATAGTAATGATAGCCATACTGGTAGTCAGTATGGTACAAGGAGTTTTTGCCCAACAAATAATTATAAAGGGCACTGTGAAAGACGCGACAAGCAAAAAGGCAGCAGAATATGTTAATGTAGTTTTACAAACAGCAGATTCGGTTTTTGTTGGAGGGACTACTACGAATGGCAAAGGCGATTTCTTGCTGAATAAGGTTTATGCAGGCAATTATTTATTGGCACTATCCTGTGTGGGGTATCGTACGCAATTCATTGTATTAGACGGAATTAAACAGAATATAAATTTAGGGGAAATTTTGTTGGAAGATGATGCTGTGGCTATGGAAGGTGTAACAGTTAGTGCTTCCGGACAGATCAGTCATTCGGATCGTAAGTTGATTTTTCCTTCTGAACGGCAAATGAAGGTTTCGACAAATGGAGTCAATCTGTTGCAACAGATGATGCTTCCCCGTATTCAGATAAACCCCATGAATAATGAGATAGGAGTGTTAGGGGGAGGAGAACTTCAGCTTCGTATTAATGGAGCGAAAGCAGAAGTTGAAGAGATTAAGGCATTACAGCCATCAGACATTATTCGAATAGAGTATCATGACAATCCAGGTTTACGTTATGGTAATGCTGAGGTAGTGCTTGATTATATTGTCCGCCGTCCGGAAACGGGGGGAAACTTTGGAGTGGATTTGTCTCAGGGGATGAATGCCATGTGGGGAGAATATAATGTTTTTGGAAAAGTGAACCATAAGAAGTCGGAGTTTGGCGTTTCGTATTACATGGGACCTCGCGATTTCTATGGTATATACCGGGATAATGAAGAGGAATTCCATTTGGCGGACGGAACGACATTACATCGTATAGAAGAAGGTGAACCGGGGCACGGATCTATGTTTATGAATAATTTAAGTATGAATTATAATTTGCAGCAGACCGAAAATTCATTGTTCAGTGCTACTTTTCGTTTGAGAAGTAATAGCCAGCCGCATTGGAATTATCAAGGAGTATTGACTAATGTTGCCGATTCTGATGATAAGGTGGATATGATAGACCGTACTAAAGAAAGTTGGTCTCGTCCTTCGTTGGATCTTTATTATCAACAGGGATTGAAAAATAAGCAACTTTTGGTATTCAATGTGGTCGGTACTTATAATAAGGAAAAATCACGCCGTTTGTATCAAGAAAGTTTGCAGGATGAGTTGTTGACTGATATTAATAATAATGTATTGGGAGATAAATATTCTCTGATTGGGGAGGCTGTTTATGAGAAGCAATTTTCTAAAGGAAATTCCTTGAGTTTCGGTTTGCGCCATACTCAGTCTTTTGCCAATAATGAATACCGTAACGGTCATTATTATGAAACGGATATGAATCAAGGGGATACATATGTTTATGGTGAATATAGAGGAAAGGTGAAAAAATTGGACTACAGATTGGGGGTAGGCGTTACTCGTTCTTATTATAAACAAAGTGGTGATGATTCGTATGAGAATTATAGTTTTAATCCCCGTTTGGTACTGCATTATGCATTACCGGGAAATTCATTTGTTCGTTGGAAATCCGATATCAGTAATGCTTCGCCGTCATTGGGGGATTTAAGTGCTGTAGAACAGATTGTGGATTCGTTGCAAATCAGACGAGGCAATCCGAACTTGAAAGCCTATTTGCGTTATCACACAGAGTTGACATACGAATGGCAGAAAGGTATATTTTATTCTAATATTTGGGGAGCGTATGATTATCAGCCGAATGCCATTATGGACGAGAAGTATCAGGACGGTGACAAGATTGTACAGACATGGGACAATCAAAAGGATTGGCAGAAATTATCGGGGCGTCTGACTTTGCGTGTCGGTCCTATTAAGGATATGCTACAGTTCTCGTTTACCGGTGGAGTAAACCATTATATGAGTCATGGTAATACATATTCTCATACTTATACAAACTGGTATTGTAATGCTGAAGCATCCTTTAATTACAAGCAGTTCTCTCTTTACTGGCAGATGAATACTAACTGGAATAATTTCTGGGGGGAAACCTTGTCGGGGGGAGAGAATATTCAGGTATTGATGATGTATTACACGCATAAGAATTTGCGTGTGGGGCTAGGCGCTTTCAATCCGTTTACGGATAATTATAAGCAACAGACTGAGAACTGGAATAAATATGCTTCTTATAAAAAAACGAATTATGTGAAGGAGAGCTCACAAATGTTTTTGGCAAGTGTTTCTTATAATTTCTCGTTTGGCCGTAAGTTTAAGACAGGTCAACGGAGGGTGAATAATAGTGATAACGATTCCGGAGTGATGAGTACCGGAAAATAAACAAGATAATCATTTGAATGAGCTTAAGTTCATGGGGCAAGTAAGTTAAGTAACTTGATTCACGAACATAAGTTGCTTGGCTTACGAAGTTAAGTTCATAAATTTACCGGAATAATAGATATATTACCCTTAACAAAATCATATATGAAAATGAAAAAAAACTTGATTGATTATGAACTCCTGTGGGAGAAAATTACGGATTACGCAAAGGCCACCGGTAGAACGACTGCTCGTCCTGTACTTCTATTATATTATGTATTGCGAAGCCCCGAAACTCCCTCTTCGGATAAGATGTTGATTGTGGCGGCACTTTCGTATCTGGTATTGCCGATCGATTTGATTTCGGCTAAGCGGTTACCAATTATCGGCTGGATTGATGAAGCGGTATCTTTGGTTTATGCTTATAAAAAGGTGTGCCGCTATGTGACTCCTGAGATTGAATCAGAAGTGGATAATATATTGGAACGCTGGTTCCCGGAAGGAAAGTATGAGTTGATAGAAGAATAAATATTGTACTTGTCTTTGGGGAGTAAGGATGGGTAAATGGAGTATTTTAGGAATGGGCTTCGTCGAATTTCGGCGTGGCCCTTGCTGATTGTAGACAAAGGTAAATTGTAACTCTCCCCAAGGAACTTCATTTTGTCTGAGAATATGTGAGGTATGTAAAAGTGTTACAATATGTTTTGAGTCTTATTAATTCCCTATAATTCAATTATTAACATGACCTAAGTTCTCTTAGAACTTTATATTAAATATTGCTGCAAAGATATGAAAATATATTAAATATCAAAGAAATTGCAGATAAAATGTTGGATAATAAATAATTTTATTCTATTAAGCCTTACTTTTTGCTTGCCAAATCCAGCAAAACAACTCTTTTTGAGCGTTTTTATCTAAGTTCTAAGAGAACTTAGCATTTATGAACGTTAAATTAAAAAGTTTTTTTATGAAAAAGAGAGTTTTATTTACGTTGGCTTGTCTATTCCTATGGACAGGTATGGCAATGGCTCAAGTATCCCGAATTACTGGAGTTGTAGTTTCGGCAGAAGACAATGAGCCGATTGTCGGAGCTTCGGTTCTTGTGAAAGGTACTACCCTTGGAACTATTACCGATATGAATGGCCGGTATAGTATAAACAATATTCCGGTCAATGCAAAATCTTTGGTAATATCGTTTGTCGGTATGAAAACACAAGAATTGGCTATAAAGGGTGGTGAGCAAAGAGTAGTGATGCAAAGTGATACGGAATTGATTGATGAGGTCGTTGTAGTGGCTTATGGTACACAGAAAAAATCATCTTTTACAGGAGCTGCTTCCACAGTAGGGGCCAAATCCATAGAGAAACGTGCTATCACTAATGTTACAGCTGCATTGGAAGGAAATGCTTCCGGAGTTCAGGTGACTGCTGCCACCGGACAACCTGGTGAATCTTCTTCTATCCGTATTCGTGGGTTTGGCTCAGTCAATGCATCCAATGCTCCTTTATATGTAGTGGACGGAACTATATACAATGGCAGCATAGGTGATATTAATCCTGCGGATATTGAGTCTATGACTATATTGAAAGATGCGGCATCTACTTCTTTGTATGGTTCAAGTGCGGGTAATGGTGTTATCTTGATTACTACTAAAAAAGGTAAAGAGTCAGGTGGAACAGGAGTAAACTTAACCATTAACCAAGGATGGTCAAACAGGGCTTATAAAGATTATAAAAAGGTGGGGATTTATGATTACTATCCTTTACAATGGGAGATGTTGAAGAACTCTTATATTACATCTGGTAAGGATGCTGCAACGGCGGCCTCATTGGCAACATCTAAAATTGGAAGTACATTGAAGTATAATCCTTTTGTTGGTGTCGCAGATGATGCCATTGTCGGAACTGATGGAAAACTGAATTCTTCTGCTGATGCATTGAAGTGGGGGGATGATTTGGATTGGGAAGATGCAGCTTTCAAGACCGGCTATCGTCAGGAATATAATTTGAGTTATAATACAAAAACAGAAAAAAGTGATACTTATGCTTCTGTTGGCTATTTAAATGATGATGGTTATATGATCAAGACTGACTTTGAACGTTATTCTGGTCGTTTGAATTATAATGTGTATCCTACTAAATGGTTCAAGACTGGTTTGAATTTGGGAGTAACGCGTACGGTATCCAATTATTCAACTTCAGATTCGGGAAATTCGAGTTCATATAGTAACCTTACCCGTTTTATTCGTACCATGGCTCCTATATATCCCGTTCATAAACATGATTTGGAAACCGGTGCTTATTTGGATGCTAATGGTAAGGCAACTACTGATCCGGGTGAATATATTTATGATTATGAAGGAACTCGCTTGTCGAATAATGGACGTGATGCGATAGCTGAAACAGAGTTCAATCAACGTGAACTGGTGCGTGTTAATCAGACTGGACATACTTATCTCACTTTGACTCCGGTTGAAGGGTTGAACCTTACAGCCAATTACTCTATCAATAATATTGATTATCGTCGTAAAGTCTATGAAAATCCTTATGTGGGCGATGGCACTGCCGGACCGGGTCGTTTGAACCAAATGTCTACCCGAACGCTGACTCAGACCTTCAATCAATTGATAACTTATAGCAAGTCTATCGGAAATCATAACTTTGACGTTCTTTTGGGACATGAAAACTATTCTTATAAGTATGAGTATTTATATGGCATGAAGACCCAGGAAACAGTTTCGGGCATGTATGAATTTGGTAATTTCGTAAATATCAGTTCACTTAGCTCCTATACGAACACCTATAAAAAGGAAGGTTACTTTGGCCGTATCAATTATGATTATGCGCATAAATACTACGCTTCACTTTCTTATCGCCATGATGGTTCCTCGCGTTTTGCAAAAGAGAACCGATGGGGGAATTTCTGGTCGTTCGGAGCAGGCTGGAGAATTAGTGAAGAGGCATTTATGAAGGATGTGAAATGGGTGAATAACTTGAAATTACGTGCTTCTTACGGTGAAACAGGTAATGATAATATATTGGATAGTGATGGTGATCCTGATTATTATCCTTATCAGACCTTATATGGTTTGGGATATAAGAATGGCTCAGAAGCTGGAGCCTACTTCACGGTGATAGCCAATCCCTCATTGAAATGGGAAACACAGATATCTACGGATATTGCTCTTGAATTTGGCTTGTTTGACCGTTTGACGGGTACTATTGAATATTTTAAGAAAGATTCCAAGGATTTGTTGTTTGATGTTTCCCAGCCTGCTTCTGTCGGAGTAACATCCATTATACAGAATATCGGTAAGGTTACTAATTCAGGAGTGGAAATAGAGTTGGATTATAATGCATTTAAAAATAAAGATTGGAGTGTATCAGTTGGGGCCAATGCTACTTTTGTGAAGAATAAGATCAAGAACCTGCCGGCTACAATGAAAGAAAATGGATATATCAGTGGCTCTAAAAAGTGGTTGGAAGGAAAGTCCATTTATGAATTCTGGCTTCGTCAATGGCATGGGGTAGACCCTCAGACCGGTGATGGTTTATATGTGGCTGATGTAAGTAAATATAATCAAGGGAATATCGGAACAGGGGATGGAAACATTACGCAGAGCCAGTTTGATGAGTATAAAAAAACAGTAGTGACTATTGATGGTAAGGAATTGACCAATTCGTATACTTATGCTAAATACGACTTCAGCGGTTCTTCTATTCCTGATGTGTATGGTGGGTTTAATGTCAGAGTTAGTTATAAGAACTTTGATTTGGCTGCTGTATTCTCTTACCAGTTGGGCGGTCAGATTCTGGATACTAATTATGCTACCATGATGAGTATGACTGAATTTGGTTATGCACAAAGTCCGGATTTGTTAAAAGCATGGAAACAGGCAGGGGATATTACTGAGGTTCCCCGTATAGACAATAGTGCGGCTCATACCACGAATATTGGTCAGTCTTATTCAACTCGTTGGCTTACCAGCTCGGATTATCTTAATTTAAGATCTGTCACTATTGGCTATCAGCTCCCAAAAACTTGGTTGAGCAAAGTGATGCTTAAGAGTGCCCGTTTGAATCTGACTGCGGAAAACTTGTTCATGTTGAAAGCCCGTCAGGGATTGAACCCGATGGCCAACTATTCCGGTGTAACTTATAATGAGTATATGCCGTCCCGTAATATCACGTTAGGGCTTAATGTTTCATTCTAAAAATAAAAGAATTATGAGATCAATTAAAAATATAACATTAGGATTAGCGACAGTTGGAGTAATGTCTCTATCCGGTTGTGCCGGTGATTATCTGGATACCATTCCGTCTACCTCTGTTTCAGAAACGACAATAAACACCTCGTTGGACAATCTTTATATAGCATTGAACGGAATTCATAAAGAGATGGTTTCTCAGGAAAGCGGATATCAGTGTCTGGGCGGTGAACCCGGTTTTATGATGTCACGTGATGCAGAGGCTGATGATATGAATTGGCAGACAAATACATGGATGAAGGCGGCCTATTTAGGATGGCAATGCAATATGAATGAAACGAATGGTTATAATTATAAGTTCTGGCAGATTTATTATCAATGGATTCTGAATGCCAATAAAATTTTGGCGGGTTTGGAGGAAGTTGAAATAACTAGCCAGGAATTGTTTGACCAGATAAAGGGAGAAGCCTTATGTATCCGTGCTTGGGCTCATTTTAATTTGGTCCAGCTTTATGCAAAACGTTATGAAGCCGGCAAGGATAATACACAGGATGGAATTCCTTATCGTGAAAAAGCTGTGGCCGAAGAGCAGGCACGTAATTCCGTAGAAGATGTTTATGCTAAAATCAATAATGATTTGGATGAGGCTTGTATACTTTTGAGTGGAATAAAAGTAAATGATGTCAATCATTATAGCGAGATGGTGGCATGGGGATTGAAGGCACGTGTAGCACTGGCCATGCAAGATTATAATAATGCGGCGGTTTATGCAGGGAAGTCTGTTTCTTTAGCTGAAGCTGGTGGTCACCGGTTGATGACTGGCAGTCAGTTGAATTGTGGGTTTGCCAATATCACGACGGACACTAAAGAAGCGATGTATGCTGCAATGACTCCCGATGATAAGACTGTCTATTTTTATTCTTATTACGCATATATGTCATGGAACTTTAACTCCAGTGCCATTCGTCAGGGAGTGAAGTGCATAAATGTGGATGCTTATGAAACGATGGCTGAAACAGACTTACGGCGTGCGTGGTGGGATCCGACAGGGGAAGCATCTGTTCCATCATCAAGTTATGCAAAGAATGCTTATCAAAACCGTAAGTTTACTGCCCGTTCTACAGCCGATGCTGTAGGTGATGTCGCATTTATGCGTTTGGCAGAAATGTATCTCACCCAGGCCGAAGCATTGGCTCGTGCAGGAAAAGATAGTGAGGCGCAGGCTGTGTTTACTAAATTCCAGATAACCCGCGATCCCTCTTATGTTTCAAAAGGAAATATCGGTGATGCTTTGGCAGAGGAAATTATGAATAGTCGCCGGGTGGAATTGTGGGGTGAAGGTTTTCGTTTTTATGATTTGAAACGTTTGCATATGTCTATTAAGCGTGGATCAAATTTTGATATAGCTTTCTGTACTTTTCTTGAAAAGGATAAAGATGCACAAGGTTGGGTGTGGGAGATACCTAAAATTGAAACTGACTTTAATTCACTTTGTACGAAGAACTATTGATAATTCTCTCTAACACATAAATTTTCTCTTAAAGGAGGTGGGCAGAATTTTTCTTGAAAGTTTTGTCCCACCTTTTTGCTTGACATAACCTTTGTTTTGCAAGACCGATAGCTTTTCTGGTTTTCTTTTTGTATTACTAGGGTTGTCTAATATCAATTTTGTTGATGTTTTTGGGTAATTTAGAAGAAATGGATTTAATTTATCCTTGGTCTATCGTTATAATCCATTGTCTTGAATAAAGTAAAGAACCTGTAAACACGAAATAAGTGTAAACAGATTCTTTACTATTGTTTAAAATGATAAACTATTCAGGTGAAAAAGCTTATTCCTCTTCGTCCAGTAAAATGTCCATAATCTGAACAGCTGCTTTGGCAACAGAGGTTCCGGGACCGAAGATTGCTACAACACCTGCCTTGTATAAGAAGTCATAGTCTTGAGCGGGGATAACACCACCGGCGATGACCAAAATATCTTCACGACCTAATTTCTTTAATTCTTCAATAATCTGCGGGATCAGTGTCTTGTGTCCGGCAGCCAATGAAGAA
>OGPF01001300.1_pt1 | contig 11734 bp, 12 predicted proteins | sample 1552871 | NCBI WGS metagenome assembly OGPF01 (sample SAMEA2580276, study PRJEB22360) | human gut metagenome | biome: human gut; feature: human-associated habitat; material: faeces | place: Denmark | collected 2008/2010
TTCAGTCTTGGCCGGCGGGCCCGCCGATTGTATAATCGCGGGTGCGGCAGTTTTTTCATATGTGCGCCTGGCGGGGCTGCCGCCGGGATACAGCAAAAAGGAGCAGCGATGAGATTAGATAAATATTTAAAGGTATCCAGACTGATTAAGCGCCGTACCGTGGCAAATGAGGCGTGTGATGCGGGCAGGGTTGTGATTAACGGAAAAGTGGCAAAGGCATCGGCAGATGTAAAAGCCGGTGACGTGATTGAAATCGCATTTGGCAATAAGTCTGTGAAAGTCCGTGTAACCGATGTAAAGGATACTGTCAAAAAAGAAGAAGCAGCAGATATGTTTGAATATCTGTAGGCGGTTCTGAAATCATGCGGGCAGACATATACTGATACAATCAAGTATCAGGATGGAGGCCGTTATGGAAGAAAAAGTAAAACAGAAGCGTCTGCATAAAATGCACATGGAAAACCGCAATAAGCTGGAAATGACGGGTATCGTCGATGTCATTTCTTTTGATTTAAATAAAGTTATTCTGGAATCCGACTGCGGCATGATTACGATTAAAGGTGCAAATCTGCATGTCAGCCGGCTGTCCGTGGAAAAAGGAGAACTGGATATTGACGGTACGATTGAAAGCTATGCCTATTCCGAGGTAAATTCCTATGCCAAAAAGGGAGAATCCATGCTTGGAAGGCTGTTTCGATGATTGCAAAATTAATCTGGTGGGAGGGCAGGACATTATTGTCGGCACTCTTTTTAGGAATGGTGCTGGCATTAGAATATGACTGTATCCGTATCTTCAGACGCGTAATCCGTCATAAAAATATATGGGTGATGTCGGCAGAAGATATTTTGTACTGGATATATGCGGCAGTTACCGTATTCTGCATGACCTATGAAGTAAATGACGGTATTTTAAGAGGTTTTCTGGTGACAGGTTTTTTGGCAGGGGCGGTTTTATACCGGTATGCATTTGGCACATTTTTTGTAAAATACACTACAAAATTCATAAATTTATGTTTAAAGCCATTGAAAAAAGCACTCTGTTTGATTAAAATAGGAGTACATAAAATAACAGGCTGCATCAAAGCGGCGGCTGTAAGGAAAAGGGGGCAGGGCAATGAAGTTTGAAACACGCAGGGAAAGAGAAACAAGAAGAAAGCGGCAGAAACAGTCAGCAATTTTAGGCATGGTGCTTGCATTTGCCCTTGTCATGATTATGGGCGCTGTGATCTGGAGCGGCAAGCGGACACTGGAAAAGCAGAATAAAGAATATCAGGCACGCGTGGCACAGCTGCAGGAGCAGGTGGAAGAACAGCAGAACCGGTCTGATGAGATTGATGAATATAAAAAGTATATCCAGACCAAAAAATTTGCCGAAGAAGTTGCAAAGGATAAATTCGGTATGATTTATCCGGATGAACTGGTATTTAAACCGGAAAACTAATAAAATATTGTGACAGGTTACACTACCTGACAAAAACTGCACAAAACAGCGTCTATAATAGGCAGAAAAATGCCAGAAGCAGGAGGGGCTGTATGAGTGAAAGGGTGCAGGATTATGTAGTGGACTATTCCGTAACAAAGCTGGAGGAAACCGCCAGGACATTCAGACGTCTTGGCGAAGCGTATGAAAACGCTTCGGAACCGCAAAAAAGCGGTACCGGAATTTCCAAACAGCTTTTTTTAGTTGCGGATGTACTGGAAGAATGTATGACCATGTATGTGCATACGGAAGACGGAAAAAAAGATTTTGTCAGGGAACTGACACGCAAATGTTTCGTGAACGGGATACGCATAAAAAACGTACAGCATTTGTCAAAAAAAAATGGCAGAAATGCCATTGTGTTTCAGGCAAGGACTGTGGGCAGAAGCTGTGTGACAGCAAAAAAAGTTGTTCCGGTGCTTACGGAAGTGCTGCGGAGCGGATATTATCCGGATGATTCCAACCGCCGGATTATCAATGAAGAATATCATCAGTACATTTTTATTCAGGAAGACCGGTTTAAACTGCTCAGTGGTGTGGCAAGAATGAATAAGGGGAAAAGTCATTTTAATGGGGATAACTTTCTGATTTCGCGGTTAGAATGTGGAAAAGCCATCGCGGCGATTGCAGACGGCATGGGCAGCGGAAAACGCGCTTACATTGAAAGCCGTATGGTCATTGAACTGATGGAAAACTGTATTGATGCCGGGTTTGATGAAAAAGCATCCATTGATCTGATTAATTCTGCGTATATTGCAGGCGGCGGAACGGGAAATCCGGTAACAATGGACATGAGTGTGATAGACTGCCAGTCGGGGTATATGCACTGTATGAAGCTGGGTGCGGTATCCACCTTTATCAGGCGGGACAAGTGGGTGGAGATTATCCAGTCAACGACACTGCCGATGGGGGTGTTAGAACAGGTCGATTATGACTGCACGACAAAGAAACTCTATGACGGCGATTATATTGTTATGGTCAGTGACGGAGTACTGGATAATATTCCGTGTGTGAATAAAGAGGAACGCATGGCACAGATGATTCATGCCCTGACGATACGGGAACCGTCCGCAATGGCAGAGAAACTTCTGGAACAGTCGCTTGCCTATAATGATATGAAAGCATCGGATGACTGTACGGTTTTGGTGCTGGGACTGTTTGACACCTATGAAAAATGAGAATATAATTGTTTTATGGTAAAGAAAATATACAAATATATACAGGAACACCGGATGTTAGAAAATACAGGCATCCTTGTTGCCGGCTTGTCCGGCGGTGCGGATTCGGTATGTCTGGTGGCTGTTTTAAAAGAAATTATAGAAAAAGAACAACTGGATATCCGTCTTCTGGCGGTGCATGTCAATCACGGAATCCGCGGAACAGAGGCAGAACGGGATGAGCAGTTTGCGAAGCAGCTTTGCAGACAGTTATCGGTGGAATATATAAGCCGCAGGGTGGATGTGCCGTCTGTAGCACACCAGGAGAAGCTGTCAGAGGAAGAGGCGGGAAGAATCCTGCGCTACCGCATTTTTAAGGGAATTGCCACGCAGCAGGAAAAGCATACAGGCAGAAAAGTAAAAATCGCCGTGGCACACCATCAGAATGACCAGGCAGAAACCGTACTGATGAATCTGGTACGGGGCAGCAGCCTGCGCGGAATTTGTGGAATCCGGCCGGTGCGGGACAATATTATCCGTCCGCTCTTATGTGTGAGCCGTGCACAGATTGAGGAATATCTGACATTGCAAGGACTTTCTTATGTGACGGATAGCACCAATGAAGAACTGGTGTATACAAGAAATAAAATACGCCGGGAACTGATTCCGTATCTTGAGAAGAATCTGAATCCCAATGCCGTACAGAAGCTGACGGAACTGGCAGACAGCGTTTTGCAGGCGGAAGAATATATTGAACAGCAGGCGGCAGGGCTGTATGAAAAGGTGGTTATTTTACAGCCGCAGGAAAATCCGTCAAAACCGTCCGTAAAGTTGTCTGTAAAGGCGTTGGTTTCTGCATCGCCGGTTTTACAGCAGTATGTTATCCGGCAGGCAATAGAAGCGGCAGCCAATGGTGCAAAAGATATTTACAGGGTACATGTCGGGGCAGTGCAGGAGCTTCTTGAACATTCTGTCGGCAAATGTGTGAGCCTGCCGTATGGGCTGGTGGCGGTAAGGGGATATGATGAAATTACGATTGCGCGGAACAAAACGGCACACCTCGACAGCAGAAAGCAGTGTGGCGGTATACACGGCGGTACAGAGCAATGCGGAAGTATGCCGCAAAATCCGGCTGACAGTGCGGTGCAGATGCCGGATTTACTGGAATTTGAAAAAATATGGCGTGGGAAGAGAATAACTATTCCTGTCAATGAGCCGGTGTATTTTACACGGGTAAACGAATGCCGTAAGGCAGTGGTCATTTTAGAACAGGGCAGCTTATCAGAAATTTATGGAAATAACGACTATACGAAACTCTTTGATTATGATAAAATAAAGGATAATTTTTCTTTTCGTTTCCGGAAAACGGCAGATTTTATAAGGATTGACAGGAATGGCACGAAAAAGACCTTAAAAAAAGAACTGATTGATAAGAAAGTGCCAAGGCAGGTAAGAGATGCGGTTCTTCTGCTTGCCGTATCCGATGAGATATTGTGGGCGGCAGGTGTCAGACGAAGCAGTGCCGGGCTGGTTACGGATTCGACTCAAAGGATATTAAAAATAAGCGTAGTAATGCAGGAGGATAAATGAAATGGAACAGCACCATATCAGTGTGATGATATCAGAGGAAGAAATTGAAAAGAGAGTGTGTGAACTGGCAGCCCAGATCAGCAGTGATTTTGCAGGGGAAACCGTAAAACTGATCTGCATTTTAAAGGGCAGTGCTTTTTTTGCGTGTGAACTCGCAAAAAGAATTACCGTGCCGGTAATGATTGATTTTATGCAGGTATCCAGCTATGGAAGCGGCACGGTATCAAGCGGAACAGTTCAGATTAAAAAAGACCTGGACGAGCCGTTAAAAGATGAAAATGTTATCATTGTTGAAGACATCATTGATTCCGGAAATACATTGTCAAGACTTGTTCCGATGTTACAGGAACGCGGACCGAAAGATTTACGGATCTGTACACTGCTTAGCAAGCCGGAGCGCCGCGAAGTAGAAATAGATGTTGCTTATAACGGATTTGAAATTCCGGATAAATTTGTAGTCGGATATGGACTCGATTATGACCAGCATTACAGAAATCTGCCATATGTCGGTGTAATCGAAAGTGAATAAAGAATCAGGAGGCAAATTCCTCTCCTCGCCTTAGAGGCTCGGATTTTGCTTCGCAAAACAAGGAGGAATATATGAATACAAACAGAAATAAAATGGGAGGAGTTGGCATCTATCTGGTGGTTATAGCGGTGATTGCCGTGCTTTATTTTGCACTGGCAAGACTTTCACCATCGTCATCATCATACAGCTACAGCAATTTCCTGTGGGATGTCCAGAACGGATATGTATCCAGCGTGTTAATCAAGCAGAATTCAGAAGTGCCGACCGGTGTACTCTCTATTACCAAGACGGACAACGGCGAGGAATTGTTAAATGTTTCCGATGTGCATGAAATTGAACAGTTACTGCTGGATAACAATATCCGGTACACGTTAAAAGATGTGACAAGAGACAGCGTATGGATTACAACGATTCTTCCGTTTGGTATCTGTCTGGTGATTATTATTGTAATTATGATGATGACCAACAGACAGGCAGGCGGCGGTGGCGGCGCGAAGATGATGAACTTCGGAAAAAGCCGTGCCAAGCTGATGAACGGTACACAAAACCCTGTTACATTTAAAGACGTTGCCGGTCTTCAGGAAGAAAAAGAAGAACTTGAAGAAATTGTGGATTTCTTAAAAAATCCGGTGAAATATACAGAACTGGGCGCAAGAATCCCGAAAGGCGTGATTTTAACAGGCCCTCCGGGAACCGGTAAGACACTGCTTGCAAAGGCAGTAGCAGGAGAAGCGGGTGTGCCTTTCTTTAGCATTTCCGGTTCGGATTTCGTGGAAATGTTTGTCGGTGTCGGTGCTTCCCGTGTGCGTGACTTATTTGAAGAAGCCAAGAAAAACGCACCGTGTATCGTATTTATCGATGAAATCGATGCCGTGGCAAGACGCCGTGGTACCGGTATGGGCGGCGGACATGACGAGCGCGAGCAGACGTTAAACCAGATGCTTGTTGAGATGGACGGTTTTGGTATCAACGAAGGTATTATCGTGATGGCGGCAACAAACCGTATTGATATTTTAGACCCGGCGATTTTAAGACCGGGACGTTTTGATAGAAAAGTTGTTGTCGGACGGCCGGATGTACAGGGACGTCTTGAAATTTTAAATGTCCATGCGGCAAAGAAACCGCTCGGTGATGATGTGGATTTAGAAAGTCTTGCAAGAACCACAGCCGGATTTACCGGTGCGGATTTGGAAAATCTGTTAAATGAGGCGGCAATTAACGCAGCCAAGCGAAAAGAAAAATATATTACCAATGCAGATGTGAATTACGCATTTGTAAAGGTTGGCATCGGTGTGGAAAAACGCAGTAAGATTATTTCTGAAAAAGAAAAGAAGATTACGGCATACCACGAATCCGGACATGCAATTTTATTTCATCTGCTTCCGGATGTCGGTCCGGTGCATACGATTTCCATTATTCCGACGGGAATGGGGGCAGCAGGTTATACTATGCCGTTGCCGGAACGAGATGAAATGTTTAACACACGCGGAAAAATGCTTCAGAATATTATCGTCAGCTTAGGCGGACGTATTGCGGAAGAACTGGTATTTGATGATATTACCACCGGAGCATCACAGGATATTAAACAGGCCACGGAAACTGCCCGGTCAATGGTTACAAAATACGGCTTTTCATCAAAGCTGGGATTGATTAATTATGATAACGACAGTGATGAAGTCTTTATCGGCAGGGATCTGGCACATACCAGACCGTATGGTGAAGAAGTGGCTTCCCAGATTGATACGGAAGTAAAGAACATCATTGACGAGTGCTATGGCAAAGCCAAAAAGATGATTGAGGAGCATATGGACGTGCTTGAAAAGAGCGCACAGCTGCTTCTGGAAAAAGAAAAAGTAACCCGTGAGGAGTTTGAGGCGTTGTTTGAAAATTAGATTGTATTCAAAGGGTGGGGAAACGGTTGTGAAATATGCACAAAAAAAATCGACAAAATTCGTCAAGATTGTGAACACTTCACTTTGCGTTCATGATACTATAATTAACGTAAAAACCCCCCAATACATTATATATTTTTACTATCCCCATAGTAAAATACCTTCTCCTAAAGGACAGCAGAACGATGGCTGTTCTTTTTTTGTCCCAAAATAGTGTATATTTCGGGAAACAAGCAGATATAATATTGTTGAAATGATTTAGACATGATACAATCGGATTAGATATTAGATAGCACGCAAGAAGCGAGACATGCTGATAACAGCTCTCTTTCTTCAAGCCTGCAGACATTGAAGACTCTGATGTCATAATTCAGAGTCCCTGACACCAAATACTGTGAGCAGAGGATAGTTGCTTCACGTATGAGGAGGAAGAACATTTTGAGATTAAGGGTGTACTTCCGGCGAAGTGCACCCTTCTTTTAGTGAACAAAGAGCTTTGTTCATATTAAATACAAGATATAAGGAGTAACGCATGGAAACAAGAATAGCCCTGATCGGCATTATAGTTGAAAATCCGGATTCGGTTGAGCAGCTTAATCATCTGCTGCATGAGTACGGCAGCTTCATTGTTGGGCGCATGGGTATCCCATACGAGAAAAAGAACGTGAATATCATCAGTGTGGCGATTGACGCACCACAGGATATTATCAGTGCTCTGTCCGGCAGGATTGGCAGGCTGAATGGCATAGGAGTGAAGACAGTTTACTCTAATAAATAAAGCAGAGCAGACTACAGGAGAAAGCATGACTGAAAATACAGCAATAATAAAAATTATAGATGAAATTACGGCCTGCCGGAATATCACCCTCGAGCAGCTGCATATGCTGCTTGAAACGGATGATATGCAGGCAGTTGATTACCTTAGAAAGAGGGCATCTGAGAAAGCACACGAGACCTATGGCAATCAGGTTTTTATACGAGGGCTGATAGAGTTTACCAACTACTGCAAAAATGACTGTCTCTACTGCGGTATCCGCAGGGGCAATCAGAATGCAGTCTCTACTGCGGCATAAGGCACAGCAATACTCACGCGGACCGCTACCGCCTGAGTACGGAGCAGATTATGGCATGCTGCGAGAGCGGCTATGAGCTTGGTTTTCGTACCTTTGTGCTGCAGGGAGGTGAAGATCCGTATTACACGGATGAGCGCATCTGTGAGATAGTGTCCGGGATTAAGGCAAAGTATCCGGACTGCGCAGTTACACTCTCTATCGGAGAAAAGTCAAAGGAGAGCTATCAGAGCTATTTTGATGCAGGGGCAGACAGATATCTGCTGCGCCATGAGACTGCGGATGAAAAGCATTACAGTAGGCTTCATCCGGCAGAGATGTCACTTGAAAACAGAAAGCAGTGCCTTTGGGATTTGAAAGAGATAGGATATCAGGTGGGCTGCGGCTTCATGGTCGGGTCGCCTGGACAGACAGTGGAGACCTTGTACGAGGATTTGCAGTTTATAAAGGAGCTTGAGCCTCACATGGTTGGAATCGGTCCGTTCATATCGCAGAAGGATACACCTTTTGCAAACGAGAAGTCAGGTACGATGGATGAGACGCTTCGCCTGCTTTCAATCATCAGGCTCATACATCCAAAAGTGCTGCTGCCTGCCACAACAGCGCTTGGCACAATCCATCCGCTCGGCAGGGAAAAGGGTATACAGTCGGGTGCCAATGTTGTGATGCCAAACCTCTCACCGGTCAATGTCCGTGACAAATACAAGCTCTACGACAATAAAATCTGCACAGGAGATGAGGCAGCAGAGTGCCGCTACTGTATGGAAAACCGGATGAAGAGCATCGGCTATCAGGTGGTGGTGTCGCGTGGGGACTACGCAAATTTTTGATTAATAGTTACGATTAATAAATATAAAACAACACCAGGATATAGAAGGAGATAAAAATGTATAACGTAAAATCATTAAAGGCTGAAGAATTTATTTCAGACGAGGAAATCAAAGAGACTCTCGAATACGCAGAGGCAAACAAAAATAATATAGGGCTTATCGATGCGATTATCGAGAAAGCAAAGCTAAAAAAAGGACTCACACACAGAGAGGCATCAGTGCTTTTAGCCTGTGAGATTCCGGAGAAGCTTGACGAGGTTTACAAGCTTGCACAGCAGATAAAGAAGGATTTCTACGGAAACAGAATCGTGCTTTTTGCACCGCTTTATCTGTCAAACTATTGTGTGAACGGCTGTGTTTACTGTCCATATCACATGAAAAATAAGCATATTGCGAGAAAGAAGCTCACTCAGGAGGAGATAGTAAAGGAGGTCACAGCCCTTCAGGATATGGGACACAAGCGTCTTGCAATCGAGGCAGGAGAGGACCCTGTAAACAATCCGATTGAGTATATTCTCGAGTGTATCAACACAATCTACAGCATCAAGCACAAAAACGGAGCTATCCGCCGTGTAAATGTAAATATCGCTGCCACTACAGTGGAGAATTACAGAAAACTCAAGGAGGCAGGAATCGGAACCTACATACTCTTCCAGGAGACATATCACAAGGAGAGCTATGAGCAGCTTCATCCGACAGGACCAAAGCATGACTATGCATATCACACAGAGGCCATGGACCGTGCTATGGAGGGCGGCATTGACGATGTGGGACTTGGTGTACTTTTCGGACTTGACAAATACAAGTACGAGTTTGCCGGACTTTTGATGCATGCAGAGCACCTTGAGGCAGTGCACGGTGTAGGTCCTCACACCATCAGTGTGCCGCGTATAAAGCACGCAGATGATATAGACCCGGATGTATTTGACAATGGCATCAGTGATGATACCTTCGCCAAAATATGCGCACTTATCCGTATTTCAGTGCCATACACAGGAATGATAATCTCAACCCGTGAGAGCCAGGCTGTCCGTGAAAAGGTTCTGCCGCTCGGTGTTTCACAGATCAGCGGCGCATCAAAGACAAGTGTTGGAGGCTATGCAGACCCGGAGGCTGAGAAAAATGCAGAGGCAACATCGGAGCAGTTTGATGTCAGCGACCAGAGAACACTTGACGAGGTGGTAAACTGGCTTATGAAGATGGACTATATTCCGTCCTTCTGTACAGCCTGCTACAGAGAAGGCAGAACGGGAGACCGTTTTATGGCACTGTGCAAGAGCATGCAGATACTTAATTGCTGTCATCCGAACGCACTCATGACACTTAAGGAGTATCTCGAGGACTATGCAAGCCCGCAGACAAGAGAGCTTGGAATGAAGCTAATCGACAGGGAAATAGAAAAGATTACCAATCCAAAGGTTAAGCAGACCTGCTATGAGCATATACATGATATTGCAGACGGAAAGCGTGATTTCCGTTTCTAAAGGAGGACATATGGGAAATTTGAATGAGACGCCTTCTGCCAACAGACTTCATATAGGTATATACGGAAAGACAAACAGTGGTAAGTCATCTCTGATAAATGCGGTTACAAAGCAGGAGGTTTCCATTGTAGCTGACGTGGCAGGTACGACAACCGACCCTGTGTACAAGTCGATGGAGATACATCCGCTCGGACCGTGCGTGATTATTGATACGGCGGGCTTTGATGATGACAGTGAGCTTGGTGAAAGACGTGTGGAAAAGACTCATCTGGCAGCAGAGAAGACAGACATAGCCGTTGTAGTGCTTGATATTGCAGAGGTCATTGCTGCAAAGAAGGCAGGGGTACCGTTTAAAAAAGCTTTTAAGGATGAGGCAGAGTGGAGCCTGCTATTTGCAAAAAAACATACCCCGGTTGTATTTGCCTTAAACAAGATAGACGAGATTTTGCTTTCCACAGAGGCACAGGAAAAGAGCAGGGGAAAGCTTGACAATGCTGCAATAGAGGCCGCGAAGTGCTGGGTTTATGAGGAAAACAGTGCTGTGATGGGCAAAAATGCAGACAATAGCTTTGAGGTTGTAGCAGTCAGCGCATTAAAGGGCAAGGGAATGGATGCCGTTATCTCTGCACTCACACGCCTTTTGCCTGAGGATTTCGGACAGGAATTTATCCTGGGAGACCTTGTTTCTCAGACAGACCTGGTGCTTCTTGTTATGCCGCAGGATATCCAGGCGCCAAAGGGCAGACTCATATTGCCACAGGTGCAGACACTCAGGGAATTGCTCGATAGAAAATGTCTTGTGATGAGCACGACGACTGACAAAATGACAGATGCGCTTGCAGCATTATCTCACGCGCCAAAGCTCATCGTGACAGATTCACAGGTGTTTGGCTATGTGTACGAGCACAAACCGGCGGAGAGTATGCTCACATCATTTTCAGTGCTTTTTGCAGCATACAAGGGTGATCTGCCATATTATGTGGAGAGCGCAAGGGCAATTGATGCCTTAAAGCCATCCTCAAGAGTGCTTATCGCAGAGTGCTGTACACATGCGCCTCTTGCAGAGGATATAGGCAGGGTGAAGCTTCCGAACCTGCTTCGAAAGCGTGTCGGTGAGGAGCTTACCGTGGATATTACAAGCGGTACAGACTTCCCTGATAGTCTATCTCAGTATGACCTCATTATCCAGTGCGGTGCTTGCATGTTTAACAGAAAATATGTATTATCAAGAATAGACAGGGCACGCACTCAGCATGTGCCGATGACAAACTATGGCGTGGCAATAGCACACCTGACAGGAATACTCGATAAGGTGAGCATGCCATAGAAAAGCCTTAAAAGCCGGGAGGAAGAGAAGCTATCGGTATGACGAAAACAAGTGATTTTGATGACAAAATGAATTATAGTGGTGATTATAAAGGCAATTATAGCAATTATTACAGCGGCGATTATAGCGCCACCGGTTACGCTCGTCTGGCGAAGAGCCTTATTGATATAGTAAAGGAGCAGCAGGCAAAGCTTGGCTACAGGAAGGAAATAGTCAGACTGTATTATCCTCTTTCCACGCTCAGACATTTCTTTGAGTGTGCAGGGGCTGATAATAAAATCGCAACCGGCATGATTTCAGAGCAGCAGATGCTTGAAATCCTTGCTCCAAACAACCTGCCAAAACAGCTTACTGACACCATAGGTGAGATAAAGG
>OGPF01001304.1_pt1 | contig 11712 bp, 13 predicted proteins | sample 1552871 | NCBI WGS metagenome assembly OGPF01 (sample SAMEA2580276, study PRJEB22360) | human gut metagenome | biome: human gut; feature: human-associated habitat; material: faeces | place: Denmark | collected 2008/2010
AAGTTACAAGCCCTCACCCAAGCCTCCCCCTGCCGAAGCCATTCCTGCATAACAATCCTCCGATATCTGCCCACTTTCGCTCAGATCATCGTACACCCTTCGCGCAACACGGCGCATCTCTTCTCTGTCAGGATATTGAACAAGCATCGGACTGCCCTCATACTCGAGCTTGTCACACTCCTCCTCCACGGCCATGCTGACCTTTCGGAGTTCTTCCGGGTACATCTCCTTCATGTACTCAATATCCCTCATCATTTCATCTGTTCCATCATCACAGTCAGGAAGCATGATTCCTGTCGAACTCATACTGTATCCACCAGTCTCACCCATACCGGGTATCACAGGTGTCTTGATATTATAGACATTTCCATCCCTTATAAGCCCCCTGAGGTTTTCATCGTCCGGGCTGTAAGGAATATACTTAAATTCTTCACTCATACAAATCTCCCTATCTGCATTGTTGTATGTCTATTACATAGATATGCAAATGGGGAGAATGTGTGAATATCTCTGTTACTTTTTTCAGAGCTTACTTTATCTGTCTCCGAATGAGATTCCAAGTGTTCTTGCCTCGCTGATGATGTCGTCATCAGGAGATACGTATTTGAGCTTTCCTGCACTCTCTGAGAGTGGGATAGCTGTAACCTTGTTGTCAAGGAATACAACAAGCTTTCCAAAATCCTTTGCCTTTATGAGCTCTGCTGCCTTTGCTCCAAATCTTGATGATATGACTCTGTCATATGCATCCGGACTTCCACCTCTCTGGGTATGTCCAGGTATTGCTATTCTTATATCCTGTGTTGTGTACGCCTTGAGCTTATCAGCCAGCTCATACGCAACTGATGGATATGGATTGTTGGCTATCGCTTCTTTTCTCTTCTTCTTTGGAAGCTCTGCGATCTCCTTCGGAATAGCACCTTCGGCAACTGCAACTATCGTGAAGCCCTTGTTGTCCTTTGTTCTCTTGTCTATAGCCTTATATACCTTATAGATATCGTATGGGATCTCCGGGAGCAGGATCACATCTGCGCCACCGGCGATTCCGGCGTGGAGAGTTATCCAGCCAACCTTGTGGCCCATAATCTCAACGATAAAGATTCTGTTATGCGATGCAGCGGTTGTGTGGATACAGTCTATTGTCTGGGTCGCTATATCAACAGCACTCTGGAAACCAAATGTCATGTCAGTTCCCCACAGATCATTGTCTATGGTCTTTGGCAGACCGATGACATTGAGTCCCTCCTCACTGAGGAGATTTGCGGTCTTCTGTGAACCATTTCCACCTAAAACGCACAGGCAATCCAGCTTCAGCTTCTTATAGGTATCCTTCATGGACTTTACCTTGTCAAGACCATCCTCAGTTGGCTCTCCCATGAGCTTGAATGGCTGTCTTGAACTGCCGAGGATCGTTCCACCCTTGTTGATAATACCTGAGAAATCAGCCGGCTTCATCTTGATATAGTTGCCTCTAATGAGTCCCTTGTAACCCTCAAGGAATCCATAGATCTCAACCTCGTCAAACAATTCATACAAACCCTTTGCGATTCCGCGCATAGTTGCATTTAATGCCTGACAGTCACCACCACTAGTCAAAAAGCCTACTCTTAACATACTCTGCACCTCTTTCTTTTATTTTTCTTATGTACACAGACTGTCTGTATACATTATAAGTATACTCTTCCCTCAAGAGCCCTCAGAAGCGTAACCTCATCTATACACTCCAGATCTCCGCCTACAGGCACACCGCTTGCTATACGGCTGACCTTGATACCGGCCGGCTTCACAAGCTTTGATATATACATCGCAGTCGCCTCACCCTCCGGGCCTGAACCTGTAGCGATTATGAGCTCATCCACATCTTCATTCTGAAGCCTTCTCATGAGCTCGGATATCCTGATATCCGCCGGGCCGATACCCAGGGCAGGATTTATAACTCCGTGGAGCACATGATAAACGCCATCAAACTGTCCTGTTCTCTCATATGCCGCCAGATCCCTCGGGGTCTCCACCACCATTATCACCTTGTGATTCCTATTTGGTGAACTGCATATAGGACATACCTCCCTGTCAGTTATCGTATAGCAACAACTGCAGTATTTTATGTTCTTCTTTGCATTCACAATGGCATCGGATAACGCCAGCGCCCTCTCCTCAGGCATACTGATTATGTGAAACGCCAGTCTCTGAGCCGTCTTGGAGCCTATTCCCGGGAGTCTTCCCAGCTCTTCTATAAGTCTGTTTACTTCTCCTCCATAAACTTCCATTAGAACGGCAATCCTCCAAGTCCCATTCCACCTGAGATCTTGCCCATACTGCTATTGTAGTCATCCTCCTGTGCTCTCAGTGCCTCGTTCACAGCCGATATGATAAGATCCTCAAGTGTCTCTATATCATCAGGATCAACAACCTCAGGATCAAGCTTGATCTCCATGAGTTCCTTCTTACCTGACACCTTTGCAGTGACAACTCCTCCACCTACAGATGACTCATACACCTTATCCTCAAGTGTCTTAGTTGTCTCCTCCATCTGCTTCTGCATCTTCTGTGCCTGCTTCATAAGATTGTTCATATTACCAGGCATCATACCTCCTGGGAAACCGCCTCTCTTAGCCATTACAATAGTCCTCCTTATTCTGATTAAATAATTTATAATATGATATCATCATTTCTTATCTATTGGAAAGTTGATCTTGTTCAGGTTCAGTATATTCTCCGTCTCAAGCCTTCCATTATCACTGTGGGAATTCCTTGTACAAAGTATCTCAAATTCAATCTCTCTTCCAAGATATTCCTCGATCACACTCTTCACATGCTCCACATTCTCAGGCTTGTCAAAGTATAACTTCGGCATATCGTCATCCGTCAGCGGGATCATGAGCAGAAGTCTTCTGTGATCATCGGACAGTATGAGCTTCGTCCTTATGGCCGGATCAGCATCATTTCTCTTGAGATATCTTCTCGCAGGAACCGACAGCTTCTCCAGTATATCATTCCAGTTCTCCGCAGCTCTCTGCAGATCCTCGAACTCTGCCTTTGGAAGCTCATTTGCCAGCTTGTCCTGATATTCCTTCATGCCCTTCTGATCTATCACATCGTCAGCCGGGCTTACGGGGGCAGCACTTTGAACCGGCGCAGCCTGTATGCCATTTGCCTCAAGGTCATCAAGCTTCTTCTCAAGCATCCTTACCCTCTCAATCAGACTTGTGGTATCAACCTCCATCTGTGGTCTGCACAGCTTTATGACAGCCATCTCAAGCACTATCCTCTTCTGTGAGGAATACTTGATGCTGGCGGCTGTATCCGAGAACACGTTTATATATCTTACTATTGTGCTCTCCTCCATATGACCGGATATCTCTCTTATGCGTTCCAGATTCTCCTTGGTCATATCCAATCTGTCGCCCTCCGCCGAGGACAGCTTGACAACGAGTATATTCCTGAGAAACCATGTAAATTCATTTACGAAACGGCCAAGCTCACGTCCCTGCCACACAACTTCGTCAACCACATCTATGGCATGTTCAACATCAGATTCCAGCACGCACTCCAGAAGTCTTGCAAATGTATCTATGTCCACAGCTCCTATGGTCTCAAGCACATTATCATATGTAAGCTTCTGTCCGAGATTGAATGCAACGCACTGATCCAGAATAGATAAGGCATCTCTCATGGAACCATCGCCGGATTTTGCGATATAATCTATCGCCTTCTTATCCGCATCAAGTCCCTCCCTGTCCATAAGCTCCTCCAGTCGATCCGAGATGACATCCACCGGGATACGTCTGAAGTCGTACTTCTGACACCTTGACGATATGGTTATAGGTATCTTGTGGGACTCCGTGGTAGCCAGTATGAATATTACATATGATGGCGGCTCCTCGAGAGTCTTTAACAGAGCGTTGAACGCTCCCGGAGACAACATATGAACCTCATCTATGATGTATACCTTATACTTGCCCTCAGTAGGAGGATATGCTACCTCCTCCCTTATCTGCCTTATATTGTCAACACCATTGTTGGAGGCCGCATCTATCTCAATGACATTAAGCGATGATCCATCCGATATGGCTCTGCAGCTTGCACATTCATTACATGGGCTTCCGTCCACCGGATGCTCGCAGTTACATGCCTTGGCAAATATCTTGGCGATCGAAGTCTTACCTGTTCCTCTCGTACCGCAAAATAAAAAGGCATGACCAAGTCTATCATTCTTAATCTGGTTTCTAAGAGTGGTAACTATATGATCCTGCCCCTTTACCTCATCAAAAGTATCAGGTCTCCATTTTCTATATAAAGCTACATACGACATCACCAATACCTACCTTTGTATCATAAAACTCACACAGACTATTATATCTGAATTTACATTTTATATCAATCAGATAAGCAATATTTGAATATGGTATTGCCTGGTGCCTATACACAGAACATCTCTGTCCGCAAGCTGCCAGCTCCTGCCCGCCGGAAGCCTGATCCCATTTATGACAGTTCCATTTGTGGAATCAAGATCTTCGACATAGATCTTCTCTGCATCCTCGTATATCCTTATGTGCCTTCTACTGACGCTGATATCCTCTATAACCTGATCCGCCTGTCGTCTGTCCCGCCCCAATACAACTCCCTCCGGCGTCACCGGGAATTCAGTAGCCACAATGCCTCCGTCTTCGATCAGTCTCACAGACAGTCTCTGCTCCTGTGCGGACTCTCTGCCATCGAGATTATGCTGTGTAAGCAGGGTTGTACAGTCATCCTCCGAGCCAAGCACCGTGGTATCGCCAGGTATTTCGTCAGCCAGACTTACATGTTCCAATGCATCAACATTCTGTTTTTTAGGTCTTCTGTTTTCATCTTCCTCCGCATATCGCAGCTCTGAGCACTCCACGCCCTCCTGTCCCCGCCGTTCATCCTCAGCAGCAGACAGCTTCCTCTTCATCTCCACATAGACAAATAACTCCACGGACAGCACGATGAGTGCCAGCATTATAAATCTCACATCCGCCGCATGCCCCTGTATATAAAATTGAACAGCCGCTATTCCCGTAAATGCCACCACAGTAAATCCTATGAGTATGAAAAATATCCTATCATATTTGTTTTTCTCCATTGTCGGTATCGTCAACGCCGCCGCACTGCTTTGATCCGTTCCGAACACCTCATCCATCAAAAGCTCCTGCTCACGGGCCGCAGCCAAAGATTCCACATTTCTTTTTCTATTGCCGGAGCAGCATTTTTCCTGCTCACGGGCAGAAACCTCATCCACATATTTCTGCATCCGCTCCATATCATAATTTGCCGACACCACCATGTCATATATCTCATACATAAAATCCACAAGCTCAGTGTCCCTGTGATCTACCCTCTTTATGATCTTCTCCACAAGATTCTTTATTCCCATTCTGACATCCGTTCCCTGTCCCGGCACATACACGTATCTGAAACTCTTCTCTGCATCCGAGTAAAATATCTTGTCGGATTCTATCAGAAGATTGTCCGGCTCAAGCATGTATTCTCCCGTCTCCATGACCACACTGCACAACGATCTTATGAGAGCAACAGCCTGCTCCATGGACATTATCCCCCTGTCAGATATATCGTCCAGGCTCTTCATGCCATTTATTTTGCAGTATATGAACATATCTCCGTTGATGGCCCTGAATTCCGGCTGTATTATTCCCTCGACAAAATTATTGTACAGCATGTCCGTCTCATAGGAATTTATGGCTGCTGCACTGACCTCCACCACAAAAAAAGTGTTAATTCCCTCTACCTGGCAATAACTTACCATATTCCTGCCACCTCCTAAGTTCATTTCCTACATCCCTTATCTCCTGTCTGGCCGCAGTCTTTCTGTCACATCTGCCGTCATCTATCAATATCTGTATCCCCGGAAATGACTCTCTGTAAGTTATCTCCGCAACCAGATTCTTCCCATTCATGGCCATTTCCGCATTCACACCATCGGCACATATCACGGTCTCGGATACATTTGTGGACATCGCTTTCTCTGCACTGTCCGTATCCCCCTCACCACTCTCATTGATCCTGTATTCCTCTCGGTTGTACAGTACCAGATATGCCTCCCCCGATGCCGCCGCATGGTTAAACGCTATAAACAACATGTTCATCACCACAAACACGGCACACACAAGTATCGGTGTTATCAGGCACATCTCCAGAACTATAGATCCATTGTCATCCATATATCTGACTCCTCCTGTCTTTTCTTCTCTTCTCCTATCTTTTCCCGCACTCAGAGCACTGAGGAAGTCCCCCGCACTCTGACTTTTTCTTTCTTTATATCGTCCGCTTCAAGCCGGAGCAGCCCAGCGAATAGTGATATTTGTCTCCCTGTTCAGTGACATAAATCACACCATTGCTTTTATATCTTCCACAGATCCTGCACGCCGAAAGCCCGGAATATCTGTCATCCAGAACCTCCCCACTCACGCTTCTCACAGATATCCTGATATGGTAACAGCTCCGCGAGTTGTGGTACACCGAACCATTCTCAGCCACATACACATACTCATCATCATCGTCATCATCCTGCGACCTGTCATATCCCAGGTACGCCCTCTGTCTTATCCTGTCCACGCACCCCACGGTGGATCCTCCGGCAAATGGCAGATTGATCTTCAGCATATATCTGACCTTGAGGCACACAAATCCGTCATCCGACAGCTCTGCATTTATCACCTTAACCCCGGACATTCCGCCGTCGACATATGTGTTCACCGTGCCTTTGTCATCTATGTACTCCCTGATCTTCCTGTTCGCCAGCACGAGCGACACACCATCTGCCATACCTTCAGCATACGGCCCCATGTCCGCGCCCTTTTCGGCTAGCTCATACGCATAGCTGTATTCCGCAAGATACGCAGCCGTCTCATGTAAGCCCTCATATATCACAGTCCGTGTCCGTATACATCCGGCCATGGCAAACACAGTCAGCATGGCAAATATAAACACTGGCAGCACCAGCGATGCCTCCACACTGGCACTACCACGGTCACATCCCAAAGGAGCTGTCTTATATATTCTCCTGCCATACCTGATCCGAACAAAATCTATAGTAATATGCGCTTGGAGAGGCGATTTATCTTTCATATATTTACTTTTCAACATACAACAAGAGAACATATAACACCCCCCTTCAGGATATTTTCATATCTCAATAACTCACACACTGCCTGAAGCTGTACCTGTACAGTCCGTCATCTATCTTCGATACGCCCTCGTGATCTTCTATAAACGATGCAAATTTCCTGTCCTGACTGACCTCAACATCAAATGTCAGAGAATACATCATATTCTTCATCTCAAACGACTCATCCGTCTGTCTGAAATTAAGCTGTATAAGATCCGCCATCCTGTAATACATGCCTCCTTTATTCTCTATCAGAAGTATCGCCAGATAATCCCTGTAGCTCACAGCATCCACGCCTTCATAGTCCACGGAATCCAGATTCATCAGCTTGTCAAGATTGTTGATGTCCGTCACCCAGTATTCGTCTGTCTTCATAAACTGAACGCTTTTGCCGTCAAGCAGCAGCCTTATATCAACAATTGTCTCAGCATAAGCCCAGCATCCGAGCAGCAGATATTTCGCCGCCCCATAGGTGACCCCCGGCACAAGAGCCAGCACCGCAGCTATGGATGACACTTCGGCCATCTTTGCGCTGTCTGAGAGCAGATATGCCAGATTGAGCGGCAGTCTGTGAAGCACTATCCTGTTCACGACCCCCTGCAGATTGTCATGGTCATTATCCTTTCCGGCGATAATGTATTCCACCTCACACTCAAATGGTCTGTCCTGTTTCCTGTCAGTAAATGTATTGAAATTCGCCAGTGCATACCCGACACCATATATGTCATCCACTATTCCGGTCTGTGATCTCTCTCCATCCAACATGAGCTGCCTCTGGAATTTATCCAGATCGTCAAATTCTATGTCCTCCCACTGTCTCGTATCCTCCGCCTGTCCGTCTGACGGAAAGCCATCCAGATCGTATGCCTGATCTGACACCACCCGCCCGGATGGCGTGACAACATTCAGAAGTCCACCTGTCAGGATGCTTTTCAGCGCTTTTCTAGGATCCGTACCGCTCCAACTGCTCTCATCCTGATTCGACTCATTCTTACCATTTTCCACAGCTCCAGAAGCATCCTCCATGGCCTTATCCCCGGATGTTATCATCTCAAGAATGTCTTCTATTCCCTTCTCCTCCATGTACACCTTCATATGGTCGGTTATCTGCAGCTTCATATTCTCGCAGTCATTCTCCAGAAGTCCCCTGCACTCTGCCAGCGCCACATCTTCAACGCTCATATTGTCGCCCTGACCATTTTCCAGAGTATATTCCAGATAATCCTGCGCCATCTGCTCAAGCTTTCCCTCACCGTGTCCGCCAAATGTGCTGTCGACTGCCAGCAGATGATACTCCTCAAACAACTCCTTGTCGTACGCCGCCTTCACATCACAGGCTGCGCCCTCGGCCGCCATTACGGCCCTGGCACTGCCCATTCTTATCCGCGCCATCTCAAGCACGGAGAGCCCCAGAAGCAGCATGGAGATCAGGATTATACTCAGAAAAACCGTTACATGTCCCTGATTTCTCATACAGCTCCCCCTTAATATATCTTCTTTGCACTCTTGTTGATCGAGTTCCATATGTTGTTCACCAGAGAAGTTATCTGCTGCTTGAATATGACGCACATCGCGATCAAGACCACCATTATAAGGATTATTTCGACCACTCCCATACCTGACTCATCTTCCATAAAATCTTCCCATCTCTTCATACATTTTTCCTCCTTAAAACTTATTATCTTAAAAATTTATTATTGCGGGCAGCATGACTATTACCATGACCACTCCCAGCAGAACCACCATCGGAAGAAGCAGCTTTGTCCCGGCTTCCTCCCCCTTTCTCTTCGCCATCTCCTTTCTGGTCTGCATTGCGTTCTGCTCCTCGCCCGCCATCATGATCAATATATCTCTCGTGCCTTTCTTCACATTCTGTGACAAAAGCGACATGAGCTTTATATACATCGGCAGATTTATCCTGTGCCCCATGTTGTAGTAAGCCTCACTCTCGGATACTCCTGCCTGGATCTCATTTAGCGTATAAATCAGTTCCCTGGTCAGAACACTCCCGCCCTGATCCGTACCGGCACAATCTTCCCTGCCACTCTTCACTATCCTTGCAAATGCACCTCTGACCGTGACTCCTGCTCCAAGATAGAGCGTCAGCTTATCCACAAGCTCCGGGTACTCCGACATGAGCTCGTCGGATCTCTTTTTTTCCATTTCCCGGATCTTCGACCTGTTTCCACCCCATATACAAATGGCTGCGAAACCACCGAGAAACAGTATCATAAGACCGCTTCCGCCTCCCGAGGTGGGCCTGACCGCATATCCGTTTATCTGCTCCGGCAGGGAAGGGCACCCCCCCCTCGCTCGAATCTCCACTTCCCGCCTGTATCTCCCTGATGCCTTCCCTTATATCCTTCAGAGCCTTTTCCCTGCCTGTCTCTTCCCTTCCGCACACGCGTATCTGATATGTTCTCTCCGCGCTCAGCTCCCTGTATGTAAGAACAGCCGTGATGGACACTATTCTGTCTTCTCCCTCCGCTATATCGCCGATACGTCCATCGGACGACACCAGCTCGTTGTCCTCGCTTATCCACTGCACATCGAGTCCGAGCGCATCCAGGTGATCCACAAGCTCCAGATCATATATCACTTCATCGGGGGATTCATTTTCCCCAAGATACAGGTCTTCAATCTCACCAAATCCCTGCTCAAACACAGCTTCCATATCGTCAGGATCATATTCCAGCGGCATGACATCCACATCAAAATCAGTCTTTTCTCCATCTATGTCAGTCTCCAGAGTGACGGTGGACACATCCCCTCCGTACCCATCTCTGGTGAGCACCACCTTATGAGGCGCAAATGCATCCTTTGCCACAAGGATCACCGCAAGAATACATGTCACCAAAAACGCCAGCAGGATCTTCGCAATAATGTCTGTATACATCTCCGCACATTTATCCCTCGCCGCGGCATCCGTACATATGTATACCCTCTTTATCTTCGTGAGCATCTTGTCATTGTCCATATGCGGTTCTATCCAGCCGTATATTTTTCCCGCAGCCCTTTTCAGCATATCCATCATCCTTTCACATATGTATATCTGTGATCTTTCTGCCCCATATCACCGTCGCCGCCGTGATCACCAGACACGCACTCATGGCAGCTATCCCCAGAGCATTGCCATACAGCGCATCCATATATCCGGGATTACACACCCTCAGATACAGAATGATGACAAATGGCATGGCAGACATGATATTCTGCTCCAGCCGTTTTGACGTTATCATCGTGTCTATCTCTTCCTCCACTTCCAGACGCCTGTCAATATTTTCAACCATCTTCTTCATCATCCTAATGAGATTTCCCCCGGAGCCCTTTGCAACTGCGACCACATGAGCAAATTCCTTCACATCCTGAAGTCCTGAACTGTCCGCCATATCCCTCAAAAGACTTTCAACATCAGAGCTCATCTCAAGGCCGTTTATTATGAGCAGCATTTCCTGTCTGATATAAGATTTCCCCTGATACATTCCGTCCAACTCGTGACAAGCTGGAACAAACGCTTTTTCCAATGAATATCCCGCCGCCATATTTGCGGACAGGGACAGTAGCATTTCCTTAAATTCATTATTAAGTTTATTCTTTCTCTGCCGGCATTTACCATCGGCAATTTTCCTGAGAAATACCAGAATCCCCGGCGTGAACACCAGGCACGGTATAAGACTGTCAAAGAAGAGCACCGACACCATCACCGCTATGACTGAATACACAGCGATACCGGTTACGATTTCCCTGACACTTAGTTTATAAGAATCATAATCTATACCCTGTCTCAGCACACATCCCTCCTTGAATCACTGCTCTCATTAACGCTTATAAGTCCAGCCGCCACGAGCTTTGATGTGTTGTGAAGATCATTTATCTTTCTAAGCATTCCTTCCACTCGCCCCCTGTCCTTTCCCATATTGCTCTCATGAAATTCATACAATTTATTCATGACAAATTCACCTCCTTCCAGCCCTGTGACCTCGCTTATCTCTATACATCTTCGGGATCTGTCCCTCAGTCTTCCAAGCTGGACAACTATGTCCACCGCCGACGCTATCTGCTGCCTTATCGCCAGAACAGGCATATCCGCACCCATCAGAACCATGGTCTCAAGCCTCGTCAGCATGTCCCGGGCAGAATTTGCATGTCCTGTTGACAGGCTTCCATCGTGTCCTGTGTTCATGGCAGTAAGCATATCTATCGCCGCCGCATCCCTGACCTCACCCACTATTATCCGTGAAGGTCTCATTCTGAGGCTCGTCTTGATAAGATCCCTTATGCTCACCGCATTTTCGCCCTCGACATTTGCACTTCTCGCCTCAAGGCTCACCAGATTGTCGATGCCCGCAAGCTGAAGCTCCGCCGAATCCTCTATCGTGACAATTCTCTCATCCGCCGGTATATACCCTGACAGGGCATTCAGAAATGTCGTCTTGCCCGCGCCGGTTCCTCCCGAGATGATTATGTTGTAGCCCGCCACGACCAGATTCTTCAGGAAATCAGCAACCTCCATGGTGACTGATCCGATCTCCACCAGCTTGTCCATGGTCATCTTGTCCTTCGGA
>OGPF01001305.1_pt1 | contig 11711 bp, 8 predicted proteins | sample 1552871 | NCBI WGS metagenome assembly OGPF01 (sample SAMEA2580276, study PRJEB22360) | human gut metagenome | biome: human gut; feature: human-associated habitat; material: faeces | place: Denmark | collected 2008/2010
TTCTTCCTTCAGTGCCATAGCCAGATGCAGGCGGTTGCGCTCACCACCCGAAAGCATTCCACAAAGTTTCTCCTGATCGGCTCCCGAAAAATTGAAACGGCTGAGGTAGGCACGCGCGTTGATATCCCTGTTTCCCAGACGGATCAGTTCGTTTCCACCGCTGATCACCTGATAAACGGACTTGGCAGGGTCGATATCTTTATGTTGCTGGTCCACGTATGCCAGTTTCACGGTCTCCCCTACCTCGAAAGTACCTTTGTCTACGGTTTCCAGTCCCATAATCAAGCGGAACAAGGTAGTCTTTCCGGCACCGTTAGGACCGATTACACCGACAATGCCGTTAGGGGGCAGCATGAAATTCAGGTTATCGAACAACAGCTTGTCACCATAAGCTTTCGCCACTCCTTTGGCCTCGATCACCTTGTTTCCCAAACGGGGACCGTTCGGGATGAAGATTTCCAGTTTCTCTTCCTTTTCTTTCACATCCTCATTCAGCAGCTTGTCGTAAGAGTTCAGACGGGCCTTTCCTTTTGCCTGACGGGCTTTGGGAGCCATGCGCACCCAATCCAGCTCGCGTTCCAAGGTCTTGCGGCGTTTGCTTGCCACTTTCTCTTCCATCTCCATGCGTTTGGTCTTCTGTTCCAGCCAGCTGGAGTAATTTCCTTTCCAGGGAATTCCTTCGCCACGGTCCAGTTCCAGAATCCATCCGGCTACATGGTCCAGGAAGTAACGGTCGTGGGTTACGGCAATCACCGTACCTTCATATTGCTGCAAATGCTGTTCCAGCCAGTCGATACTTTCCGCATCCAAATGGTTGGTAGGCTCGTCCAGTAACAGAATATCCGGCTTCTGCAACAGCAGACGGCACAATGCCACACGGCGACGCTCGCCTCCCGAGAGGTTCTTCACCGGCTGGTCTTCGGGCGGACAGCGCAACGCATCCATGGCGCGTTCCAGCTTGCTGTCCAGATTCCATGCGTCCGTAGCGTCAATGATGTCCTGCAACTCTGCCTGACGGGCAAAGAGCGCATCCATCTTTTCAGAATCCTCATAGTATTCGGGAAGCCCGAACTTATTGTTTATTTCTTCGTATTCCGCCAGTGTGTCCACGATGCTCTGCACTCCTTCCATCACCACCTCTTTCACTGTCTTTTCATCATCCAGATGCGGTTCCTGTGCCAGATAGCCTACAGAGTAGCCCGGCGAGAACACCACTTCTCCCTGATAACTTTTCTCCAGTCCGGCAATGATTTTCATCAGTGTTGATTTACCCGAACCGTTCAGACCGATGATACCGATCTTAGCACCGTAAAAAAAGGATAGGTAGATGTCCTTCAATACCTGTTTGTTCGCCTGGAAGGCTTTGCTTACGCCCACCATCGAAAAGATAATCTTTTTGTCGTCTGCCATATTCTTTATATTATTAATTTATGTAAGTTGCCATATTTCACTGTTTTTCCTCCATCTTTCTGTAATACCACGGATGTGTGAAGAACTCATACATCAGCAGCAGAACGACACAGATACCGATACATATCCAATAAATGGTATCGGGATGACCCTCAGTCCACATATTCTCAAACAGGAAACCAATCAGTACTCCTGCCTCCCACATCAGCTGATAGGTATTGTTTCCCGTTCCCCGCTCGCAATGCCTCGGCAGGCTGATCATTTTTATAAAGAAACGTGACACAGTGGTTCCGGTTCCCATCCCCAACAAAATACCAGCTATATAACTGTTCATCAAGCTATTGGAAAAAGCGAGCAATAACAATCCTCCTATCATTGCCGCCTGCCCCAGCTCTACCTCCGAACGACCGGAAGCATGAGAAAGCACGTAACGCAAAAGCAGCAAAGACAGGACAAAGCCTATCAGGATACAAACAAAAAACAATTCATTGTAAATATGTGCCACCAATATCCCAAAGATAATGGCCACCATCATCATATTCATCCCCGGCCACAAAGTGCGCGGCAGCAAAAAACGGTCCAGCGAGAACCATGAAGTGCTGAGCGGAGCACGGAAAGGAACTTTCACCGCCGGAATCAGCACCAGCGCCAACGCTCCCAGAGCCATACTGGTATAAATGATATGGTGAAAATTCCAATAAGGATAAATATAGATCCCCAAGGCAAGACCCACCACCATTCCAAAACGACCCGCCCAGGCAAAAGCGATATTGGCGTCCGTGCGGCGGCGGGAAGCAGTGACATCAATCACCAATGTACTGCCCGTAGTCATGGTAATGACGCTGAACAGCCCTCCCTGGACAGCCCTGACCAAAGCTACAAATCCTACGGTCGCAACGTACGGATATAGCAGACTGGATGCCACAAACAGGAATATCGCTATAAAGCACACACTTTTACGTTTGAACGTATCAATAAGGTAGCTGTTGAATGTTCCCGGAAGGAACATGGCCAGCCCGAAAACAGCAATGGCTGCTCCTGCTTCCGCATAACTGCAATACCAGTGCCGCACCATCCATAAAGGCAGCACAGGAAGCATCATGTATAGTGATGCATAAAGCAAAAAATTGGAAAGGGATAACAAAAACATATTCCCAGTCCACAGTTTTGCCTTTTCATACGGAAAGAAGAAGTCATCATACATATCAGCAAAAACTTTTAATATTGTTCGTCTTCGTTAGGGAAATCCCCTTTTTTCACATCATCCACATACTGCTGTATGGCTCCCGTCATAACTGTATGCAGATCGGCATAACGACGGAGGAAACGAGGACTGAAACCGTTGGTCATCCCCAGCATGTCCGATACTACCAACACCTGCCCGTCTACCGCGCCACCGGCTCCGATACCGATAACGGGAATAGTCAGTTCCCTGGCCACACGCTCTGCCAGTGACGCAGGGATTTTCTCAAGTACCAGCGCAAAACACCCTGTCTCTTCCAGCAGATGTGCATCGCTCAACAACTTCTCGGCCTCTTCCTCGTCCTTGGCGCGTACAGTATAGGTTCCATATTTATTGATAGATTGCGGCATTAACCCCAAATGTCCCATGATGGGAATGCCGGCAGCAATGATTTTCTTTACCGCATCAATGATCTCCACGCCCCCTTCCAGTTTCAAAGCATCGGCGTGCGTAATCTTCATTACTTTGATCGCATTGGTCACCGCTTCGTATTCGGAAGTCTGGTAAGTGCCAAAAGGCAGATCCACCACAACAAGCGCGCGTTTCACCCCACGGACCACAGACTTTCCATGATAAATCATCTGATCAAGGTTGATAGGAAGTGTGGTCACATTTCCTGCCATGACATTCGAAGCGGAGTCGCCTACCAATATAACATCGATGCCTGCGCCATCTACAATCTGCGCTGTCGTGTAATCATAGGAGGTAAGCATAGAAATTTTCTCGCCTCTCTGCTTCATTTCCACCAAACGGTGGGTAGTTACTTTGCGTGTATCGCCCGAAATATATCCTGCCATATTTACTTTAATTTATAAAAAACGGCTGCAAAGGTAGATGTTTTAGTTGACATTACCTCATCATATTCTTCATTTTTTCGAAACTGAATCCATTAAAGTCCTGAATAACAGCATTTGCCTTGTCGCGTATTTGCTCTTCAGAATTGGTGGTAGCCAGTCCTATCACAGTCATTCCGGCACGGTTCCCCGCCTCAAGTCCATGAAACGAGTCCTCGAAAACCACACAGTTCTCCGGCACGGTGTCAAAAACTGTCGCACCTAACAGAAAGCATTCGGGGTCAGGCTTGGAATGAGTAAACATTTCAGCAGTGAGGATACGGTCCACACTTTGCTTCAATTCCGGATGTGCTTTATATACGTTGCTCATCTTCATCTCATTTGAACTTGTGACTATAGCTATCTTTACCCCGTTTTCCCTCAATTCTTTCAGGAAAGCCTCTACGCCCGGGATATAATTATATAACATATTTTTTTCAAATTTGTTCAAATCTTCTGTAATTTCATGCTGCACCTCTTCCATTCCGGCAAAATAGTTGGCATAAATCTGTGTCAAGGTCTGTCCTTTTATCAACCGGCCGAATTCGGGAAGCTCCGGATGGTATTTCCGTCCTTGTTCATTCCAGAAGATACTATACTGAGTCTCAGTGTCCATTACCACTCCGTCAAAATCGAATAAAGCTGCTATGCTTTTTGTTGAATTCATATTACTTTTAGTTTGATTTAACGCCACAAAGGTCCGAATAATCCTCCATATTCCTAACTTTGCAAAGCTTAAAAATAACAAAAACGCGAATGAAAGAAAACAACCCGCACATACTGGGTACAGAAAAGGTCGGAAAGCTGCTTTTAGAGTACTCTATCCCTGCCATCATAGGGATGACACTGACATCACTGTACAATATTATTGATAGTGTATTTATCGGTCATGGTGTCGGCGCCATGGCCATATCGGGTTTGGCTATTTCTTTTCCGCTGATGAATCTGCTGGTGGCATTCTGTACACTGGTCGGGGTGGGTGGCGCTACCATTTCTTCTATCCGCCTGGGGCAGAAGGATACGGACGGTGCCGAGAAGGTGCTGGGAAACGTAACGGTGCTCTGTGTGATAAATTCTATTTTCTACGGAGGCATCACCCTGCTGTTTCTGGACCGGATTCTGTTCTTCTTCGGGGCAAGCCATGACACGTTGCCATACGCCCGCGACTTTATGCAGATTATATTAATAGGAAGTCCTGTCACCTATGTAATGATCGGACTGAATAATATCATGCGTGCCACCGGTTATCCCCGAAAGGCGATGCTGTCCTCCATGCTGACAGTGGGATGCAACATTATTCTGGCTCCTGTCTTTATTTTCTGGCTCGGTTGGGGAATCCGCGGAGCAGCCACGGCAACCATCCTTTCACAGTTTGCCGGCATGATATGGGTGCTGAGCCATTTCATGCAGGAAAAAAGTTATATCCGCTTCAAGAAAGGGATATTCAAATTAAGGAAACGGATCGTAGAGAATATCTTCAGTATAGGTATGTCGCCGTTCCTGATGAATGTCTGCGCTTCGGCCATTGTCATTATATTCAACAAGAGCCTGCTGCTCTACGGGGGCGATCTGGCTATCGGCGCATACGGCATATTAAACCGTCTGCTGATGCTGTTTGTAATGGTTATCATGGGGCTGACTATGGGAATGCAACCGATTGTGGGCTATAATCATGGCGCACACAAATTCGGCCGGGTGAAGCAGACTTTGAAATATTGCATGATTGCAGGGGGGTGCATCACTTCGTTGGGATTTGCTTTCAGCGAACTTTTCCCTAATTTGGTTGTTAATATGTTTACAGACGATAAAGAACTTACAGCATTGGCACGCACCGGGTTACAAATCGGAGTACTGATGTTTCCTTTCGTGGGAATACAAATTGTAATTTCCAGTTTCTTCCAATCTATCGGGAAAGCGAAAATTTCTATCTTCCTCTCCTTGTCCCGCCAACTGTTGTATTTATTACCCTGCCTGCTGTTACTACCTCATTGGTGGGGACTGAACGGTATCTGGCTCAGTATGCCTGTATCCGATCTGTTAGCGTTTATCACAGCCTGCCTGATGCTGGCACATCATATTAAAAAATTAAACAAGATCACAGAAGTATGATATTTAATGCAGAAAACATTCTCTTGATAGGTTCCATCCTATTGTTCGTAAGTATTGTAGTGAGTAAGACCGGATACCGGTTCGGAATCCCTACGTTACTTGTTTTTTTATTGGTCGGCATGCTGTTCGGAAGCGATGGTCTGGGACTCCAGTTCCATGATGCGGGCGAAGCCCAGTTCATCGGCATGATGGCCCTTAGCATCATTCTGTTCTCAGGGGGTATGGATACCAAATACTCGGATATCAAGCCTGTATTGCCACAAGGCATACTGCTTTCCACCTTCGGTGTGTTGCTTACTACTATTTTCACCGGATTCTTTATTTATTGGATTTCCGGATTCTCGAATGTCAGCATTACCATGTCCCTGATGACGGCCATGCTGCTGGCGGCTACCATGTCCTCTACGGACTCTGCTTCCGTGTTCAACATCCTGCGCTCGCAAAGCATGAATCTGAAACATAACCTCCGACCGATGCTGGAACTGGAAAGCGGAAGTAATGACCCTATGGCGTATATGCTTACTATCGTCCTGATACAGTTCATCACGTCGGCAGGCATGGGGGCAGACGATATTCTGATTTCATTCCTGATTCAGTTTGCTGTGGGTGGCACATCAGGATTCCTGCTGGGAAAACTGGCGGTAGCAATCATCAACAAGATTGACTTGAAGAACCAGTCACTCTATCCTATCTTGCTGCTGAGCTTTATTTTCTTCACATTCACCATGACCGACCTGTGTAAAGGAAACGGCTATCTGGCTGTCTATATAGCAGGGATGATGGTGGGTAACGCACGCATTGTAAACCGTAAGGAGATCGCTACTTTTATGAGCGGCATGACCTGGCTCTTCCAAATTATCATGTTCCTGAGCCTGGGATTGCTGGTGAATCCCCATGAAATGTTGTCCATCGCCATACCGGCAACCTTGATCGGCATTTTCATGATTGTCCTCGCCCGCCCGCTCAGTGTCCTGCTCTGCCTCCTTCCCTTTAAAAAGATGAACATCAACTCACGGCTGTTTATTTCCTGGGTGGGATTGCGCGGAGCAGTACCTATCATATTCGCCACTTATCCGGTAGTAGCTGATGTGCCGGGATCTACTCAGATTTTCAATATCGTATTCTTCATTACCATATTGTCTTTAGTGGTTCAGGGAACGACCATTTCATGGATGGCCAAATTACTCCATCTGGATACCCCACTGGAAAAAACAGGAAATGATTTCGGAGTAGAGATACCGGAGGAAATCAATACAGACCTCCGCGATATCGTACTGACGGAAGAAATGCTGGCAAAAGGAAACAGACTAATGGATATGAACCTGCCTAAAGGTATGCTGGTGATGCTGATAAAAAGAGGAAACGAGTTCATGATTCCCAATGGCTCTCTGCAACTGCACGCCGGTGACAAGCTGCTGATTATCTCGGAAAGCAAAACGAAATAAAAAATTTGCCCATGTGCCCACGTGCTGCGCTATGGTCCCGCATGGCAATTGGCACATGGGCAAATTCGCACATTATTCAACTGAGCAACAGCATGATATTCAATGCGGAGACAATCACCGCAATGGTATAAAGCACGAATGAACTCCACCGGGAGTTGGCATATTTGCCCATCACCCGTTTGGAAGAGGTCAGTCCTACTTGCAGGAACACCGTGAAAGGCAGCTGGATACTCAGAATCATCTGAGAAATGATAAGTCCGTAAAAGGGATTCTCAATAAAGAAGATAAGAACCAATGCTATCCCCAAAGAAATCAAAATACCGACCTTAGAGTGGATATCCTTGATATGATAAGACTCACCGAAAATACCCGCAAAGATAGAACCTGCCGCCATACCACTGGTTATGGTGGAGGAAATCCCCGCCATCAGCAATGCCAAAGCAAAGATGATTCCGGCATGGCTGCCCAGCAACGGGGCAAGCAACGACTTCGCCTGCTGCAACTCTTCCACCTGAATACCGCTTTTAAAGAAAGTTGCCGCAGCCAGCAGTATCATGGCACTGTTGATGGCCCATCCCACAATCATAGAGAACAGCGTGTCGAACAATTCATATTTCAACACCTTACGGATGGATGCATCATCTTTCTTATTATATTCATGGCTCTGTATCACTTCCGAGTGCAGAAACAGATTATGCGGCATCACCACCGCACCGAGCACACTCATGATAATCAGCATGCTCCCATGCGGGAACGAAGGTGTCACCCACCCTTGTGCAGCCAGCGACCAATCTATCTTCACCAGAAACAGCTCATAGATAAAGGAGAGCCCGATGACCGAAACAAAAGCAATGATGGAACGTTCTATCTTCTTGTAGGAATTAGTGAAAAGCATGACGACTACAAATACGGTAGTCAAGATAGAGCCCCATATGATGGGAATGTCAAACAGCATCTGCAAAGCGATGGCACCTCCCAATATCTCTGCCAGCGAAGTCGAGATGGAAGCCAATACCGCTGTACCCAATATGGGACGCGACACCCAGGAAGGAGTATATTTGGTAGCGGCTTCGGACAAGCACAAGCCGGTTACAATTCCCAGATGCGCCACATTATGCTGCAATACAATCAGCATGATAGTGGATAAAGTCACGACCCACAGCAATGAATAGCCAAATTCAGACCCTGCCGCAAAATTAGATGCCCAGTTCCCCGGGTCAATAAAGCCCACAGTCACCAACAGTCCGGGACCTATATATTTAAAAACGTCCAGACCGCCCAGATAGCGTTTGTGGTCTCTCCGTTTCAAGTCTTTAAAAATATTCTTCATTATGTCTGTTCAATTAAGAGCGTAAAAATACTTAAATAATAACAAATACCTCCATGTTAGGTTCAAAAAAAGCCCCTGGCATCTTTCAATGTCAAGGGCTCTCATCCATTCTTTCAGGCAGTAGGCTCAATACCCCATCTCGTGCAATGCCTTGCACAATTGGTCGGGGCAGGAAGTGGAACGTCTTCCGCAGCGAATTCCTTCCAAACGGGCAATCACCGCATCTACCGGCATGCCTTTCACCAAACGTGAAAGTCCTTGCAGGTTTCCATTACATCCACCCCAAAATGCCACTTCTTTCACAATACCATCTTCCACATCCAGTTCGATGTTACTACTACACGTACCTTGCGTCTTGTATGTATATGTCATTATTCTCCGCCTTCTTCCGGTTTCATGTTAGTATAAACCGTCTGTACATCATCAAACTCTTCGAGACGCTCTATCATCTTGTCGATGGTTTCGCGTTGCTCGGGAGTCACATCCTTCATATCGTTCGGGATATAGGTAAACTCTCCACCGACATCTTCAAAACCGCACTCTTCCAAATGTTTCTGGATAGCTGCATAGCTTTTCGGATCACCATAAATAGTGATAGTACCTTCTTCTTCATCCTCTTCGTAGTCTTCCTCTACGTCATAGTCTATCAAGTCAAGAATGAGTTCCTCCATATCGATACCGTCTTTCTTCTTGAAAGTGAACACACACTTGTGGTCAAACAAGAAAGCCAGTGAACCCATTGTTCCCAAGTTACCGCCGAACTTATTGAATACGGAACGCACATCGGCTACTGTACGGGTAGTGTTATCGGTCAGTGTATCCACAAAAACAGCTACACCGTGAGGACCGTATCCTTCATAAGTCATACCCTTATAGTCGCTCTGGTCCTTACCCATCGCATTTTTGATAGCACGTTCAATATTATCCTTCGGCATGTTTTCACGCTTACAAGTAGCGATAACCGAACGCAGTGTCGGGTTGTTTTCCGGCTCCGGACCACCGGCCTTCACCGCAATAGCAATTTGTTTACCCAGTCTTGTAAAGGTCTTTGCCATGTGACCCCATCTTTTCAATTTGGCAGCTTTTCTATATTCAAACGCTCTTCCCATTGGAACTGTATTTTAAATTATGAATTATAAATTCTGAATAATGAATCAACGCAGTTTGGCATTCAACTTGTCCTCCAGGTTCTTCACTAGTTTGGACATAATCTTGTCAATCTGCTTATCGTTCAACGTGGCATTCTCATCCTGCAGCAGGAAGCTCACCGCGTAACTCTTCTTACCGACTTCCAGATTCTTACCCTCGTAAACGTCGAAGAGAGAAACCTCCTTCAGCAGCTTTTTCTCCGTCTCGTAGGCAATCTTCTCAATTTCCGCAAACTGCACTTTCTTGTCGAGCAGTAACGCCAAGTCGCGTTTCACGGCAGGGAACTTGGAGATTTCCGTATAGCTCACCTTCACATTGCGGATAGCCTTCAGCAATTCTTTCCAGTTGAAATCGGCATAGTAAACCTCGTTGTCAATATCGAATGCCTTCAGCAGCTTCTTTGTTACAATACCGAAAGTAGCCAACCGCTTTCCACCCCTTGTCTGTACGGATAAACCGGCAGCATAGATGTCATCAGTCAGATTGCCGACAACCAAATCATGCATGTGCAGCCCCAATCTGGCAAAGACATTCTCAACGTATGCCTTCAGCTCATATACCGAGCTGTTCTCATCCGGATGAGCCCATGAGTTGGTCACCCTCTTGCCAGTCACCCACAAACCAAGATGATAGTCTTCGGAATAAGCGGCAAGCACCTTTTCCGGATTCTTCTTCTCCTCGTTGAAGTGATAACAATTACCGAATTCAAAGAATTTCAGGTCTGCATTCTTACGGTTGGCGTTGTGCGAGATGCTTTCCAATCCACCGAAAAGCAGTGTCTGACGCATGGCATTCAAGTCTGCACTCAACGGATTCAGCAACATTACCAGATTCTTTGACGGATAAGACTCCAAGTTGTCATAGTAAGCGGCACGCGTCAACGAGTTGTTCAGAATCTCATTGAAACCACAGCCCACCAGCTGCTCGGCAACCAGGTTCTGCAGTTTGTTGGATTTATCATATTCACCCTTGGTAGTCAGGCAAGACTTCAAGGTAGTCGGAATCTCCACATTATTATATCCGTAGATGCGCAGAATATCCTCTATTACATCGCAATCGCGCTGCACGTCCACACGGTAAGGAGGAACATCCAGTGTAAGCCCTTCGGCTGTCTCGTCTACAATCTTCATTTCCAGACTTGTCACGATGCTCTTGATGGTATCCACCGGAATAACTTTACCAATCAGTGAGTTCACTTTCTCATAGGCAAGTTCCACACGGAAATCCTTGGCAGGAGCGGCGCACACATCTTTTATTTCAGAAGAAATGGTACCTCCGGCAAGTTCCTTTACCATCAAAGCAGCCAGCTTCAGGCAGTAAATAGTGGCATTCGGGTCAATACCTCTTTCAAAACGGAAAGAAGCATCTGTGTTCAACGCATGGCGACGGGCTGTCTTGCGCACCCATGTGGGATGGAAGTAAGCACTTTCAAGGAACACATCCTTGGTGGTTTCCGTAGAACCGGAATCCAGACCGCCGAACACACCGGCAATACACATCGCCTCTTCCTTGTTGCAAATCATCAGGTCGCGTTCGTTCAATTTACGCTCCACGCCATCAAGAGTTACAAACGGAGTACCTTCCGGCATGGTCTTTACAATCACCTCACCGCCTTTAATCTTATCCGCATCGAAGCAGTGCAGCGGCTGGCCGAAAGCATGGACGATATAGTTGGTAATATCCACCACATTATTGATAGGACGCAGGCCGATAATACGCAACTTGTTCTGCAACCATTCGGGGCTTTCTTTCACTGTAACCCCTTTCACCGTAACGCCGGCATATCGGGGACATGCCTCGCTGTTCTCTACAGTTACTTTAATATCCAAGTCGTGATTTTCTACCGCAAAAGCGTCTACCGAAGGTTTCTTCAAGGTAGCCTGCTTACCGTTCTGTATCAAGTAGGCGTACAAGTCGCGTGCCACCCCATAATGTGAGCAAGCATCGGCACGGTTGGGAGTGATGTCCACTTCCAGCACGTAATCGCTCTTGATGTTATAGTAGTCCTTGGCAAGCGTACCCGGAACAGCTGTTTCCGGCAGTACGATGATGCCTGCGTGGTCCGTACCGATACCGATTTCATCTTCAGCACAAATCATGCCGACAGATTCCACGCCACGAAGTTTTGATTTCTTGATGGTAAAGCATTCGTCACCGTCATACAGTTTTGTACCCAACGTGGCTACTACCAC
>OGPF01001306.1_pt1 | contig 11701 bp, 8 predicted proteins | sample 1552871 | NCBI WGS metagenome assembly OGPF01 (sample SAMEA2580276, study PRJEB22360) | human gut metagenome | biome: human gut; feature: human-associated habitat; material: faeces | place: Denmark | collected 2008/2010
AACCCGCCACACTCGTAGGTCAGGGGGCAAACAGGCAGTATGTCACCATCGATGAGATTCCGCTGGATTTGCAGCATGCTTTTGTTGCAATCGAGGATGAACGCTTTTACGACCACAACGGCATCGACCTGCATGGTATCGGAAGAGCCTTTATCTCCGGTCTGTCAAAGGGCAGATTCAGTGAGGGAGCCAGCACAATAACACAGCAGCTCATCAAGAACAACGTACTGACCAGCTGGACAAGCGAAACTTCCTTTGTAGAAAAGCTTCAGAGAAAGATTCAGGAGCAGTACCTTGCCCTTGAGCTCGAAAAGCAGGTAAACGACAAGGACTGGATTCTTGAAAACTACATGAATTCGGTCAATCTGGGAGCAAATACCCTCGGTGTGCAGGCCGCATCCAAGAAGTACTTTAACAAGGATGTCTCAGAGCTCACGCTTTCTGAAGCATCTGTCATCGCAGGTATCACTCAGAATCCATCCGGCTACAACCCTATCACACACCCTGACAAAAATGCCAAGAGACGTGAAAAGGTGTTAAATAACATGAAGGATCAGGGCTATATCTCCAAGGCGCAATATGATGAGGCCATGGCCGATGATGTCTACTCAAGAATTGCTGAGTACAACACCACAGGCTCAGGCTCTGTGAACACATACTTTATTGATGCGCTCATCGACAACGTGTTCGACGATCTCACAGCCGCCGGTTACTCTGAGACAGAAGCCTACAAGCTGATTTACAAGGGCGGACTGACTATCAAATCGACCCAGGACCTTACTATGCAGACTATATGCGACGAGGAGGCAAACAATCCATCCAACTATCCGTCCGATGCAAAGTATTCGTTCCAGCTTTCCTTCGAGGTAAAAAAGGCAGACGGTTCGTACAAGACCTACACAAACCAGACCATGCTCTCTTTTTATAAGAAGAAAACCAACAATGATGATTTCAGCATCAACTACTCAAGCCCTGATGAATGCAATGCAGCTATTGCACAGTACGAGCAGGATGTACTTGAGGAGGGCGATTCAATTGTGGAGGGTTCTGAAGCTGTCAATATCACGCTGGAACCGCAGGTTGCCATGACAGTCATCGACCAGAGCACCGGTGAAGTAAAGGCACTGGTAGGCGGTCGCGGTGACAAATCCGGCAACAGAACATGGAACAGAGCTACAGATACATGCAGACAGCCCGGCTCTACCTTCAAGATAATCGGCTGCTATGCTGCTGCTCTCGATGCAGGCGGCAAAACACTTGCATCCGTGCAGGATGATGCACCGTTTACAGTAGGTTCAAAAACCTTTAACAACTATGACAAATCTTTCGGAGGCTTTACCTCCATCCGATGGGCAATAACAAAGTCCATCAATATTGTAACAGTCAAAACCTTACAGGATATCGGGGTTGAGCTCGGTTACAAATATGCGGAGGATTTCGGTATTTCAACTCTCACCGATTCCGACAAAAACCTGTCACTGGCGCTCGGCGGACTGACAAAGGGTGTCACAAACCTTGAGCTCACAGGTGCATATGCTACTATAGCCAACGGCGGAGTATACTTAGAGCCAAAGTTCTACACTCAGGTTCTTGACCACGATGGCAATGTATTACTTGACAAGACCACTACACAGGACACACGTACTGTAATCAAGGATACTACGGCATGGCTTCTTACAGATGCCATGAAGGATGTTCTGACACAGGGAACCGGAAAGCTGGCGCGCTTTGACAGCCAGATAGCCCAGGCGGGTAAATCCGGTACCACAACCAGCAACCGCGACTGCCTGTGGGCAGGCTACACACCATACTACACATGTGTCGTATGGGGCGGCTATGATGACAACTCAAAACAGTCCGGCAAGCTCACATCCTACCCTAAGAATATATGGAGGAATGCCATGAGCAGAATCCATGAAGGACTTGAAACCAAAGACTTTGTACAGCCGGATGGTATAACAAATACCACGGTATGCAGCAAATCAGGACTTGTTCCTTTAGAGGGAACATGTGACAATGATCCTCGAGGATCAATGCTGACAACCGAATATTTTGATACGGACACTGTGCCGACAGACAGCTGCGACCATCATGTTGCACTTGAGATTTGTGCCGATTCGGGAGCCATTGCCGGTCCGTATTGTCCGAATAAAACATCAAAGGTATTTATAACAGGCGCTGTATCAGGCAGCCCTGAGTATGAATTCATGGCAGATGATACGTTCATGAATACCGTATGTACATTACATGATGCAACATCGCTGATTAACAGCTCACCAACCACCACGGATCCTACCAATTCCGGTACTACACCGGGCAGTACTGACGGCACTGCGGCTGGAGCACAGACAGGTGGGGCTGGAACTGGTACCGCTGCCGGCTCAGGTGCTGGTACTGGTGGCTCCGGTACTGGCACTGGCGGTTCCGGTTCATGTGGCTCCGGTTCAGGTAGTACTGATACCGGCTGCTCCGGTTCATCCGGTAACACTCATCGTTAACCATTACGATTTACAACTTAATTATCTAAAGCAAAACCCCCAAGGATCATATCCTCGGGGGTTTTTGTTGATGTATATATGCTAAGGGGATTAGATAATAATTTGCATTACTCTACATCCTGTAATGCCTCAATTCCTTCCTCGCCTGTACGAACCTTGACAACCTGTGCCACGTCGTAAACGAAGATCTTACCATCTCCGATATGTCCGGTGTAGAGAGTCTTCTTAGCAGTCTCAATAACCTTTTCTACCGGAATCTTGCCAACGATTACCTCAACCTTAACCTTTGGAAGTAATGTCGCATCAAGCTCAGCTCCACGGTATTTCTCGCCGGCACCCTTCTGGATACCACAGCCCATAACCTGTGTCACTGTCATTCCTGTTACACCTAAGTCATTCATAGCCTTACGAAGCTTGTCGTACTTTGTAAGCTTTGAAATAATAACAACCTTGTGGATACCGCTTGCTGAAGCCGGTGTTGTTGCATTTACAACAGGCACTGCTGCATCCTTCTTTGCCTGAGAAGCTGTTGCATACTCAGAAGAACCAAGGTCTGTATTTTCATTGACATCCATAACATCACCTGATACATCCATGATAGCAAATCCTGCATATGCTGATGGAAGACCATGCTCTGTTGGGTCAAGTCCTACGATTTCCTCTTCCTCTGAAACTCTAAGTCCCAGTGTAGCCTTGATAACAAGGAATACGATTGTAATAGTTACTACTGTCCATGCTGCAACAGACACAAAGCCTGTGAGCTGGAGTCCTAAAAGCTTAAACCCCCCGCCGTAGAAAAGTCCTACGAGCTCGTTGCCCTTTGAATCAGCGATTGAATATCCCGGAGCACTGTTTGTGGCAAAAAGACCAACAGCAATTGTTCCCCAGATACCATTCATCATATGTACTGCGACAGCACCTACAGGGTCATCAACACGAAGTACATTGTCAAGGAACCATACACCGAAGCAGACGAGAAGTCCTGCTACGGAACCGATAATGATAGCACCAAGTGCATCTGTTACATCACAGCCTGCTGTGATAGCTACAAGTCCTGCAAGTGAAGCATTCAGACACATTGACACATCAGGCTTGCCATATTTGAGCCATGTGAAAATCATACATACTACTGTTGCAAGTGCAGGTGCGATTGTTGTTGTTACAAAAATAGAACCAAGCTGCTCTACTGATTTTGCTGCTGCACCGTTGAATCCATACCAGCCAAGCCACAGAATGAATACACCGAGGCATCCAATCGGAAGGTTATGTCCGGGGAATGCATTTACTTTTACGATCTTACCACTCTTATCCTTATCGAACTTACCGATACGGGGTCCTAACAGTTTTGCACCGATCAGAGCGGAAATACCACCGACCATGTGGATCGCACAGGATCCTGCGAAATCATGGAAGCCAAGCTGTGCCAGCCAGCCGCCGCCCCAGATCCAGTGAGCTTCGATGGGATAGATCAATGCGGAGATCACACCGGAGTAAATACAATAGGATAAGAACTTGGTTCTCTCTGCCATAGCACCGGATACGATGGTAGCTGTGGTAGCACAGAACACCAGGTTAAATACGAAATTTGAATAATCAAAATTCTCATAGGCGGTAAAGATATCCAGTCCCGGCTTACCGATCAGACCTACTACATCTTCACCAAGTAACAATCCAAAGCCAATCAAAATAAATACTACAGTACCGATACAGAAATCCATCAGATTCTTCATCAGAATATTACCGGCATTTTTGGCTCTGGTAAATCCGGTCTCCACCATTGCGAATCCTGCCTGCATCCAGAACACCAGGGCCGCACCGATCAGAAACCAGACTGCAAATAATTGACCATCTACTGCGCTTAAGATTTCTTCTGTCATAACATTTTCCTCCTCACTCTTCGTGAAATATCTTCCACAATATTTCACCGGTGTAAAAAAATATGCGATACTATGGTCTCATCCTTCGAAGCCCCATTGCATCGCATCCTTAGGGTATAGCAGTTAAACTGTTTTCCACATACCCTTACGCTATTTTTGTCCGGCCACGCGCGTTGTGATACTGCCAGACAATACCCGGGATATACATCCCGGTATGATTAGCGGTCGTCAAGTGACCATTCGTGCCAGCACGATGTTCACTTTCCTCGTCGCCATAACAAAAAGGGCGCTACAGTTTTATTCTGTAGCGCCTTTGCTATGTTGAGAGTATAGCACCGTGGTTTTAGAGTGTCAACATGTTTTTTATATTTTCTTTATATTTTTACAGTTCCATAAGAAGTCGCTCATAGCAAGTTCCTTCCCAGGTGACCTGATCCAGTTGGGAAAATCCCAGTCTTTCTGCAAGATGCAGGGATATTTCGTTCTCCGGCATCACTAACATCTGCACTCGCTCAAATCCCAATTCTTCTTTCCCGTATTTTAATAATGCCTTGCATACTTCCGTGGCATACCCCTGCCGCTGCCACGGGACACCGATGACGAAGCCCAGCTCCGGATCCTCGCAACCCTCGCGGTTGGAGAATCCCGCTCTGCCGATCACCTGTCCGGTCATCCGGTCACAGATCGTCCAGACGCCGTAATTATAAAAATAATACATATTTTCCGTATAATCCTTCAGATAGGCCTCTTCTTTCGCCCGCTCCGGATAGAGTCCTTCTGTGTACTTCGTCACAGAAGGATCCGCATAAATCTCATAAAGGGCATCCAGATCCTCCGCACCGGTCTCCCGGATGAGACACCTCTCCGTGGTCAGAATCTCCCAGGGAATGCCCACGTATCTGCGATAGACCTTCTCCAGATAATCAAAATCCAGTTCACTGATATTTTCGCAGGCATAACGGACACCGCTAAAATCCTGATCCCTGTTGTCCTCATGGAGCCAGACAAGCACCGGGCAGCCCTGTTCCAAGAGTTCCTGTGCACGTTTTCCGTTATCTACGATCCAGAGTTTTCCCTGCCCGCTTTCATACCCGGACATCATGCTATCCCGGACGCTTTTCTCTTCGAAGCACTCTTTTCCCGACCCGTTTCTTTGTTTGGAAAATTCTCTTTCCTGTCTCTGTCTACGAATCGCATCCAGCAGTGCCTGCATTTGCGCGTCATATTTTTTACGGTAGCTCACTCGTTCCTCGTCCGATGCACCTTCCGGATAAATTTCTATTGATACCTGCTTTAAAAAATCCATCTGCGGCAATTCTCCTCTTTACGTTTTCCTGGGAATCCATTACAATAATATTTATATTTTATTCTATTTCTGTTGAAAAAGGAAGAAAGGAAACTATTATGGCAAAGAATCCTATTGTTACTATTACTATGAAGGATGGCGGTGTGATCAAATGTGAGCTTTATCCCGAAGTTGCACCCGAATCCGTTAACAATTTCATCAATCTGATCAACAAGCATTTTTACGATGGTCTGATCTTCCACCGTGTCATCCGCGGTTTCATGATCCAGGGCGGATGTCCCGATGGCACCGGTATGGGCGGCCCCGGCTACAGCATCAAGGGTGAGTTCGCTGCCAACGGTGTGACCAATGATCTGAAACATACCGAAGGTGTTCTGTCCATGGCAAGAGCCATGCATCCCGATTCCGCAGGCAGCCAGTTCTTCATCATGCACAAGACCAGCCCTCATCTGGATGGCTCTTATGCCGCTTTCGGTAAAGTCATCGAGGGTATGGATGTGGTAAATAAGATTGCTGAGACCCGCACCGATTACAACGATCGTCCCCTGGAGGATCAGGTAATGGAAAGCGTTACCGTAGATACCTTCGGCGAGACCTATCCCGAGCCCAACAAGCTGGACAGATAAGATTTCAAAAAACAACCTCCGTAGGTTAGATGTTCTCTGACCTACGGAGGTCTTTTTATGTCTATGGTTTTCATATCTGTGGATCAATATTCCACGTTTTCACAATTTTCAATAAAAATAGGAGCTTCCACTTCGCCCTTCATGTCCTCAGTAATCTCATAAGAAAAATTCCGGAAATGGATATTTTCTGCATTGCGGGCATACAGCACTCTGAGAGAATCCTCCAGGATCACATTCCCCTCATTGGGACGCAGATCATGGCAATTCTTCGGCCAGTCCGTCTTCTTCTCCAGTTGGACATGAATACCGTCAAATGTGATATCCCGGATATTTTTCGAATCGTCACCGTAGATCAGGATGCCATTCTCTCCGACACAGTTGATATTCTGGAAACGGACATTCCGGATATATCCCACATTCGTCTGTGCATTTCTCTTCACCGCAGTGATGGTAATGGGTTCTGCCTCGCCCCACCAATGTACCTTGGAGAACAGGCGGGTATCGATATTCAGATTGGAGAATGTGACATTTTCTATACAGCCTTTATCACGTAACTGCAGGGAAATAGCACGGTTGGTGCGCTGGATACTACAGTTGGTCACGGAAATATTCCGGAAAGGTGCTTCACTCTCCGTGCCGAACTTGATAGCGGCACTGGTGGAGATCATGGTACAGTTATCCACTACAATATTTTCGCAGGGACCATATTCCATGGCAGCCGCCGTATTCTTAAATACAATACAGTCATCTGCGCATTCAATATGACAGTTGGAGATTCTCACATTGCTGCAGTGATCCGGATCAATGCCATCGCAGTTAGCCAGACGCAGATTATTGATAATACGGATTCCCTCAATCAATACTTCCTTACATCCCACCAGATGAGTGGTCCAGAATGCACTGCCGGTCAGGGTTACCTGCTGGATGGTCAGATGCCTTACATTTTCCAGGAACAGCAAAGGTACTCTGGGATAAAAATATCCGTCAATATGCCATTTGGTCACTTTTCCATAGAATATCTTCTCGTTGCCGTCAATCTTACCAAATCCGGTGATGGCCACATTCTCGGCATCCTTGCTGTATACAAAATTCAGCGTCGGTTTTCCATTGTAATCACAGGCATTGTAAGTCGGAGTGTCTACCTTGCTGATCTGTGGGGTTCCCACTTTCAACATATCGAAATCTTCCAGATGGTCACTGGCTTTCAGGACAGCCCCCATCTCCAGATGAAATTCCACATTTGATTTCAGAAAAATGGTTCCGCTCCGGAAGACATGTCCTCCCTGTAACAGGACCTTACCGCCGCCAGCCTGGCTGCAGGCATCAATCGCCTTCTGGATGGCTGCAGCGTCATTCGTCACGCCATCACCTTTTGCACCGTATTCCAATACATCGTATATCATCTCTCTGCTCCTCTCTTAGCCCTTCAGGCCGGAAGTGGAAATTCCTTCTACCAGATATCTCTGCAGGCAGAAGAAGATCAATACTGCAGGCAGAATAGACAAGGTTGCCATAGCGAACATAGCACCGTAGTCGGAAGAAGAACTGGGGTCACAGAACATTTTCAGTGCCAGGCTGACAGGATATTTCTCTGTCTTGTTGACATACAATAATGCTCCAAGGAAATCATCCCATCTCCACATAAAGGAGAAGATACATCCGGTGATCATGGTAGGTACCATCAGCGGGAAGATGATCTTGGTGAAAATGGTATAATAGGAGCAGCCGTCAATCTTTGCTGCCTCATCCAGCTCTCTGGGAATGCCTTCAATAAAGTTTGTCATCATATAAACGAAGAAACCCTGAATAGCAAAGCAATAAGGCACGATCAGCGGCAGATTGGTTCCAACCCAGTTCAGCTTCTGATACCAGAGATACTGAGGGATCATCAGTACCTGTGCCGGCAGCATCATAGATGCCAGCATTGCTGCGAAGAGAAGCTTTCTGCCGGGGAATTTGCATCTGGCAAATCCATAGGCTACCACAGAGGAAGAAAGTACGGTTCCAATGGTGGCGGTAATGGAGATAAACAGGGAGTTCTTAAAGAAGGTGCCGAATCCTACTTTGGCAAAACCCTTCCAGCCGTTCACATAGTTCTGTAATGTGAACTTCTCCGGGATCAGACTGGTGGCCGTAGTGAAGATGGTGTTCGTATCCTTAAAGGAGCTCATTACCATCCATACCAGAGGGTAAATCATTACCAGTCCGAAAGCACATACTAAAACATGATATATAATATTGCTGATTGTCTTTTTTCTTTTCATAATAACACCCACTTACGCGTTGCGGCGTACCTTTCCGATTCTATAAACCGCCATCGTATACCCACAGTTTTTTGGTTGCAAACAGGATCCATGTAATAAATGCGATCAATGCCAGCATGATCCATGCCAGTGCTGCGCCGTAACCGGTACTTCCGAAGAGGAAGGACTGCTGGTACATATATACCGTGTAGAACAGAGTAGAGTTCATGGGTTTACCCTGTGTGATGATCAGGCACTGTGTGAATGCCAGGAAGCCGTTGATCATCTGCATTACCAGGTTAAAATGGATCGTGGGAGTCAGAAGTTTCAGTGTGATCTTCCAGAACTGCTGCCATCCGTTGGCACCATCCACTCTTGCCGCCTCATAAAGGCTGACAGGAATCTGTTTCAATGCAGACAGGAAGATCAGCATGGAAGAACCGAACTGCCATACTGCCAGAATGATCAGAGTCCAGATTGCGGTTCTGGTATCTCCCAGCCAGGCTACCGGCTCTTTCATTCCGAACACCATCAAAAGTTTATTTACAAGTCCGTCTACCGCAAACAGTCTCTTCCAGAGGATTGCTACTGCTACAGATCCGCCGATGATGGAAGGCAGATAATACAGTGCACGGTAAACGCCTGTCATTTTCGTACTCTTAAATAAAAGCAGCGCAACGATCAATGCGAAGATCAGTCGTAACGGAACCGAAATGATGGCAAATTTGAAAGTTACCACCAACGACTGATAAAACGTTGCATCGGAAAACATTCTCTTAAAGTTCGCCCAGCCGGTAAATGTAGGGGGCTGTAAAATGTTGTAATCGCAGAAGGAATAGTACAGCGATATACACATGGGAATAATCATAAACGCCAGAAATCCAACGATAAATGGCATAGTACATACGATACCTGCAGCCTTTTCCGTATTCAGCTTCTGACGGATAGTCATATGCTTTGTTGTCTTCATAACGTTACCTCCGTTGCTGCAGCATTCATAGAAGCAGCCTTTTTTCAGAATGGGTACTGTGGGATCTTCCACAGTACCCATTTGGTCTTTCTAAAAATGTTGTAATACTTATACTGTGCTACTGCTTATGTAAGCCCTGACAGCTTATCTGGACATGATCTGGTTGCCCATCTTGAACAGATCTTCTGCTGCCTCCTGTGCGGTCATCTGACCATAGAGGATCTTATCAACCAACTGGTTGTAGTAATCATATACTTCATTTGCTCCATCAGGGATCGCAGGGCTGATAGCGGAGCTGTTGGGAGTTACTACGTCATTTACATACTTGGTAACCACCTGTGCAGTCTCATCCTGCAGAGGAGCGATGGCGGATGCTACTACGGAAGAAGCAGGCACACCTCTCTCACCAAGAAGAATCTTGTTAGCATCTTCAGAGTTCAACAGATAATTTACAACCTTAACAGCTTCAGCCTCATTCTCGCCGGCATCTCTGGATACTGCAAAGAACTGGCTGGGCTTTAAGAAGTTAGACTTCTGAGGGTTCTCGGAAGGCCATGTGGTGATACCGATCTCCATGCCTTCGGGAGCGGCCGCTACCATAGCGGACAGCTGGTTGGACCAGAAGAATCCGCACCAGGACTGGGTTGCTTCGGAAGAGAAGTATACCAGAGGACTCTGCTCTACAGAGTTGGAAGTCAGTTCAGCGTGAACATCTGCGCCGATGATCCATCCGTCCTTGACACCATCTTCATAAATCTGGAAGCCCGGTACCAGACTTGCTGCATCTGTTACATTGAGGGAATCCTCATTAAACAGCTTCACCACATCGTGAGAACGCATTGCATAGGGCAGATAGTTGTCACCTGCACTGTAAGGAAGATCAGTCTTAACACCGGACTTCTCATAAACCTCACGTGCCACTGCCTCGAACTCATCAATTGTCATGTTATCTTTTACAGTGATTCCCAAGCTATCCAGCAAGGTCTTGTTGTAGAACAGGGAAGGTGCATTCATTCCTGCACAGATTGCATATAACTTACCGTCAATGGAACCCGCATCCAGAATACTCTGAGATACATTAGATACATCCAGCGTACCATCTTCTACATAAGGTGTCAGGTCTACCAGCAGATCTGCTGCTACATACTGTGCCAGATAGGAATAGTCCATCTGCCAAATGCTGAATCAGACATGTGGATTTTCCGCAGCCGGCACCGCCAATAAGAATATGCAGCAAATTCCATGCACCTCCCGTAATTGAAAAAGTGGTTCACGCTCGTGAAAAATAGAGTCACTCCTATTATACCAGCTAAATCGCAAAAAGTCAATTTTTTCGCAAAGAAATGCAAAAAAGCCGCAATGTGATACGCACACTGCGGCTGTACAAAACGTATTTTTACAAATGCCCTCACGAATTCGGTTCTACGATAATTTCCCGATGCGGCACCGGCGTGGAGAACACGATCTGGGTGGAGGTGTTTCCGAAACGCTGAATCTTTCCGATAAACGTATCCAGTTCCTGCGTGGACGGAAATGCCACCTTGATCAGCATGGAGTACACACCGGTAATGCAGTTGCACTCCAGCACGTTGGGGCAGCTGTTAATGAACGGATAAAACTCCGACTTCTGGTCTGCCGACAACTCCAGATTGATGAAAGCGGTAATATGATAACCCAGCTTCTGCCTGTCAATTACGGTATTATATCCCAGAATGATTCCCTGCTTTTCCCAGGAGAAGATGGACTCGTCAAAGTAATGGTGGGCGATATCTATTATCTGGAAAGCCAGAAGCACCATATGCTGATCCATACGAAAAACGGAGTGATCAAGATTCGTGAGACAATGAAAAACATGGAGAAAAAACTGGCGGAATATTATTTTGAACGGTGTAATGTCAGTTATCTGATCAATCTCTCTCATATCAATGGAATTGTGGGGGATTATGTGGATGTAGAAGGGGAACAGATACCGATCAGCAGACAGAAAAGAAAAGGATTCATAGCCGCATTATCAGCATATGTAGGAGGTGGCAGCAGTGTTTGATAAAATGATTTTTAGTGGACCGATGTTTGAAATGCTTGTCGCCGGTATAACCTTTTTATATATGCTGACATCAGGCAGCAAATTTGGGAAGCGAATTGTGTGGAAGGTGCTTTTGCTGGTGATCATTTTTCTGTCGG
>OGPF01001307.1_pt1 | contig 11691 bp, 10 predicted proteins | sample 1552871 | NCBI WGS metagenome assembly OGPF01 (sample SAMEA2580276, study PRJEB22360) | human gut metagenome | biome: human gut; feature: human-associated habitat; material: faeces | place: Denmark | collected 2008/2010
GCACCATCCAGTATCAGGACATCAACTATCAGTTGGCACAGCAGGAGGATAAGACCGCGATTTTTGAGGAATGGTGCAGTTTTCTGAACTTCTTTGATTCCAGCATCAAATTTGAGCTGTCCTTTGTGAACATGGCAACCGACAGCACCGAGTTTGAGAAAAGCATCCGTATCCCGTACCAGCGAGATGGTTTCGATGATGTTCGTGCGGAGTATTCCCAGATGCTGCGCCAGCAGCTTGCCAAGGGCAATAATGGTCTGACCAAGACCAAATTCATCACCTTTGGCGTGGAGGGCGAAAGCATGGCGCAGGTCAAGCCCCGGCTCGACCACATCCAGAATGACCTGCTCAATAATTTTCATCGGTTAGGGGTGCAGGCAAAGCCCTTGAATGGTGCCCAGCGGCTGAAACTCATGCACGATATGTTCAACATGGACGGCGCATCCAAGTTTCACTTTGACTGGAAGGACTTTGTGAAAAGCGGCCTTTCCGTGAAGGATGCCATTGCACCCACCGCCTTTGCCTTCAAAAATTCCCGGACATTCCAGATGGGCGGCATTTTTTGCGCCGTCAGCTTTCTGAGCATCACGGCATCCGACATCAGCGACCAGTTGCTGAAAGACTTTCTCGATATGGATTCGTCCCAGATCGTTACCATGCACATCCAGTCTGTTGACCAGAACAAGGCCATTAAGACGGTCAAGCGCACCATCACGGAACTGGATCGCAGCAAGATCGAGGAGCAGAAGAAAGCCATCCGTGCCGGATATGATATTGACATCATTCCGTCGGATTTGGCGACCTACGGCAGAGATGCAAAAGCCCTGCTGAAGGAATTGCAGAGCCAGAACGAGCGGATGTTCCTTGTTACCTTTCTGGTGCTGAACACTGGACGCACAGAGCAGGAACTGGAAAACAACGTTTTTCAGGCATCCAGCATTGCACAGAAGCACAACTGCAACCTGTGCCGCCTTGACTTTCAGCAGGAGCAGGGGCTGATGAGCAGCCTGCCGCTGGCTGACTGTCAGATCGAAATTCAGCGAGGACTGACCACCAGCAGCACGGCCATCTTCATTCCGTTCACCACACAGGAACTTTACCAGTCTGGCAAAGAAAGCCTGTATTACGGCCTGAACGCCCTGTCCAACAACCTGATTATGGTAGACCGGAAGAAACTGAAGAACCCCAATGGCCTGATTTTGGGTACTCCCGGCTCCGGCAAAAGTTTCTCGGCAAAACGTGAGATCACCAACGCTTTTCTGGTGACGGATGATGATATTATCATCTGCGACCCGGAAGCAGAATACGCTCCGCTGGTGGAGCGTCTGCATGGACAGGTTATCCACATCGGCCCCGCCAGCACTCAGTATATCAACCCCATGGACATCAACAGCAATTACAGCGAGGAGGACAATCCGCTGGCTCTGAAAGCGGACTTTATTCTTTCGCTGTGTGAACTGGTGGTAGGCGGAAAAGAGGGTTTGCAACCTGTGGAAAAGACGGTCATTGACCGCTGTGTTCATGTGGTCTACCGCAAGTATTTCGAGAATCCCACCCCGGAAAACATGCCCCTGCTGGAAGATCTGTACAACGCTCTGCTGACGCAGGACGAACCGGAAGCCCGCCATGTGGCGGCGGCATTGGAGATTTACGTCAAGGGTTCTTTGAACATCTTCAACCACCACACCAACGTGGACATCCACAACCGCATCGTCTGCTTCGACATCAAGCAGCTGGGCAAGCAGCTGAAAAAGCTGGGAATGCTCATCGTGCAGGATGCCGTGTGGGGGCGCGTTACCGCCAACCGCAGTGCCGGAAAATCCACCCGGTACTATGCAGACGAGTTCCACCTTTTGCTGAAAGAGGAACAGACTGCGGCATACAGCGTTGAAATTTGGAAGCGTTTTCGTAAGTGGGGCGGCATCCCGACAGCCCTAACGCAGAACGTCAAAGATCTGCTGGCAAGTCCCGAAGTATCGAACATTTTCGAGAACTCGGACTTTGTGTATATGCTCAATCAGGCCAACGGAGACCGGCAGATTTTGGCGAAGCAGCTGAACATTTCGCCCCATCAGCTTTCCTATATGACCCATTCCGGCGAGGGCGAAGGACTGCTGTTTTTCGGTAACGTGATCCTGCCCTTTGTCGATCATTTCCCGAAAGACCTTGAACTCTACCGTATCCTCACGACTAAACTCAACGAGATCTCGGAGGGCACACAGAAATGAGTAATCCGAAGCTGAACATCAAAGAGGAATCGTCCGCAAAAAAGACCCGTTCTCCCCCGAAAAAAGCCAAGGTAGAGCAGACGGTGCCCAAAAAGAAAAAGCTGAAAACGGATGTAGACAAGGCGGCAGAGAAAGCCCAGCATCTGCGATTTGGCAAGGCCGAACTGACCCCGGACGAGTTGAGCCGGTTGAGCAAGGCGCAGAAGCGGGAGATGTACGCTGCCCATGCCGCCCGGTCTGCGGTGCATCACGAAGTTGACCAGTACGAGGATGAAAATGTCGGTGTGCAGGCGTTGAGCGAGGGCGAAAAGGCGGCAGGAAATGTCCGTGATATTTCCAAAAGCCGCTATGCCCGGAAGCTCAAGAAGAAAGCCAAGGTGCAGGGCAAGAAAAACTCCAAAACCGCAAAATCTTCTGCGCAAGAACCAACTGCATCACAAAATGCAGGAGATTCCGGTATCGGTACCCGTGAGGGTGGTTCCAATTGGCTCTCCCGATGGCGGCAGAAACAGGACATTCGACAGAGCTACTATGCCGCAGCCCGGTCTGGTGGCACAGCGGCACAGACCGTTGGAAGCAAAAAAGCCGTATCCGGCGGTGCATCTGCCGCACGGTCTGGTATAGAACAAGTAGTGGACAAGGGAAAATCTGTGGTCGGTTCGGCAGTAAACAGCCTTATGACCGCCGCAAAGAGTAACGCGCACGTTCTTGTGATCGTGGGCGTTTTTGTTTTGCTCATCCTGATGGTGATGTCTGGTTTTTCCTCCTGCGGCATCCTCTTTTCGGGCAGTACCCAAGTATCCGGGCAGACGATTTATTCTGCCGAGGACAGGGACATTCGCGGTGCAGAACAGGATTACAAGAAGCTAGAAAAGCAACTGGACAAAAAAATCAAGCGCACTCCGCAAGACCATCCGGGCTACAACGAGTACCAGTACCATCTTGACCCCATCGAGCATGACCCGTGGCAGCTCACTTCGTTCCTGACCACCCTGTATAACGACTACACCCGGTCGGAGGTGCAGGGCAAGTTGAAGGAGACATTCAAAAAGCAGTACAAGCTGACCACATGGGTAGAGGTGCAGATACGGTATAAGACCGTCTGGGTCATCAGCCCGGCAGGAATCCCGGTTCCCACGCAGGTGCCTTACGAGTATCGAATCTTCCACACCAAGCTGGTGAACCGTGGCTTGGAAGTGGTCATTCGGGAAGAACTGAATAACGACCAATGGAAACGGTACGAGATCTTTCAGGACACCTTGGGCGGCAGACCCTACCTTTTTAATGGAGGCTTGCCGCCCGGTGGCTCGGATGGCTCCGGCACACCGGGCATCGACTATCAGGTCCCGGCAGAAGCCCTGACGGATGAGGAGTTCGCAGCCATCTACAAGGAAGCTCAAAAGTATGTGGGTACGCCCTACGTCTGGGGCGGTTCCACCCCGGAAACAGGCTTTGACTGCTCCGGCTACGTCTGCTGGGTGTACAACCAGAACGGCTACGATGTGGGGCGCACCACCGCCAACGGTTTGTGGAACAAGAGCCAGCACATCAGCGAGTCAGAAGCAAAGCCCGGTGACCTTGTTTTCTTCGAGGGAACGTATGATACCCCCGGAAAAAGTCACGTTGGAATCTACCTCGGCAATGGCATGATGGTCAGTGCCGGAGACCCCATCAAGTACGCAAACATTCACTCGTCCTACTGGGAGAAGCATCTCGCCGGGTTCGGACGGCTTTCAAAATGATTGGAGGAGTTTTATGAGCGAAAAATCGGATAAGCTGCGGGCGATGCTGGAAAAAGAGAAAGAGCGCCGCATCAAACTGAACAACCGCATCGAGATTTTGGAGCGGCGGATTCAGGAGGAAGATTCCGCCGAGGTTAACGAGATGGTGCGGACTGCAAAGGTCACGCCGGAACAGCTCGCCGCCCTGCTGCGGCAGTCGGCAACTGTCACCCCGAACCCGGCTGCGCTGTCTGCCGTGGGCGCAACTTTTGACAAGGAGGACGGTTCCAATGAAGATGATGAATAAGGTGTGTGCGCTGGTGCTGTCGGTGGCACTGTGCGCTGGCATGGCAGCTCCCGCTTTTGCCTTTGAGGGCGAAGCCGCCCCGGTGGAACAGCCGGTTCTGGAAGAAGTCGTGGAGGAAAATGTTGTCACCGTCACGGACGAAACCTCTGGTGCCCTGACCCCGGAGGGCAACCTGACGCTGGTGGATGATTACCACACCAACTATTCCGATGGCAGCGGACAGCAGTTCATTACGCTGGTGTCGAAGTCGGGTGCGACTTTCTATCTGGTGATTGACCGCAACGCCAAGGGGCAGCAGACCGTCCACTTTATGAACCTTGTGGACGAAGCCGACCTTCTGGCTCTGATGGAGGAGGATGCTGCCGATGCCTATACCGCTGAAAAAGAAGCAGCGGCGCAGGCTGAACAGGATAAGCTGAAAGCCGAGGAAGAAGCCAAGAAAGCCGCAGAAGAAGCAGCGGCATCCGGCGAAGAACAGCCCAAGGAAAACAAGGTCACAAAGATCGCATCCGGCTTTCTGGGCGTAGTCGTGCTGATTGCGCTGGCGGCAGGCGGCGGCTTCTACGCTTTCGCAAAGCAGAAGCAGAAAAAACAGGCCGAAAAAGAAGCCCTTGACCCCGATGCAAATTACACCGAGGACAAGGGTGATTTTGAAATTCCAATGGAGAATGAGCCGGAGGAAACCAGTGAGGAGAACAACACAGAAGTATAATTTTATTGGCGGCGTTTGCCGCCTTACATATACATCCGACAGGCTGTTTAGTTGTTTTCGTTACTCACACAACGGTATACGGCAATGATGTTGGGCTTTTCTCCGACTATTTTCACATCATACTTTTCAGGGAAGTTCTTGAGGAAAAGGCTCAACTTTTGGAAACCATAAGTTCGGCTATCAAAATCTGGCTTTGCTCTTCTTAAGAACAGTCCTACCTTTGCTACATTGACCCACCCATCCTCGTCTTGGAAGGTATCATAGGCTTTTTCCAGTAAAGCATGAATTTCGTTTAGATCATTTTTCTTTTCGGAGTTTTCTTCAGCGGGAGCAGAACTAGCAATTGGAGTTGAACCAGTTTTCTGTACATCTTCCTTGAGCTGCTTTGTAGATTCTTCTTTTTCGTTGTTGGGCGATATAGACACTTCTGCTTTTTCTTTTTGGGGAGAACTAACAGCATCTTGTGCATCGCTTTGGGAAGAACTAGCAGCATCTTGTACATCGCTTTGGGAAGAACTAGCAGCATCTTGTGCATCGCTTTGGAAAGAATTAACAACATCGTGTGCATCGTTCCCTTCAACCGAAGAAGAGCAGTTTTCCAAGAAGAGAAATTCATCGCAGGCATTCCGGAAAGCAACAGGAGTTTTTTGCTCACCAACGCCCATAACATAAACCCCTGCTTCGCGCAATTTTATTGCCAACGGAGTATAGTCACTGTCGCTTGAAACAATAACAAACGCATCATAAAGGTTTGTATACAAAAGTTCTATGGTATCAATTACCAGTGCCATGTCTGTTGCGTTTTTGCCCGAAACATAGTCGAATTGCTGCTCAGCTTTAATCGCCAACCGCTTGATGATTTCACCCCAGTTTTTTAACGTTGGTTTATGCCAGTTGCCATAAGCACGCTTTACCACAATTCTACCGCGTGTTGAGATTTCATGAAACACATCTTCCAATTTTGAAATCTGGGTATTATCGGCATCAATCACCACGGCGATTTTTTGAAGTTCCTGCATTGAAATTCACCCCTCCTGTTACCTTTTATAATCATTATATCGCGCACTATATGAAAATTCAACTCAAATATTCATTATAAAAAAGATTGGAGGAATGTTAATTGTCCTATCGCTTAGTAATTGCGGAAAAGCCTTCAGTCGCACAGGCTTACGCAAAGGTTCTCGGTGCGACCAATCGACAGGATGGTTATTGGGAGGGCAACGGTTATCTCGTCAGCTGGTGCATCGGGCATCTGGTAGAACTGGCTCCGCCCAATGTCTACGATGCCAAATACGTTAAGTGGAGCATCGCAGATCTGCCCATACTGCCGCAAAAGTGGCAGTATCTGGTGTCTGCCAGCACCAAAAAGCAGTTTGGCATCCTGCAAAAACTCATGCACCGCCCAGATGTGGACAGCCTCGTGAACAGTTGCGATGCAGGATAGTGCGGTTGGGTGACTCAAGAGAAAGAAAAAAGAGACCTCATCTCGTCAAAAAACTAAATCATAAAAGCATCAAAGAGGGCATTCAAATGAAACAAAATCGAATTTTTGACCAGAATAGTTCTCAAAAAGCACGTTCTTGGCACTATAATATGGACACCAACCGAGCGGAAGCCCAGTTCGCTGATGGCTCTGCCATTGCCATTGACTGCCTTGCCATCGAGGACGAATACGGCAATACCCCGGCACAGCGAGCTGAACTTGATTGGCTACTATACAACAAGCCCTTGGAGTGCGTCCAGCTTGTGCTGAGTGGTGAGATTGAGCATTATCTCTCACTTGGCTGTGACCATGGCAAACTGAAAGACTAACCTCTAAATAGGCCAAACAACCCGCTACTTGCAGTCGCTGCAAATGGCGGGTTGTTTGCTTATTTTAAGTTTTTCCTTTGCTCATAGTAGTGCAAAATCAATGTAGTGCAAAATCAATGGCCCAACGGTCAAAGAAATCACAAATATCAGGCAAATCTACTGGTTTCTTATAAATGTCATTCTAAAATTCAATGGATTTTGCTATTTCTAGCACTTGTTTTTTCGACACGAAAGTCGATTTAACCCTATATTTTATGTATCTCTCGATGATTTCAAGTTTGCCATTTTGGGGGCTTGATTATTGAGAAAATTCTAAATTCCAAAAAGGTCTATCATTTTCATCAATCGCATCGTTATTGAGAATAAGCACTGCACCACCACTTAACAGAGGAGGCAGCTGTAAATAGCTTATATTATTTATTGAGAAAATGAAACGCTATTGCAACAGTTGAATACTGTATATTTTATCAAATTGATACGGATCTGATAGCAACACCTTACCGTTTGATATCACAAGAATGCTTTCGCCTTCTTTAAGATACGACAACTGAAGATTTCCTTTCAAGTAGTTTGATACGCCATAAATTATATAATTGTCATCCGTATCATATAATTGATTTTTTGCAGTCGCATAAATACAATTGTTCTTCAGGTCAACTTCTTCAATTATAAGTTCCGATTTTTTTCTTCCGAATGTATTCGATTGAAATAGAATGCAGAGAACCACTGCCACAAATGCTATGCCAACCATAATCTTCCGTTTGCATTTCATTTTATCAACCTCTGTATGAAAGGAACAGCGTATAAAGCGATTGTGTTATTCTCAATGCCCCTGTATAAGAAGTTGGATATGAAGAACCATCAATTGTGCTTCCATCTTTATGGATTCCGATAGCTACATACCCAGCTCCAGAAATATATTCTACAAGAGGACCACCACTAAAGCCACCTGTCAAATCCCAATCGCCCTTGAGATATTTTGAAGTCTGACTTCTAATATACCCAGAAGATTTACACATCCGATATCTCGCATCGGCACCATTTATTTGGCTCGGATAGCCATAAGCATACACCAACTGTGATGATGAATAATTGCTAGACTGCCAATGTAACCCAAGCCATCCCGTTTTCGTTCCTAAATTATTCTTGAGCGTAATAATCGCCCAATCCTCCGAACTTGTTCCAGCAAGATAAGAATCACTAACAATCATCGAACTTGCCGATACATTTTCGCTTCCAAAAGGTTTACTATTATCAGATCGAGCAGGTGCGACATTTACCGACTTAACGTAGGCTTTTTCCTTTATACTGTATAGATTATGTGCTGCTGTTGCAAGTGCATTAGGCCCAATCATAAATCCAGAACCATAATTTGTCCCTCCATTATTGGTCGTTATCTGTAGGCATACCGTACTACAATATGGTGTTGCCGTTGGATTATCAACAACAGTGATATCATTGCTTCCGATAATCGCATACAGATCGGATAGATCAATATCCGAAATCTTTCCATTTGGAAAATAGCCTGCAGTTGTCTCTCCATCCGTGAAGGAATTGGTTTCAACTATAATTTCCTCTATAGATTCTTCTTTTGTATCAAAATCGTATCTATGGTATCTCTCGATATGAGATTTGCTTCCATCACTTTGATTATCTGCAAAAGCAGTCAGCCCAGAGTTAAGCTCCATTGAAGAAAGAGCCACAATCCCACTTGCTTTCAAAAAAATTCTACGAGATATTTTTTCACTAGCTATTTTAATTTTCCTTCTTTACTTTTAGAGTATACACAAGATTTCTTATACATCAGTTGCTCTGCATTGGAAACACCTCCGTAAAATTTTTCATACGTTAGAGCCATCCTTATTTTAGATTTCAACTTTTACTTTCGCAAAAAAATAAATACCACTGATTTTTTATCCAATAGCCGTGCTAAGATTTATCTCTATGGGATTCAACACATGCGTCTGCTGGCACAACCAAGCCCAATTGTTCACTGTAGTAGTAAACAAGTCGTCATAGTTGTTGTCATATGCAAAATCAAATGTGTCATGAACGGTAATCAAGTAATACATTATAGAATTACCAATCATGAAGCCTGTTCCAGAGGTGCTTACCCTATGCAATGCATAGAATAAATCTGCATTATCAGACTTTTGAATTGTAAAAGACCAACTTCCTCCACTAAAATCTTTCAAGCCACTATTAAGTACTTTGTTTTTATAATTATTAAAAACTGTTGTCGTGTTTAACTTGTCAAGCAATGGCGTCGAAGAATCCGTCACACTCTCAGAATAGTCAATATTATATACAGAGAATTCAACCATAAGAGCCGCACATTCATATCCCTTATCCCGTGCAATTTGCGCAGCTGCCAACCATGCAAGCTGTGTATTATTTAACAAATTTCCAGATGCACGTGTTTGATCTTCATCTTTCATCTTATCGATAAACTTATTTAATTCATCTATCGACATTCCCGAAAAATCAACATGATACTTATCATTCATGCTTTGAATAACAGGATTGCTAGCTTTACGGCTGCTTATGTTAGCAGCATAAGACACAGTATTTATCGAAAACAAAAAACACACTGAAAGAATTAATGATACGAACCTCTTCATAACGAACCTCCTTAAATTCTGTACTCTACTATATAAATTGTGTGCTTCTCATCATCCCAGACAACGAGACTAAAATTCACATCTTCAGAATGTAAAAGCAATGTATTCATTTCGGCTTCCGAGCGTAGTTCCTTATGCTGACTATTATCATAAAGAAAAAAATTTCCACTTGCAATTTCAGGAATCACAAAATCTAATCCAAAATATGACGACACATTTTTTAATATAGAAGATATGGTTGGAGAATCATTAATTTTCTCCCATGAATCGAGTTGATGAATAATTTTGGCTGCATCCACATCGTAGTATACCGCTAACATTATCCCATCATTTTGCAATCCGCCATAAGCCTCATATATCAACGATTCAGAGTATGTTGCTTTTCCAATTTTGAATTGTTTCAAATAATCTCGTTTTTCATATTTGCTTTTTCTTCCAAGCATAAAGCCCAAAAGCAAGCACAGTGCGACTATAGCTAGGTATCGGATAACTCGCGTTGGTCTCGCCTTTATAATTACCTCACACCTTTCTAACTTGCTGAAATATATAACAAACTCCACTTATCTACTGGTACTTCCGGTAATGGTTTCGCTCCGTCCATCGGAATAGCTAAAGGTCGCAGAATACTCAAGCCTATAAGATTTTCCGGGCTTAGTGTTAAAGCTACTGCTCACCATGCAGGTTGAGGTCGTGCTGCTGTTTGAGCAGCTGCTTACTTTTTGCCATGTTCCAATTGTCCCCTTTTCATAGAGAACGCCTGAAACGCTGATTTTCTTTACTCCAGTTCGAGTCTGGGCATCAACCTGATAGTATGTTTGGTAAATAGATCCGTTGACCGTACTATCGCCTACATACCGTTCAGACTTTTCAGCGGCCATTGCGGTGCAGGCAAAGCTCAAGAGAATCACCGCTGAAACAACAATGGACAACAAACGCTTTTTCGACATAGAGCAGAGTTCCCATAAAACAGTATTTGCAAAAGCTCCCGCAATGGGGAAGATTTGGCGTGACTTCGGTCACGCCTTTTCTTTTGCTTCCAGTTCATCCAGAGGGATGTACCCCAGCCCATCGTACTTGATATGGATGTGCTGCACCCGCTTTCCGCTGGACTTATCCGGGGCATCCACATAGATGGCCGACACCAGTTCACGGAGAGCATAAGGGGTGAGTTCTTCAATATGAACGTACTTGTGCGCTTTCTGGACGAACTTTTCAATATTCTCGATCTGCTGTTCCTGTACTTCAATTTCCTGCTGGATGGAGAGAACTTCCTCTTCCAGCTGCTTCTGTTCGGCATCGTAGCTCTGACTCATCATGTCGAAGCGGTCATCGCTAAGCTTTCCGTTAACATTGTCCTCGTAAATCTTCATGAACAGCCGTTTGAGGTCTGCGATCCGCTTCTCATTCCGGGCAAGCTGCTTCTTCAGGACAGTCAGCTTTTCGGTGCTTTCCACCCGAAGCTGCTCCTCCATGACCTTGCGGAAGTAGTCCTCATGACAGAGGATGTAGTCCGTCACCCGCTGAACATGGCTTAGCACACGGCCCTCCAAAACCTTTACCCGGATGAAGTGTCCCTTGCACTTGCTCCCGTTCTTCTTGTGCAGAGAGCAATCAAAGAAGTCTTGACTGAAGTCCCTGTGATTGGACGAACCATATTGCATCTTGGAACCGCAGTCAGCGCAGTAGACCATACCGGAGAAAATGCTGCTCTTGCCTGTCCGGGTCATGCGGTGACGCTGGCTACGAATCTCCTGAACCTTTTCAAACACATCATCGTCAATAATGCGCTCATGTGTATCCGGGAAGATAGCCTGATTTTCCACGGGATTCAGATGTCTCTTTTTATCCCAGATAGAGTTAGTATAGGTCTTAAAGTTGACTGTGCAGCCAGTGTACTCCAGGCGTTCCAGAATCGAACTTACTGCTCTTTTATCCCAGCGATAAGGGTCTTCCGGGGCGGGTGAGTTCGTACTCAGGCCATGGCTCAACTTATAGGCGGTGGGAGTCAGAACTTTGTCCACCCACAGTTGGTTTGCAATTTGGGTCGGGCCACGGCCTTCCATGCACATGGAGAAGATGCGCTTCACGATTGCAGCCGCTTCTGAATCAACAAGCCAATGTTTCGGGTTCTCCGGGTCTTTCACATAGCCGTACGGCACATTGACCGTCAGCGGTACTCCACGCTCTCCCTTGGCCTTCTGAACAGCCCGAATCTTGCGGCTGGTATCACGGGCGTAAAACTCGTTGAACCAGTTCTTAATGCCCGCAAAATCGTTGTTTACGCTGTTCG
>OGPF01001313.1_pt1 | contig 11644 bp, 8 predicted proteins | sample 1552871 | NCBI WGS metagenome assembly OGPF01 (sample SAMEA2580276, study PRJEB22360) | human gut metagenome | biome: human gut; feature: human-associated habitat; material: faeces | place: Denmark | collected 2008/2010
TACCACAGGCACCTGAAGCCTGCGCGTCTGCCAATTCCGCCACTCCTGCGAACAAATGCTATTCTATAGGAATCTGAGCAATATGTCAATAGATAATTTTAATTTTTTTTATTTTGTTGCAATAAAAGAAAAAATTTAAAAAAATTAAAAATTACCATTGACATATGAGGGAGAGTTTGCTATTATAAACGAGTCGTTAAGACATGCGGAAGTGTCGGAACTGGCAGACGAGCAAGACTAAGGATCTTGTGATCATTGCGATCGTGTGGGTTCAAGTCCCATCTTCCGCACTAAGATGTGAGAAAGCCTTGAGAAATCAAGGCTTTTTTGTTATATAAAATATGGTATAATGAAGCATGCTGATGCACACAACAAAAAGGATAACTATATAAATATGAATATTCAAAAACAGTTTATAAAATATGTTTCCCAGAATATCTGTGGAATGTTGGGGATTTCCTGCTATATTATCGTGGATACATTCTTTATCTCGCAGGCAGCGGGAACGGACGGGATTACCGTATTGAATCTGGTGCTGCCGGTATATAACCTGATTTTTGCCATAGGATCGATGATTGGGGTAGGATCGGCAACCCGGTATACGATATTAAAAGCACAGGAAGATGACAGTGCAAAGAAATATTTTGCAAATGCGATTTTGTGTATCCTCATAATCAGCATTCCATTTGTCCTGTCTGGCATTTTTTCTCCGGATACGGTGATGCATATGATGGGGGCGGATGCCGGGATCACGCAGCTGGGCCGCACATATACGAGGATTTTCTTATTATTTACACCGTTTTTTATGATGAATTATGTGTTTTCTGCGTTTGTCCGCAACGACAATGCTCCGACCCTCGCCATGATTGGAACGATGATGGGAAGTTTTTCCAATGTTGTCCTTGACTATGTGTTTATGTTTCCAATGGGGATGGGACTGGCAGGAGCAGCACTTGCCACAGCAGCCTCTCCGATCGTCAGCATATTAATCTGCAGTATTCATTTTTGTCAGAAGAAAAATACGGTACAGTTTGCAAAGACCAGACCATCGGTACGGATGCTTACAGCATCCTGCCAGCTGGGGGTGCCGGCATTTGTGGGAGAATTTTCTTCCGGAGTGACAACAACGCTTTTTAATTACCTGATTTTAGGGCTTGCCGGAAATGTAGGAGTGGCTGCCTATGGCGTGATTGCCAACTTTGCACTCATATTTACCTGTATTTTTAACGGGATTTCCCAGGGAGCCCAGCCACTGGTCAGCCGTTATTACGGAGAAGGGAATGAACGTGCGGTTAAAAAGATTCTGCATCTGGGACTGGCTACGGGCGTTGTTTTCAGTCTTTTGATTATTTCGCTTGTCTGGGGATTTACAGACCCGATGGTAGCCTTGTTTAACAGTGAACATTCGGTAAAGATGGCGGAATATGCATTTACAGGAATGCGGCTTTATGTGATCGGATTTTTGTTTGCCGGTTTCAATATTATCGGAACCGGATATCTGAGTGCATCGGAGCATGCAAAAGAGGCATTTACGGCCTCGGTTTGCAGAGGATTTGTAGCTATCGCGGTGTGTTCCGTGATATTATCACGTATGTTTGGAATCCGTGGTGTCTGGCTGTCATTTATGGCTGCAGAAGCATTGACGGCAGGAATTACGGCATGGGCACTTCTTAAGGATCACAAAAAGGAGGCTATGGCATGAAGTATGATAAGAAAGAACCTGAAACGATGGATGCAGATCCGATGCGTCTTTTGGTTTCCGCCATACTGGCATTTACGGTGATGCTTTTTATCAATGGGTTTGTCGGAAGTATGGGTGGATTTCCTGCGTTTGTTGCATTTACGCTGGTATTTTTCCGGATACGGACCCGTGCGGGAATGGAAAACGGAGGGATACAGCAGGAATTGTCAGATCGTCAGATCACAGGACGGCTGTTGTGGAAATATGCTGCTGGTTATCTGGTTTTATGGGGAATTTTAAGAATTGCGTTTCTGATCTCCCGGGTCACCGGCTGGGGAAATATCAATGGAGCTTCTGCAGTGGAATATGTACGGCAGATGTGGAACACATCGCTTTTGGAAAAATGGGCATATTTTTTTGCGGGGATGATCATGTTTGCGTTTGTGCTTTCACTGTTTCCGCTTGCTGTAATCCGGGAAAAGGTGCGGTGGATTCGCTATGCACTGGTTGATGGTGCGGTGTTTGCATTGGTATGTCTTGGAATGAACGGCGTCTGTCGTTTGAAATTTGAACAGAAATCATCAGGCAGAGCAACATGTCTGATCGATCATCTGCTGCTTTGCGGCCGGATGCGGACCTGGCAGGAAATCACCTGTCTGTTGGCAATGGTTGTTTTTATTCTTGTCATCGGTGCATTTGTATTTAGCTATGCATCCAGACAGTATGCGGTTAAAAATATAGATGGAATACCGGCATCCGCCGGGGAAGAAGAATCGCGCAGACACCGGATGATCAGAAAGATTGTGACGGTTGGCTGTAGTATTGCGGCTGCTGCAATTGTTGTCGTGATAGTACTTCTGATGCCAAAAGATACCGCAGGGGATTATACGAAGGTTGCGGAATTTCTGACTGAGGATACGCGGATGGGACCGATGGAATATGGAGATGCGGTTTATGTACCGGTAAATGAGAAAGCGGATCTGGAGAAAAACGGAATTGCCCAGGGCTATCTGGCAGAGCGTGGAGAGCGCTGCGACAGTCGGTTTTATCAGCTTGCGATTGCAAATCTTCTGTATACCGATCCGACCGGAAAAACAAATCTCGTACAGACAGCCGGAACCGATGGAGGAACATATGCACCGGTGGCATCGGTGGAAACAGACAAGGCATGGGAAACGGATGATGTGTTTCTTCTCTGGGATGAAGACTGGGCTTTGGAATCGGCATATTCGCATGAGCCGACAGGTTATGTGGCATGTCCGGCGGATCTGATACAGGGGCTTAGGATGCAGTTTCCGGATGTGACCTACCGCACAGCGGATTTTTCGGATTATGATGCCTATTTTACACTTCGGGGATATCAGGAGATGGAGCAGGCACTGGAGGAAGATCCTGTGGATGGAGACTGGGGCGGATGTATTCTGGTGAAAGATAACAAATTTTATTTTGGAAGCTACGAAAATCAGATTACGGGTATCTGTCTGCAACAGCTGCGGAAAGTACTCGGAGGAAATGCAAAATAAAAAAGGAAATCAGGAATTCACGCAGAATATATAATATGTAGAGTTGTTTGAAATATTGTAAGGATTTTGGCGGTTTGTGCCGCAGAAATGAGCAGAATATGACAATTCGGGAAAGAATAGAACAGATAGAAGCAGATACTTTAAGTCCGTACGCCTGTCTGTCCATAAATTCAAAGGGCAGAGACAGGGAGGAACCGCAGTGTGATATTCGTCCGGTCTTTCAGAGGGACCGTGACCGTATCCTGCACAGTAAGTCTTTCCGGAGACTGAAAAGTAAGACGCAGGTTTTTCTCACACCGATGGGAGATCATTACCGGACGCGGCTGACACATACGCTTGAAGTATCGCAGAATGCGAGAACCATTGCGAAGGCGCTCCGGCTGAATGAAGATCTGGTTGAGGCGATAGCACTGGGGCATGATTTGGGGCATACACCGTTTGGACATGCAGGAGAATTTCTGCTGAATCAGGTGTATGAAGGCGGGTTCCGCCACAACGAACAGAGCGTACGTATTGTAGAAAAACTGGAAAAAGACGGAGAAGGACTGAATCTGACCTGGGAGGTCCGGGATGGAATTTTAAACCATCAGACACGGACAATTCCGCACACGCTGGAAGGAAAGATTGTGCGCCTGTCCGATAAGATTGCATATGTCAATTCCGATATTGACGATGCGATCCGTGCAATGATTCTGGATGAGGAAGATATTCCCGTGGAACTGCGTCGTACGCTGGGATTTACCACGAGAGAGCGCCTGGATCACCTGATCCACGATATCATCAGCAACAGCATGGGAAGAAACGATATCATTATGTCGGATGAGACCGCGGAGGCGCTGCGGGATCTGCGCTTGTTCATGTTTGAACATGTATACCGGAATCCGGTCGCAAAAGGCGAGGAAGTAAAAGCTAAGACCATGCTGGAACAGATGTATTATTTTTATATGGACCATATCGAGCAGCTGCCGGCAAAGTTATTAAAAATGCTGGATGAGGGCGAAGACAAAGGGCGCATCGTCTGTGACTATATTTCCGGTATGACAGATAAGTATGCGATTACCAAATTTAAAGAAAATTTTATGCCGCAGGCATGGAAAGTGGATGGATATTGATGACTAGAGAAAGGAGGGGATTTCCACGCCGTATTTTTCAGATGATCTGATTGAGGAGGTACGTTCCCGCAATGACATTGTGGATGTGATCGGCGGGTATGTGCGTCTGCAGAAAAAAGGAAGTACATATTTTGGGTTATGCCCCTTTCATAATGAGAAGACGGGATCATTTTCCGTTTCTCCGAATAAACAGATGTATTACTGCTTTGGATGTGGAGCGGGAGGCAATGTTTTTACATTTCTGATGCAGTATGAGAATTATACTTTTACCGAAGCGATGCAGGTACTTGCCGATCGTGCGGGAATTGAACTTCCCAAGCAGGAGATGACAGGTGCACAGAAACGTGAGGCGGACAAGCGCACGAAGCTGCTGGAGATTAACAAAGAAGCCGCAAAGTATTTTTATAAACTTCTGCGCAGCCCGAGAGGGGAAAAAGCATATGCGTATTTCCGTAAGCGGGAGCTGTCGGATGAAACGATGCGCAAATTTGGCCTGGGCTATTCGGATCAGTACAGCGATGATCTCTATCGCTATTTAAGACATGTGGGATATGACGATGCGCTGCTGAAAGAGTCGGGGCTTGTCTCCATCGATGAGGTGCGCGGAGGCCATGACAAATTCTGGAATCGTGCCATGTTTCCGATCATGGATGTACATAACCGGGTGATCGGATTTGGAGGGCGTGTCATGGGCGAAGGGGAACCGAAGTATCTGAATTCGCCGGAGACGAAGATTTTTGACAAGAGCCGGAATCTGTATGGATTAAATATTGCAAGGACAACCAGAAAACCGCAGCTGCTTTTATGTGAGGGATATATGGATGTCATTGCACTGCACCAGGCAGGCTTTGACAATGCGGTGGCCTCTCTTGGCACATCGCTTACCAGTGGACATGCCAGTCTGCTGAAACGCTACACCAAAGAAGTGTATCTGACATATGACAGTGATGGGGCTGGGGTAAAGGCGGCACTCCGTGCAATTCCGATTTTAAAAGAAGTTGGAATTATCACGAAAGTCATAAACATGCAGCCGTACAAAGATCCGGATGAATTTATCAAAGCACTTGGGGCCGAAGAATATCAGAAGCGGATTGATCAGGCGGAAAACAGTTTTCTGTTTGAAATCCGTATGCTGGAGCAGAATTATGATATGAATGATCCGGAGTCCAAGACGGCATTTTATAATGAGACGGCGCGGCGGCTTTTAGCCTTTCCGGAGGAGCTTGAGCGCAACAATTATATCCAGGCGGTCGCTGATAAGTACAGGATTGGCTTTGAGGATCTGCGGAAGCTTGTGAATAATCTGGCAATGGCAGGGAGCGGGATTACAAAGGCGGCTCCGTTAAAGAGCGGTATCCATGAAAAAAAGAAAGAAGATGGCATGAAACAGTCACAGAAGCTGCTTCTGACCTGGCTGATCGAGGATACGCGGCTTTTTGACAGCATCAAAGGATGGATCACGGAGGAAGATTTCACGGAACCGCTGTATCGCAAAGCGGCACAGGAGCTGTTCACCCAGTATGGGGAGAGCGGACAGGTGAATCCGGCAAAGATTATCAGCCGGTTTCAGGAGGAGGAAGAACAAAAAGAAATTGCGGGGCTTTTTAATGCAAAAATTCATGAAGTAGAGACAAAACAGGACAAAGAAAAAGCATTAAAGGAAACAATTGAGAGAATCAAGGAAAACAGTATTGATGTTCGAAGCCGGCAGTCAGATCCGAATGATCTGACGGTCGTTATGCAGCTGATCAATGAACAGAAGGAATTGGAGAAGCTGAAGAAAACGCATATTTCTATTGATTAGGGACAAAATAGAAAGTAACCTGAGAGGACGAAACGACATGGCAAAGAAAAAAGAAGAGAATGCAGCAGTGGAAACGGAAGAAACAAAGGCAAAGTTCAGAGAAAAACTGAAAAGTCTGCTGGAACTGGGGAAAAAGAAACGGAACATTCTGGAGTATCAGGAGATCAGCGATTTTTTCAGGGATATGAATCTTGACGAAGAAAAGATGGAGAAGGTTCTGGATTTCCTGGAAGCAAATAAAGTAGATGTCCTCAGGATCAGTGACGGGGATGATGAGGATGATGATATCATTCTGGATGACGAAGACGAGGTAGAAGTAGAAAAGATTGATCTTTCGGTTCCGGAGGGCGTAAGTGTCGAGGATCCGGTACGCATGTACTTAAAGGAAATCGGCAAAGTGCCGCTGCTGTCTGCAGACGAAGAAATTGAGCTGGCACAGAAGATGGAGGCCGGAAGTGTGGCAGTTGAAAAAATTCCACTGCTCAAAGAGCGTCTGGCAGAAACCGGTGATGAACAGGAAAAAGAAGAAATACAAGCGGAGATCAAAGCATTGCAACTGGATGTCGACCGTGGATCAGATGCCAAAAAACGTCTGGCGGAGGCAAATCTTCGTCTGGTAGTCAGCATTGCCAAGCGCTATGTGGGCAGGGGCATGCTGTTTTTAGACCTGATTCAGGAAGGAAATTTGGGACTGATCAAGGCGGTAGAAAAATTTGATTACCGCAAAGGATATAAGTTCTCCACTTATGCAACATGGTGGATCCGGCAGGCAATTACCCGTGCAATTGCGGATCAGGCAAGAACCATCCGTATTCCGGTGCACATGGTGGAAACGATCAACAAGCTCATTCGTGTCAGCAGACAGCTGCTGCAGGAACTCGGGCGGGAACCTACGCCGGAAGAAATCGCGGAAGAGATGAAGATGCCGGTGGAACGTGTGCGGGAAATCTTAAAGATTTCACAGGAACCGGTATCTTTGGAAACACCAATCGGAGAAGAGGAAGATTCCCATCTGGGCGATTTTATTAAAGATGATAATGTACCGGTACCGGCAGATGCTGCAACTTTTACGCTGCTTAAGGAACAGCTGGAAGAGGTACTCGGAACACTGACCGAGCGGGAGCAGAAAGTGCTGACGCTTCGCTTTGGTCTGGAGGATGGAAGGGCGAGAACCCTTGAGGAAGTCGGAAAAGAGTTCAATGTAACCAGAGAACGAATCCGTCAGATTGAGGCAAAAGCGCTCCGTAAGCTTCGCCATCCCAGCAGAAGTCGTAAGTTAAAGGATTATTTAGAGTAACATGATGAAATTATCGAGGAGAATGAAAGCAGTGGCTTCCATGGTTACAACCGGCGGTATCCTTGCGGATATCGGAACAGACCATGCGTATGTGCCGATTGCACTGGTACAGAGGCAGAAAATAAAGGGAGCCATTGCAATGGATATTAATGAGGGACCGCTTGCCCGGGCACAGGAACATATCCGGGCAGCCAGGCTGGAGGAATATATACAGACCAGGCTTTCGGACGGGGCAGAGGCACTGCTTCCAAATGAAGCGGATTCCATTCTGATTGCAGGAATGGGTGGAGAACTGATTCTGCATATTCTGACGGAAGGGGAATCCGTCTGCAGTACAGCGAAAGAACTGATTTTGCAGCCACAGTCTGAAATACATAAGGTCCGGGAATATCTGCGCCAGCATCAGTATAAAATTGAAGATGAAGATATGGTCTGTGAAGAAGGAAAATATTATCCGATGATGCGTGCCGTAAAAACGGAGCAGGATGAAACGTGGAACCGGTTGAACGATCAGACAATTGCAGTCTGTGATATTTACGGACCGCTTCTTCTGAGAAACGGAAATCCAGTACTGCGCCGGTTTCTGGTGCGTCAGCATGGACAGCTGACACAGATTCTGCAGACGCTTGAAGCACAGAAAGAATCGGAACAGATCATACGACGTATTGCAGAAGTGCAGGAAAAATTACAGCAGAATGAATCTGCGTATACGATTTTGGGGGCGATAAAAAGTGCAGGAATTTGAGATCACATTGGAGACTGCGCCGGGGAAAACCGAACTGGTTCTGATTCCGGAGCAGACAAAACTGGAACAGATTGCAAAACAATATCAGAAAAATTACAGTGACAGGATTGTACTGGCATGTGTAGATGGAAAACTGCGGGAACTTTCAAAAGTGGTGAAGGCACCCGGTAAAATTTCGTTTCTGACGATGACGGACAGGGACGGCAAACGCACCTATCGCAGAAGTATGACGCTTTTATTGCAGAAGGCGGTAGAAAATCTGTGGAAGGATCAGGTAAAAATCAGGGTATATTATTCTCTGGGAGAAAGTTATTACTGTGAACTGCATGGAACTGCAAATGATGCAGCAGCCGTGCAGGCACTGCGTGCAGAGATGCAGCGTCTGGTAGAGGCCGATTTACCGATCAAGAAATGCAGTGTAAAAACAGAAGATGCGGAACAGCTGTTTCATGATAAGGGAATGAAGGACAAAGAGCGGCTTTTACATTATCGCAGAAGTTCGCGTGTCAATATTTATGAGCTGGACGGACATCAGGACTATTATTACGGTTATATGGTTCCATCCACGGGATACCTCGGAGTGTTTGATCTGGAGTTATATGAAGACGGCTTTGTTCTTTTGTTCCCAAATAAAAAGGGAGATGAAGTGGAACCGCTTCATACCTCCAATAAACTGTACCACACATTAAAAGAATCACGCAGCTGGAGCCGTATGCTGGACGTTGGAACGATCGGTGCGCTCAATGATGCAATCGCATCCGGCAGGGGCGAACAGATTATTCTGCTTCAGGAAGCATTGATGGAGGAACGGATCGGTTCCCTGGCAGCACAGATTGCAGCAAAAAAAGGAATTAAATTTGTCATGATTGCAGGTCCGTCTTCTTCCGGAAAGACGACATTTTCCAACCGCCTGTCGATTCAGCTTCTGGCAAAGGGAAGAAAACCGCATCCGATCAGTCTGGATGATTATTATGATGACAGGGAGCGGTGTCCGAGGGATGCAGACGGAAATCTTGATTTTGAATGTCTGGAGGCACTGGATGTCAGACAGTTTAATGAAGATATGACCCGGCTTCTGGCAGGGGAGAAAGTAGATATGCCTTCTTTCAATTTCAAGACGGGAAAGAGGGAATACCGTGGCAGGACCCTGCAGCTTAAAGAAAATGATATTCTTGTCATAGAGGGAATTCATGGTCTGAACGATAAGCTGTCGTATACACTTCCCGCAGAAAGTAAATTTAAGATTTATATTTCTGCGCTGACACAGTTGAATATTGATGAACACAATCCGCTGTCCACGACGGACTGCCGTCTGTTACGCCGGATCGTGAGAGATGCCAGAACCCGTGGAACGACGGCACAGGAGACGATTGCGATGTGGAAATCTGTGCGAAGGGGAGAAGAAAAAAATATTTTCCCGTTTCAGGACAGTGCGGATGTCATGTTTAATTCCGCTTTACTGTATGAGGTTGCGGTGCTTAAAGTATATGCGGAACCGCTTCTGTTTCAGATTCCGCGTGACAGTGCAGAATATCTGGAAGCGAAGCGTCTGCTTAAGTTTTTGGATTATTTCATTGGGATCAGCAGTGAAGACATCCCGAAAAATTCACTGATGCGTGAATTTGTGGGAGGCAGTGTCTTTAATGTATAGGATTAATCTGTATAGAAAATTGCAACATTGACAGCAAGGCTGTATTAGGCACACATAATACAGTTTTTCCAGATCTGTCAGCAGGCAGTATAGGACGGTCGGCAGATATGATAGATAACATGGTGTGCAGAAATGAGGACAAAAAGATATGGCACAGATTATTGATGGAAAGAAAATTTCAACACAGATCAAAGATGAGGTGAAAGAGCAGGTTGCTGCTCTGAAACAAAAAGGAATTGATGTAACTTTGGCCGTGATTCAGGTTGGTAAAGATCCTGCATCTACTGTATATGTCGGCAACAAAAAGAAGGCCTGCGAATATGTAGGTATTCGTTCTTTGGCATATGAACTGCCGGAAGAGACCAGTGAGCAGGAGCTTTTGGAGTTAGTACAATCGCTCAATGCTAAAGAAGATGTCGATGGCATTTTAGTTCAACTTCCGCTGCCAAAGCATATTGATGAGGATAAAGTGATCCGTACGATTTCGCCGGACAAAGATGTGGATGGTTTTCATCCGGAGAGCGTAGGACGTCTAAGTATTGGGCAGCCGGGCTTTGTTTCCTGTACACCGGCAGGGATCATCCAGCTTTTGAAACGTTCTGGACGGCAAAGAATGTGTTATTATCGGTCGGAGTAATATTGTTGGTAAACCGATGGGAATGCTCTTACTTAGGGAAAATGGAACGGTGACGATCTGTCATTCACACACTCCGGATCTGAAGACGGTTGCCAAGCGTGCAGATATTTTAGTCGTTGCGATCGGCAAGGCGAAGTTTGTAGATGCTTCTTATGTGAAAGACGGGGCCGCTGTCATTGACGTAGGAATGGATCGTGATGAAAATGGCAAGTTGTGTGGTGATGTTGACTTTGCTTCTGTTGAACCGGTTGCAGGGGCGATCACACCGGTTCCGGGAGGCGTTGGTCCGATGACGATCGCAATGCTTATGCATAACTGTGTAGATTCGATCAATATAAAATAACCTGAGGAAAGAACATATATGAAAGTATTGATGGTATCATTGGGCTGCGATAAGAACCTTGTGGACAGTGAGGTAATGCTCGGACTTCTGCATAAGGCAGGACATGAGATCACAAATGATGAACATGAGGCATAGGCAGTTGTTATCAATACCTGTGCATTTATCAAAGATGCGCAGGAAGAAAGTATTAATACGATAATAGAATACGGAGAGCTGAAGAAGACAGGATCATTAAAGAAGCTGATCGTTACCGGCTGCCTGTCACAGCGATATAAAGATGATATCCTTGCAGAACTGCCGGAGATTGATACAATTGTCGGAGCTGCAAATTATGACGCGATCGTGGATGCAATCGGATCTGAAGAAGAACATTCCTTTGTTACAGATATCAATTATATGCCGGAGGCAGTTGGTGGACGTATCGTTACAACCGGAGCTTCAATGGCATATTTAAAGATCGCAGAAGGCTGTGGCAAGATGTGTACTTATTGTGCGATTCCATATATCAGAGGAAAGTACAGAAGTATTCCGATGGAACAGCTTCTGGCATCTGCAAAAGAGCTTGCTGCACAGGGAGTAAAAGAACTGATCCTTGTTGCACAGGAAACAACACTCTATGGAGTGGATCTGTATGGTGAAAAGACACTTCCGAAATTATTACATGAACTCTGCAAGATCGAGGAAATCCAGTGGATACGTTTGATGTACTGCTATCCGGAGGAGATCACAGACGAGCTGATCGATACGATCGCGGAGGAAGAAAAAGTCTGTCATTATCTTGATATACCGATTCAGCATTCAGAAGATCCTGTATTGCGACGCATGGGAAGACGTACCTGTAAAAAGGATAT
>OGPF01001315.1_pt1 | contig 11627 bp, 9 predicted proteins | sample 1552871 | NCBI WGS metagenome assembly OGPF01 (sample SAMEA2580276, study PRJEB22360) | human gut metagenome | biome: human gut; feature: human-associated habitat; material: faeces | place: Denmark | collected 2008/2010
GATGTTAGAGACTTACCGCATGTTTGGCGGAAAATCAGAGGTAATTGAACCATTCATGGCAGCCATTGAGATGATTCATACTTATTCTTTAATTCATGATGATCTGCCGGCAATGGATAATGATGAATACCGACGGGGACGAAAGACAACGCATATTGTCTATGGAGAAGCCATGGCAATTCTTGCCGGGGATGGTCTTTTGAATTTTGCCTATGAGACAGCATTGACAGCATTACAGACGGAACAGACGCCTAATGTGGCAAAGGCATTGCTTGTATTATCACAGAAAGCTGGAATTTATGGCATGGTAGGGGGACAGACCGTAGATGTTGAAACGGATCAAACACAGTCTGTCACCAGAGACCAGTTAGATTTTATTTATAAATTAAAGACCAGTGCTTTGATTGAAGCATCTATGTTAATCGGTGCAATTCTTGCAGGAGCCACGAAAAGCGAGCAGAAGATTATCGAAGAGGCGGCATCAGAGATTGGTCTGGCATTCCAGATTCAGGATGATATTTTAGATGTCACAAGCACGCAGGAAGTCCTCGGAAAACCGGTATTAAGTGATGAAAAAAATCATAAAACGACATATGTCACATTATACGGAATGGAAAAAGCCGAAAAAGATGTGATAGAGATGTCAAATGAAGCACTGCGTCTGATTGAAGAAACCGGGGAAAATGAATTTTTAGATGAACTTGTGCGCAGACTGATTCACAGAGAAAAATAAGCTGTTTGGTGACAGCGGAGGTTCGTATGATACTTGAAAAGATTAACAAGCCCAATGATATTAAGGCACTTGACCCGATTGAATATAACCAGCTGGCAGATGAAATCCGGCAGTTTCTGATTGAAAATATCAGTAAAACGGGCGGACATCTGGCATCCAATCTGGGTGTTGTTGAATTGACGATGGCACTGCATCTGGTATTTAATCTTCCACAGGATAAATTAATCTGGGACGTGGGACATCAGGCATATACCCATAAAATTTTAACGGGCAGAAAAAATCAGTTTGACCAGCTGCGTAAATTCGGCGGCATGAGCGGATTTCCAAAGCGCAATGAAAGTCATTACGATGCATTTGATACGGGACACAGTTCGACTTCAATTTCAGCGGGACTGGGATATGTCAGCGCCCGCGATATCAAAAAAGAGCATTACAGCGTGATTTCTGTTATCGGTGACGGCGCTTTGACCGGCGGCATGGCATATGAAGCGTTAAATTAACGCATCACAGGTAAAGGGAAACTTTATTATTGTGTTAAATGATAACAATATGTCAATTTCCAAAAATGTCGGCGGGGTATCCAAAATGCTTGGTGAAATCCGTGCTTCCAACTCCTATTATGATTTAAAGGAAGGGGTTACCAACACATTGTATAAGATGCCTATGGGCAGTGTGATTGTGGACAAGATTAAAAAGACAAAAAGCAATATTAAGCAGCTTATTGTTCCCAATCAGATGTTTGAAGGCATGGGCATTACCTATTTAGGTCCGGTAGATGGTCATGATATTGAAAAACTGATAAAAATTTTTAAGGTGGCTAAGCGGATTGACCATGCCGTGCTGGTACATGTGGTGACCCAGAAAGGCCACGGATACAGACCAGCGGAGCGTAATCCGAGCAAATATCACGGTATTGCACCGTTTGATATTAAGACCGGAAATGTGTTAAAAAACGAGAATGGCAAAAGTTATTCGGAAGTTTTTTCAGAGGCGGTCTGTAAGCTGGCAAAGAAGGATGCAAAGATTGCGGCAATTACGGCGGCGATGCCGGACGGAACGGGTCTTGCCAAGTTTTCACGGTGGTATCCGGAACGCTTTTTTGATGTAGGCATTGCGGAGGCACATGCCGTTACATTTTCGGCAGGACTGGCAGCAGGCGGTTTAAAGCCGGTATTTGCCGTGTATTCATCTTTTCTGCAGCGTGCCTATGACCAGATATTACACGATGTCTGTATCCAGCAGTTACACGTGGTCTTTGCAATTGACCGCGCAGGACTGGTAGGCAGTGATGGAGAAACCCATCAGGGAATATTTGACTTGTCGTATCTGTCAAATATTCCGAATATGACAGTGTTTGCACCGAAAAACGCGTGGGAGCTGGAAGTGGGACTTGAATTCGGACTGGAAGAATATAATGGTCCGTTTGCGCTCAGATATCCGCGTGGAACAGCGGTGACGGCATTTGAAGAATTTAAGCAGCCGATTGTATATGGTGAAGCAGAAGTGATGTATTATGAAAAAGATATTGCCCTGCTTGCGGTCGGCAGCATGGTGGAAACAGCAGACATTGTACGGAAAAATTTAAAAGCACAGGGGTACTCTGTCACGCTGATTAATGCACGTTTTGTAAAGCCGATTGACGAATCGGCGGTATTTAAATGCGGCAGGGAACACAATCTGATTGTAACCATGGAAGAAAATGTGATTTCCGGCGGGTTCGGTGAGAGTGTCTGTCAGCTGGTTTCAGATTTACAGTTACCGGTGCGGGTGTTAAACATTTCACTGCCTGATGATTACATTGAGCATGGCAGCGTTGATATTTTACGCTGTGAAGCCGGAATTGATGCGGAAACCGTAACGGAACGCATTATTTCATTTTATGAAAATATCGTACTTTAGAATGGAGCAGATATGGCAAAAGAACGTTTGGATGTACTGCTGGTATCGCGGGGACTGGCAGAGTCAAGAGAAAAAGCAAAAGCAATTATTATGTCAGGAAATGTCTATGTAGACGGTCAGAAAGAAGACAAGGCAGGCTCGAATTTTCCTGCGGAAGCCGTGATAGAGGTCCGAGGCAATACATTAAAATACGTAAGCCGCGGTGGCTTAAAATTAGAAAAAGCAATGGAAAATTTCGATGTGACACTGGCGGGGAAAATCTGCATGGACGTCGGTTCTTCCACGGGCGGATTTACGGACTGTATGTTACAGAACGGTGCAGTCAAAGTCTATGCGGTTGATGTGGGACACGGACAGCTTGCATGGAAACTGCGCAATGATGAACGTGTGGTCTGCATGGAAAAGACAAATATCCGCTATGTGACACCGGAAGACGTTGCAGATAAAATCAATTTTTCAAGCATTGACGTATCCTTTATTTCACTGACTAAGGTTTTAGGACCGGTTAAGGAACTTTTGTCCGATGACGGACAAATTGTCTGTCTGATTAAGCCACAGTTTGAAGCAGGCAGGGAAAAAGTCGGCAAGCATGGTGTGGTACGTGACAGTGCAGTGCATCTGGAAGTGATTGAAAAAGTGATTGATTTTGCAATATCAATTGGATTTGAAGTGCTCAATCTCGAATTTTCACCAGTAAAAGGACCGGAGGGGAATATTGAATATCTGCTGCATCTGCAGAAACATACAGAGGGCAGTTATCCGGACGTTCCGTTTGAAGCGGCACAGGTTGTAGAAAAAGCACATGCGGCACTCGATTAAGAAACACTGGAGGCGCAGATACGCTGATGAAGAAGTTTTATATTATTACAAATAAGGCTAAAGATGCAGATTACAGTTTTACAAAAGAAATTGAACAGTATCTGCAAAAAAACGGTGCGGTCTGTCTAAGCAGCAATCAGGAGCAGACCGGCGGCGATACGGATTACCGCTATACCGATGCAAGGCAGATTCCGACAGATACAGAGTGTATTATTGTACTTGGCGGGGACGGAACGCTGATTCAGGCAGCAAGAGATGTCAATAAAACCAATATTCCGCTGCTTGGCGTGAATATCGGGACACTCGGGTATCTGACCGATGCCGACAGAAGCACCGTATATGAAGCACTGAACTGCTGTATGCAGGATACTTATGAAATTGATACGCGCATGATGCTTTCAGGAACAATTTACCGCGACGGTGAACCGGTTTTTGAAAATACGGCATTAAACGATATTGTAATCAGCCGGTGCGGGACACTGCGTGTCATAGATTTTGATGTACACGTAAACGGCGAATATTTAAATTCCTACAGTGCGGACGGTGTAATTGTATCCACGGCAACAGGTTCCACAGCATACAGTCTGTCAGCGGGTGGTCCGATTATCCAGCCGAATGCACAGATGATGATGATTACACCGATTTGTCCGCATACATTAAACCAGCGCAGCATTATATTCGGCGCGGAAGATGAAATTGTGATTGAAATGAGTGACAATAAGCGCCTTGCAGAAGAGCGGATTGCTACATTTGACGGGGAAATATCCCGCAAAGTAATAACCGGGGACAGGATTGTGGTACGCAGGTCAGAGAAGGTATCGCAGTTTATCAAGACCAACAAATTAAGTTTTTTACAGCGTATCCGCAATAAAATGTAAAAAATGTATTTTGCGGCGGGAGGATGGAATAAGTATGAAGTCGGAAAGACAAAATAAGATTATTGAATTAATCACCAAAAACAGTATCGGAACACAGGAGGAACTTGCAGAAGCGCTGAAACAGGCCGGTTTCAGCGTGACGCAGGCGACAGTTTCCAGGGATATCCGGGAACTGAATCTTACGAAGACGTCCATAGATGGCAAAAATCAGAAGTATGTTGTCTTTCAGGCGGACAGACAGCATATGAACGACAAATTTATCCGGGTCTTAAAGGAAGGGTTTGTCGGTGCTGATATGGCACAGAATATTCTTGTTATCAAAACGGTTGCCGGAATGGCAATGGCAGTCTGTGCGGCACTTGATGCAATGCAGTGGCATGAAATTGTCGGTACGATTGCAGGGGACGACACGATTATGTGTGCGGTGCGTACGGTTGATGATACCGTAAAATTAATGGAAAAATTGAAAAAAATAGTTCACTCCTGATAAAATATTTGTTATACTAAAGAAAGCAAAACAGTAGGATACAATCCGCAGGGAGTGACATATGTTAGCAAATTTACATGTAAAAAATCTGGCTTTGATTGAGGAAGCAGATATTAATTTTAAGGACGGATTAAACATTCTGACCGGTGAAACCGGTGCCGGTAAATCCATTATTTTAGGGTCTGTCAATCTGGCACTGGGCGGAAAAGCAGTGTCGGATCTGATTCGCAGCGGTGCGGACTATGCACTGACGGAGCTGTCTTTTGACATTGAAAGCGAAGCGGTAAAAGAAAAGCTTACGGCATTCGGTGTCGAGGAATTAGAGGAAGGACAGCTCATTATTTCCAGAAAAATTACGCCCACCCGTTCCCAGATAAAGGTCAACGGTCAGACCTATACGCTCGGACAGGTGCGTGAAATGGCATCGTGGCTCATTGATATTCACGGTCAGCATGACAACCAGCTTTTGTTAAATGAAAGTCATCACATTGACATTCTGGATGCCTATGCAAAGGAGAGTCTTGCAGAGGTCAAAGCGGCATTAAAAGAGGTTTATGCGGCGTATGTAAAGCAGAAACAGGAATTGCAGGCGCTGGATACGGACGAGGAAAGCAGAAACCGCGAGATTTCATTTATTGAATTTGAAGTATCCGAGATTGAGTCGGCGCAGTTATCCGAAGGTGAAGATACACAGCTGGAAGCCGATTATCAGAAAATGCTGCACGCACAGAAGATTATGGAAGAAATGGCGGTTGTCGAGCAGAATCTCGTATCGGGACAGGACAATGTCAGTGATAAGCTGGGACAGGCAGTGCGGGCATTAAACAGCGCGGCGGTATATGATGACCGGCTTAGCGGACTGTGTGCGACACTGGCGGACGTGGAAAGTCTTTTATCCGATGCGGCACGCATGACGGCGGACTATGTGGAAGATGCGGCATTTGATGAGGAAACCTTTCAGCAGGTACAGCAAAGATTGGATTTTATCAATTCCTTGAAGATGAAGTACGGTCAGACCACCGCTGAGATTCTTGCCTATGCCGAAAGCAGAAAAGAACGGCTGGAGCAGCTGCAAAGCCATGATGAACTGATTGCAAAGTTAAAACGGGAACTGGCTGAAAAAGAAAAACGGCTTTCCAGTTTATCGGCACAGCTTTCGGATTTAAGAAAAGCGGCGGCGCAGAAGCTGTGCGCACAAATCCGTGCAGCATTACAGGACTTGAATTTTGCCGATGTGCGGTTTGAAGCGGTCTTTGAGCAGACGGGGCATTTTTCGGCAAACGGAACGGACAATATGTATTTTGTGATTGCAGCCAATCCGGGTGAAGCCTTAAAGCCATTGTCAAAAGTGGCTTCCGGTGGTGAACTGTCCCGTATTATGCTGGCAATCCGTACCGTAACAGCCAATCAGGACGATATCGGCACGCTCATTTTTGATGAAATTGATGCCGGAATCAGTGGCAGAACGGCACAGCGGGTTGCAGAAAAGTTATGCACGCTGTCGCAGAAACGACAGGTAATCTGCATTACGCATCTGCCACAGATTGCTGCAATGGCAGATGTGCATTTTATGATTGAAAAAGCGGTGCAGGACAATAAAACAGTTACATCCATTTACCGGCTTTTGGATACGCAGTGCGTGGAAGAGCTGGCAAGGCTGCTTGGCGGCAGTACCATTACGGAAGCGGTACGTGCCAATGCACAGGAATTGTGCCATCAGGCGGCAGCTTATAAAAATAAATAACCATAAAAAACCTATATTAGATTTTCAAATACGGCAGATACTAAGATTAAACAGTTGAGGGCATTTGCTTCAACATCATTAATAATGCCTATGGAATGGAGCTGCGTATGAAAAAGAAAATTGTATATAGGTTTTTTATATTTGTTCTGTTTTTTATTGTGTCGGCATCGGGAATGGGGATTTATGCCCATATGGTTGCAAAGCAGCTGCCCGGAGAAATATATTTACAGAATAACCGTATCACCACACTGCAGCTGGGGCTTCCGGTTACGGCGGAAAATGATACGCAGAAAGTGAATCTTAGCAGACCGGCGGCATTTGCAGCGGAGCAGACCGGCAGTTATCCCATGCAGATTAAACTGTTCGGTGTCTTTGATATCCGGACAGTTGATGTCAATGTTGTTGAACCGGATTATGTATATCCGTGCGGTTTCCAGATAGGGTTATATTTAAAGACAGACGGTGTGCTTGCGGTGAATACGCAGAGTATTACCGATATTTACGGGAATGAAGTCAATCCATGTGAAAATATTATCCGTCAGGGGGATTACATTTTAGCGGTGAATGCAGAAAAGGTATCTTCAAAAGGCACACTGGCTGAAGCGGTCAAAAAATGCGGCGGTACAGAGGTTGTTTTTACGATACTGCGCAACGGACAGCAGTTTGACGTCAGCGTGACACCGGTCATGGACGAGGGCGGAAATTATAAAATCGGTCTTTGGGTAAAAGATGATGCACAGGGAATCGGAACGATGACATACATTGACAGCTCAGGTGGATTCGGTGCATTAGGACACGGTATCAGTGATGAAACGACCGCGGGACTTTTGACGATTCATGACGGAAGGCTTTATAAAACGAAAATCGTTTCAATTATAAAAGGAACAGAAGGTACGCCGGGCGAATTTATCGGAACGATAGATTATCAGGAAAAGAATTTTCTGGGCAGTATCAGAAAAAATACGGTCAGTGGCATTTTTGGCACGTTGGACAAAAATCTGGCAGAGGAGTATGAACTGGAATATATGCAGGTCGGTTACAGCCATGAGGTAGAGAAAGGAAAGGCATATATCCGTATGTATACAGATAATTCCTATCAGGATTATCAAATTGAAATTGACCATATCAGTTATGGCGGTCAGAAAAATCTGACGTTTACCGTCAAATCTCCGGAACTTCTGGCAATGACAAATGGGATTGTACAGGGGATGTCCGGTTCGCCAATCCTGCAAAACGGAAAATTTGTCGGCGCAGTGACCCATGTTTTTATCGACAATCCGACAAAAGGGTACGGAATTTTTGCTGAAACAATGCTAAAAGAGGGAAAATAAAAACTGTTTTGTCGAAAAATGTCGAAAAACGCGAAAATATAGGATTGCCAATTTTTGTCGCAGAAGATATAATCAGTTTTTGTAAGGGGAATGAGAAAAATCTTATGGAGGGGAAATGAATGGAAGCCTTAAAGGTAGCAATTGCAGATGATAATGAGAATATGTTAAAGGTACTTGGGCAGGTCATTGGACAGGAACAGGATTTGTCCGTAGTCGGTACGGCGACGAATGGAGAAGATACATTTCACATCATTAAGGAGAAAGAACCGGATGTTGTTCTGCTGGATATTATAATGCCACAGATTGACGGACTGACGGTGATGGAAAAAGTGCATAAGGATAAGGAGATACGAAAGACGCCGGCATTTATTATTATCAGTGCTATCGGACGGGACAGTGTGACAGAAGATGCATTTAATATGGGCGCTTCATATTATATCATGAAGCCGTTTGATAATGATATGCTGATTAACAGAATCCGGTATATCAGAAATGTCCATGCGGAAAATACGAAAGCAGGAGCAGCACCGGCGCTGGAACATACGGTGGTCAGTGACCGGAATCTGGAAAGTGATATTACAAACATCATACATGACATTGGTATTCCTGCGCATATTAAAGGGTATCAGTATCTAAGAGATTCTATTATGCTGTCAGTCAAGGACAATGATGTGATTAACAGCATTACCAAAATACTTTATCCAACCATTGCCAAAAGATACCAGACGACATCAAGCCGCGTGGAGCGTGCCATCCGTCATGCAATTGAAGTGGCATGGAACCGTGGAAATACGGAAACACTCAATGGTTTGTTTGGTTATACAATCAGCAATGGCAAAGGAAAACCCACAAATTCAGAATTTATCGCGTTGATAGCCGATAAAATCCGTTTACAGTACAATATTAAATAAAAAAGTTCTTAAAAATTTCACACATAGATTAGATTTATGTCTTGCGTAATAGTTTGTAATATATTATAATATTGAAAGCAAATTTTAAAAAATATGTAACAAATTTGTAATATATTATGAGGTTTAGAAACTTATGCGTAAAAGAATTGCAAAAACTTTTGTGGCAGCAGCTTTAATTACAAGCATTGCCGGCACGTCTGTATGGGCAGATGATGTAACAGATTTAACCAATAAAAAGAATGCGGCAGAGAGCCAGTTAAGCCAGACACAGTCAGAGCTTGCTTATCTGCTTGTGCAGATGGACGAACTTGAAGTCAAGATGCATGATAAGAATGAAGAGATTGATCAGGCAAATGCGGATTTAGCAGCTGCAGAGCAGAATATGCAGAATCAGTATGATGATATGAAACTGCGTATTAAATATATGTACGAAGACCAGTCAACATCGATTGCAGAGGCATTTCTTACAGCAGAAAGCATGAGCGATGCACTGAATAAAGCGGAGTACGTACAACAGGTTTATGATTATGACCGTGGAAAGTTAGATGAGATGGCAGCAACCGCTTCACAGATCCACCAGTTAAAGAGTACGCTCGACGCGGATAAGAAGGAGCTGGAAGCACTTGGGCAGGAGATGACAGATAAGCAGGCTGTTTTATATGCGGCAATTGCAGATCAGGAAAATACAGTGGCTGATTTGACAACACAGCTTTCAGAAGCGCAGGCTGCCGCAGCAGAAGCACAAAGACAGCGTGAAGCGCAGGCCGCCGCTGCAGCAGCCAATAATTCAGGCAGTGCTTCCGGTGTGGTCAGTGCAGCGTATAGCATGTTAGGTGTGCCTTATGTATGGGGTGGTACTTCACCGAGTGGATTTGACTGTTCCGGTCTGATGTATTATATTTTCAGACAGAATGGTATTTCCGTGCCGCATTCATCCAGTGCCATTGCAGGTGGCGGCTCATCAGTCGGAAGCCTTTCGCAGGCACAGCCGGGCGATATTATCTGCTATCCGGGCCATGTAGGTGTCTACATCGGTAGCGGTCAGATTATTCATGCACCGACAAGCGGTGATGTTGTAAAGATTTCATCGGCAAACATTTTACCGATTACAGCAATCAGACGTTACTGGTAATTTAAAATGGAATATGGTATAATAAAGTGTAGCTGAGATTCTTAGCTGCACTTTTGTACTATGTGGATAAGAAAAAATATGAGGCTCTTTGCTTCCGGGCGAAAGCGGGAGATATCCTCTTAAAAATAACTCGCTCAGAAATGGAGATAGGTATGAAGAATGTTTTATTTATTGCATCAGAAGCGGTTCCATTTATAAAAACAGGGGGACTTGCAGATGTTGTGGGAGCTTTGCCAAAGTATTTTAACAAGGATGAATTTGATGTGCGGGTGATGATTCCCAAGTATACGTGTATTCCGTGGGAGTATCGGGAAAAGATGGTCTATAAGACACATTTTTATATCGACCTTGCATGGCGCACACAGTATGTCGGTGTTTTTGAAATGGAATATCAGGGTGTTACATTCTATTTCATTGATAACGAATTTTATTTTTCGGGACCGAAGCCGTACAGCTGGATTCATGAAGACATTGAAAAGTTTGCGTTCTTTAGTAAAGCGGCGCTATCGGCAATTCCGACACTGGGATTCCGGCCGGATATTATCCACTGCCATGACTGGCAGACAGGTCTGGTGCCGGTTTATTTAAAGGAGCGGTTTGCACAGGGCGAATTTTATCAGGGTGTAAAGTCTGTGATGACAATACATAATCTGAAATTCCAGGGAATCTGGGATTTGAAGAAAGTCAAAGATATTACAGGTCTTCCGGACAGCTATTTTACTTCGGATAAGCTGGAAGCGTATAAGGATGCCAACTATTTAAAGGGCGGTATCGTCTATGCGGATATGGTAACGACTGTCAGCTCAACCTATGCCGAGGAGATTAAGACACCGTTTTACGGGGAACATCTTGAAGGCTTGATGCAGGCGCGTTCAAACTGTCTGCGCGGTATTGTAAATGGCATTGATTACGAAATTTACAATCCGGAAACCGATGAGAATCTGGATGCAAAGTACAATCAGATTACCTTCCGGAAGGAAAAGTGGAAGAACAAAGTGGCATTACAGAAAGAACTCGGGCTGGCACAGGATAAGGGGAAATTCATGATTGGCATTGTCTCCCGTCTGACAGACCAGAAGGGATTTGATCTTGTGGCTTATGTGATGGAACAGCTCTGTACCGAAGATGTGCAGCTGGTTGTGCTGGGTACGGGTGATGAAAAATATGAAAATATGTTCCGACACTATGACTGGAAGTATCATGACAGGGTATCAGCCAATATTTACTATTCAGAACCAATGGCACATAAGATTTATGCGGCATGTGATGCGTTTTTAATGCCGTCCCTGTTTGAGCCATGCGGACTCAGCCAGTTAATCAGCCTGCGTTACGGAACGGTTCCGATTGTAAGAGAAACAGGCGGATTAAAGGATACGGTTGAACCGTACAACGAATATGAAAATCTTGGAACAGGATTTTCATTTGCAAATTACAATGCCCACGAAATGCTTAGCATTGTCAATTATGCAAAGAGTGTTTATTACAACCATAAGCGTGAGTGGAACAAGATTATTGACCGTGGCATGGCAAAAGACTTCTCCTGGAAGAGCTCCAAGTGCCGTTATGAGAACCTTTACAATTATTTAAAGGGCTGGCCGGTATAAAAAAGAATATCATGTAGATAATAAGACAGACAGTGTAAAACTGCCTGTCTTATTTTTTTCGCGAGTAGCGAGAAATAATCCAGACAGAA
>OGPF01001325.1_pt1 | contig 11560 bp, 7 predicted proteins | sample 1552871 | NCBI WGS metagenome assembly OGPF01 (sample SAMEA2580276, study PRJEB22360) | human gut metagenome | biome: human gut; feature: human-associated habitat; material: faeces | place: Denmark | collected 2008/2010
TTTTTCTATCTTATATTTCCCTGGAAGATCGAGAATGAGCACGGATTCTGGCGGGCACAGCCGGAGTCGATGGTAGTGGCGGTGAGCGCGGATGGACCGACAGTGGTGACGGGACTTGGGACGGGCATTGTGTTGGGGCAAAGTGCTGTGCCGGAGCAAAATGTTACACCTGGACAGAGTACCTTGCCGGAACAGATGAACGGAACAGATGCGACGACCGTGCAGGGTACGAATTTCGAAGCGGGATCGAACGAGCTCCCTGTGACGGCTGCACAGTCCAACGGCACAGCAGTCATGCCTTTCCTATCGGCCGCCTTTACACAGGTGATATTTGCAGTCAGATACCTGTGGCTGGCAGGAATCCCTTGTTTTCTCGCGTATTTTATCTTTTCTTATGTAAGAATGAAGCACCGTCTGGCAGAATGCCTTCCCGGGGAGGAGGGAGTCCGTTACGTGGACGGCATCCGCACACCGATGGTATTCGGGATTCTGCGGCCGCAGATCTATCTGCCGATGGAGATGAAGCCGGAATTTTATGACTGTGTATTGCAGCATGAGCGGATCCATCTGCACCGCCGGGACTATCTGTGGAAAATACTGACCTATCTGATCAGTATTGTGCATTGGATGAATCCGGTGGTCTGGCTGGCATATTATCTGCTGTGCTGTGATATAGAAAAAGCCTGTGATGAAGCAGTGACGGAACATCTGGAGCCGGAGGACCGACAGGAATATGCCGCCGTACTGCTATCCATGGCAACCGATACGACCGCACGCAGGATATTTGCAGCACCGGTGTGTTTTGATGAAGGTGACATCCGGGGCAGGATCCGGCATATTTTAAAATGCCGTAAGACCGCAGGGAAGCTTGCGGCGCTGGCAGTGGAACTGTGTATCATTGCAGCACTGGTACTGCTCACACAGAAAAGTGCGGTTTCTTCTCAGAAAACAGAGGAAGACTTCACAGAAATGGTGACAACGGAAGAAACAGGACAAGTACAGGAACAGAATCTGCCAACAATTTACATACAGCAGGAAGAGGAACTGCAAGCTCCCAGTCCTTTTCGTATTGAAAACTATTATATCACTGAGCGGGTCACTGCCTATAATCATTATTATATTGATAATGATGGTATTCTCTGGGGGAACGGTTATAATGAGAATGGTCAGTTGGGAACAGGCAGTTACGAGACGGATTTTGACAAGGGGCAGTTTGATGATGTGAGGATTGCAGATCATGTGGTTTCCGTAGATGCCGATTGGAATAATAATTTCTGCATTTATCTGACGGAGGATGGAAACCTCTACGGACTGGGATTAAATATGGCAGGACTTTTGTTGGGAAAAGACACTGTGAAGCAGGTATATAGCGACATGGATAACGACAGGGTATGTACCCCCACACTGTTAATGAAAAATGTCAGATATGCCAGAGCCGGCAGGGAAGCCATTATCGTACTCAAGGAAGATGGAGCCGTATATTGGTGGGGACAGCTTCGGACGACAAGCAGCACGACCGTTGGGGGATATGATGAATACTGGTCAGTAACAGAGAATCCGTTGAATCTGGTAAAAATGATGTATCTGGAACCACATAAAGTTCTGGATCATTGTATCTATGTGGACATCAATGCGTGGAATGGAGCGGCAATCACGGAAGACGGAGAATTATATCTTTGGGGATTAAATATCTTTGGACAGTGCGGCGTTTCTAAGAGTGAGAATGTTCATGACTTTGTCAGAGAACCCCAAAAGGTACTGGATAAGGTCAGTATGGTATGGCTGGGTGGAATTCGGCACAGCGATGATGCCCGCACCTTTGATGCAGATATCTCTGCTATTCGATATGGATATAATAATTTTGCCTTATTGGAAGATGGTATGTTGTTGGGAGCAGGAGACAAACTTGGCAAGGACTCTGTGACCACAGTGATGGAGGGGGATCTGGATGAGGCAGGATCGCACCGCTGCTCCTTCTCCTTTGTGCCGGTGAAGGCAGTGGTCTATTCCCTGGAGTATAATCGAGAGGTCCTGTCAAGGATGCAATGGGGAATGCAAAGGGAAGAAGTACGGGCATTGTGTACCGATGCCGGATTGCAATGCGATGTCGCCAGTGAGAATGCAAGTCTCTATATAGAGAACAGCAAATACTATTGTTATTTTGATGAAAATGGTGGATTAGACAGGATACAGATTCAGGCCGGCAGCAGCCGGGATGGGAGATTCCTTGTCGATAAGACAACGCTGGAGGAATTACAGCGAAACATCGCGGATGCCGATGACACATTGACGCAGGTGAAGTCTGTTGAGGAAGATTCCTGGGAACGTTGGCAGTATGAGGACATGCAGGAGCAGATTCGATATTACTTTACCGTATATGAAGGTATTGTTACTGTTATAGAAGAGGAACAGATGATCAATGAAGAAGCTACGAAGTAGCGGTTTCGCGAATGGGGTTCTGAATAGTTACGAGAATTTTAAGCAGTAAGGGAGATTATCATGAAAAAACAATACAGATTAGCAACATTTGCACTGTCCGCCTGCCTGTTAATGGCATGTGGCGCCCGGGAGACCAATGCACCGGAGAACAACGAAGCGGAGAAACAAACCGAAAATATTTCCAATATAGACACTAAAATAGATGAGACAGAGACCTCCGGAGCTCTCACGGAGTCCGAATCCCGGGAAACACCCATTGCACCGAAAGAAATCGCGATAGATTTCACCGTAGTATCGGAATTTCACCCGGAAGGAACTGCGGTGCAGCCCTATTCCCTGGAAATCCTTTCCGAGACGTATAACAATATTACTTTTGCGGATGAATGGTACAATGCATCGGAAGACGTTTCCCTTCCCATGATCGGAGAAAATTGGGACTGCTTCTATGATGAGAATTACACTTACCAGTGGGACGATGGAAAACTCAGCATTTTTGATGGCGAGAACTGCCTGTATGTACTGGAATATCCGACAGACAAATGGTACGTCAACGGCAACAACGCTCGGCTTGAGAACGGGATCTTCTATGGGGCGTCGGTAATGAACGGCTATGCCCAGCCGGACACCTGTTTTATGTTTGCCTATGATCTGGAAAATGAGAAGCTGCTGTGGCGGAGTGCAGACCAGACCTACAACAGCATGAATTTTCTCGTGAAAGGAGATGTGATTTTCTGTGGCTATGGCTTTACCGCAGAGGATGATTACCTCTACCAGCTGGATAAAAACACCGGAGAAGTGATCGACCGCCTGCCCCTGAAAAAGATGCCTGACCTCATGGCAGATAAGGATGACCGGTTGTATGTGCACACCTATAGTTACGATTATGTGATCGAGGTATTTTAAATTGAAAATATCAAAATAATTGATATCGGTCGACTATCTTATCATTAAATATTGCATGTGCAATAAAAATATGCTATTTTAAAAATGTAACATAAAAAGAGTTACATTTTTAAAAATGGTGACTATATGAAGAATTTTTTGGAAAAAACATTGCGTCAAAATGTGATGATAGAAGAAACTGAATATTTGAATGAGAAGCTGCCCCTGGCCTTTCGTGGAAGATACACTTTTTATAAGGTTGAAACAAACGGTTCACCATGGATAGCAATTCAACCCAAGGCAGATGTTGGCCTGGCAGTGCTTAGAAAGGACTGGATTAAAATTGAAAAGGCAGCAGGTCTTAATTGTGCCATTTTTTTTGATTCTACATCATTTTATATTAAAGAAAAATTATTGGAAGAGGGAATTCCCTTTGTACTGAAAGATAAGCAGGTGTACTTGCCTTTTATCGGATATTTGCTGTCCAATGAGAATGAAAGGAAAATTTCTCCGGTTCATTTAATTTCATTTTTAACACAAAAAGTTATATTGGTTGCAATATATGAAAAATGGGAAAATGTTACTGCATCAAAAGCTGCAATAAGATTAGGCGTTACGAAAATGTCTGCAAACAGGTGCTTTGATGAAATTGAGTATCTGAATGTGGATATTTTGGGTATGAAGGGTAAATCCAGGGTGATAACTGTTCCAGCGGATATTCAGAAACTGTGGAATGATGTACGGGTCATATTGAGAAACCCTGTGATTGCAAGGTATGAACTAAAAGAGGATATTCAATTGGGAAAAAAGGCAGGAATCACTGCACTATGTGAGTACTCATTACTTTCGGATAATGAATATCCGACTTATGCAATTACCAAAAAAGAAATAACAGAATCCGGAATTAGAAAAATGAAGCAGGTACATTCCGGGGAAGAAATAGGATGCGTTGTTCTGGAACTCGGATACTTTATTGATTTTAAGAATAAGAAACTGGAAGATCCATTGAGTGTGACATTGTCGCTTACAGAGAGTGAGAAACAGGATGAAAGAATTGGTATTTCTATAAAGAGGATGCTGGAGGAATACGTATGGTAAAAGGCTTTTGAAAAATCTTGTGGGAGGAGGATTCAGAAAAAGTATGTACAAAGCAAAGATGAGGTGTGTGGCATTATTAATAATTATGTTAAGCATGGTAAGCTGTGGGCAGAATAGACCGGAACAGAATGATACAGAACAGAATACTTCAGAAGTTACCGAGGAGATGACACCTAATACCATAACGACTACAGCTGTATCAAATGAAGAGACTGAACCGGTTGATTTATTGGAAGATTTCAGTTTGGAAAATTTAAAAGGGAAAACCGATCCGGAAGTAATCAGACAGGAATTATCCGTCCTTCCGTTAAATATAGATGAACTCAAAGATTATCCGGTGTATGTCTTGGATTGGCAGTCAAGGGAATGTAGCGGAGCAGAATTGCTGGACGAATTTTACGAGCAGACATCAGAGAATCAACCGGCGCAATTAGTGATTGTACACCATTTAGTGAGTGAGGAATTAGTTACAGCGAGTCAACTATGGAGTTTAAGTTATATAGAATTTGATGGAACGGATTATTTCATGTTTGAAAACGATTCGGAAGACGGCACCTGGAAAGATGATTGCAGCGAGATGTATTTCCATTCCCTGAACATAATTAGAAGGCAGCCGGAACAAAGTGAAATTGAACTAATAATGATAGTATTTACGGATCAGGAAGATGTCTCCGATGAAAAGGCGGAACAGTATGTGGAACTGTTATATGACGGGAAGAGACCGGAGAACGTAGAGGTGCGTCCTTTCCTGAATTTACGGAAGACAAGTTAAGTTATACAGTGGGAAGTTGTGGCAGCAGTGCTTGTTTTTTTACCTGTTGGAAAAAGAATGATATTGCGATGACGTGCGAGGGGATTACGAATGAAAACTTTTAAAACAATAGCATTATTGCTTGTAGGTACAGTATCATCTTTGCTGTTAATGGGATGTGGAGAAATAGACACCGGGACGAAAACATCTGCATGGGAGAAAGAGACTGCTGCAATTGTGCTGGAAGAACCTAAAACGGAGATTATACTTGGAGATATCGGGGGAGCGTCGACATTACAGGAAGCAATAGCAGATTTTAATAGTAAAAATGACAGAATAACAATCACAATACATGATTATTACGAAGAAAATATAAGCGACGGAATTAGTCGTTTGTATGATGATATTTTGACAGGAAAAGGACCTGATATCATTAGTTTTTCGACAGATGAGATGGATGTGGAAGTGCTTAGAGAAAAGGGCGTAATAGAGAATCTTATTCCCTATCTGGAGAAAAGTGATGTGATTGGGGAAGAGGACATCGTTGATTCCGCGTATCAGGTTTTGACAGCGGATGGTGGCTTGTATATGTTGCCAACGAATTTTGTGTTATATACATTGATAACAAAAGAAAAATGGTGCAGTAACAAAGAAAATTTTACCTTCGAGGAAGCCTTGCGGGCCGTTCGGGAATGTGAAGAGGATCCTATGATTTCACGGGATTTATTTTTACAGGAAGGGGCAATCTGCGGAGGATATTCCGGGGAAACGGAAGATAACAGATTGGAACAATATATAAAAATTGCAGAACAATTACCGCAACAGGCGATGTTTCAAACGAATGACCTTTTGATGCGGGAAGGAAAAATTCCATTCAATCTTGAGTGCATAGGTGACATGCAACAATATTTATATAAAAAATCCGTATGGGGTGAGGATGCAGTCTATACAGGATTTCCTGGAGCAGAGGGAAAGGGAAGAATATTTATTTTTGACAACTGTTTCGCCATTAACAGTCAAAGCACGCACAAAGAAGAAGCATGGAAGTTTGTGGAAAGCTATTTTACTGAGGAAGGACAGAAAACGATTGCTCCCAATTGGAATTTCTCAATATTGCAAGATGTGCTGGATCAACAGCTTAGTGATAGCAGAAAGCAGGAATATTATCAGACATCGGATGGAAAAAGAGAGAAACTTCCTATTCTGACATACGAAATTGGCGGTACCTATGAAAATGTTTATGCGGCACAAGATGAGGATATACAGGATGTAAGGGAGATGATAAATAATACGAAGGTAATGCAGCGCAGTGACCTTCCTTTAATAGGGATTACGCAGGCAGAGGCATTGTATTATTTTAACGGAGAAAAAAGTATAGAAGAAACAGCAGCGGCTATAAGGAACAAAATTGATGAAATGCCGAATGCAACAAATGCACAGACAGATATGGATGTCGTTATCAATATAGGGGATTTTTCAGTTTCCTTATATGAAGGTGAGCAGGAAATATTGGGGAAGCTGGACAAGATGGGGCTGTTGTATGAAAAGGTTGAGGATTCGGATAACAAAAAATATAATTATTATTATAACGTAGGTGATGGGGAAGCTCAATTTATACAAGTTTATTTTCTTGAAAAAGAATGTGTCAGAATAAGAATCAGTAGTAATGAAACATTTGCACATACCTCGAGAGGCATATATTCCGGAAATACTTATTCTCAAATGGTCGAACAATATGGAGATTCTTATGAAAAACATACTTATATAGGCAAAGAGAGATATACCATTTATCGTTATGCTTTAGGAGAATGTTTCCATGAATTCGGCATACCGGGGGAAACGACCGGTGAAATCTATAATGTTGATGTTTATGTTTCCGGTCAGATGCCTATCTATGATTATGGAGAAGAGATTGTAGAGGATTAGAAATTTTTTGAAAATATGTAAGGCGATGAGACGGACTATAGGGAATGGCTGAATGCAAACGAAGGTAATGTTGAAGAACTGGAGATTCCATATTTTTGATTTACAGAAGAAAATAGAAGATAATAGGGGATAAACAAAAAGATGAACAAAAAGCAGAAAGTAGTATTTGCGGTTGTGGCGGTAGTGATTGTGCTGGGGATGATTATGTCTTACGCATTTTTGATGAAAAATCAGCATATAGACAGTACACCTGAAGAAAAAAAGATGCCTGCCATGAGTGATACAGAAGACTATGAAGTACGTGAAAGTGATGAAAGCATTCAAAGCAGCGAAACAGAAGAAGATTATTATATGACATCTACAGGAGTAACAGCAGAGGAGCAATTTGCTGAAGAGATTAAAAATGATGTTTTAAAGCATGATTGGGATGCGCTATCCGAGAAAATTTCATATCCTATTGCAATAAATGGTACTACGGTTAATAATCGTGAAGATTTTTTAAAACTCGATATTGATGGAAAGCTGAATCAAGAATTTGTAGAGGCTATTCGTGCTGAAACATGCCGAAAAATGTTTTGTAATTGGCAAGGGGTGATGATGGGGGATGGACAAATCTGGTTTGACAATGTTTATAAAGGAACAGGACCTTGGAAACTATCAATTATCGGAATTAATAATATGCTCGAGACAGAATCGGAAGATCTGAATGCGGAAGAAACGATAGAGCCAGATCCGGAAATAGCAGATGGCAGTGTGGACGAATTATCCATGGATGAGATCAAGGAATTGCTTTTTGGTGAGTGGAAAGTTACAAAATTGCTTGGCTTTACACACGTACAAAACGATTATACGAATTATCCGGAAGGACATGATATCATAGGCAATCATATTGTGATAAATGAAGATGTATTTTCCAGTGAAGGGCTTGAAAAATATGAACGTTATCAATGCGAGATTTTAGAACCTTCTTATGAGGTATCTCCTATAAAAGAACGTAATTTAATCTATTATGTAAAGGAAGCTATAAAAGACGATCCGGAACTCTATGATTGGATTCTGAATTATGATGAATTTCAGAATCTGGAAATAAGAGGCACGAGAGATGGAATAAAACGACAGCCTCCGGCAGTGGACATAATGATTTCCGGTAATACACAGTTTGTTATTCTTACGATGGATTGTGCTTTTTACCTGTTGGAAAAAGAATGATATTGCGATGATAATTGGGGGAGGAACAAAAAATGACCAAAAAGCAGAAAGTAGTATTTGCAGTTGTGGCAGCAGTGCTTGCAGTTGTGGCAGCAGTGCTTGCAGTTGTGGCAGCAGTGATTGTGCTGGGGACAGTTTTGTCTTACGTATGCTATCATTTTATTTATGGGACAAGAATCACTTCCCGGGAGGGAGAAGCATACCACAAATTAGAGGGAACGGGAGTATACAGTCCGTTAGCGGTGTTCCCTTCCGCAGATATGGATACCGTTTCACAAGATTTTTATTATCAGACCCGTGATGAAATCTTTGCAGCAACCTGCCAGATCTATTTGGAAAATCAATATACCAGGGAACAGTATGAGGCAGAAACAGAACGTCTGCGGAATTTGAAATTCTCTTATCAGGATCAGACGAATATGCTCTATCAGGATGAAGAAAATTATTGCAGCGTTGCGTATGTGGCAATGGCAAATTGGATCGACCGATATGAATATGCCATCACGTTAGACGACAGTAATACCATTATTTATGTTTATCTGCAGAACATGGACGCAAAGGACATACATATGCAGTCTGACTACCTTCCGAAATATTTTCAGGATAATAATGCCGGAAAGCATCAGGATACAGACCCTATGACCTCGGATTACAGAAGTTTCTATGCGTTCCGGATAGGAGATCATTATATAGACTGCATGGACTTGGCAGATCAGATTGAAATCGCCGATACCGAGCCGGAGACTCAGGCATCGGATGTAGCACAGAAAGTTGAAACACAGGAATCTCAGACGATTGCTTCGGATACATCAGAAGAAAAAGACACGAGCAGCATGTTCATCAATTCTGAGACTGAAATAAGTGCAGATTTAGATGGAGATGGGGAAGAAGATATAGTGCGCGTTGTAGATTATGGCGATATCGATGACTTAGCAAAAGATGGTACACGGCTCATAGCGAATGTGAATGGCGCAGATACGGCAATAAAGGATTACGAAGGATACGTTTATGGTTCACGTATTACTACCGGTGATCTGTCAGGAGATGGTAAAGCGGATGTATTATTGGAAAGGTACATCTTCGGAAGCAATTATGGTGCTGTTACAATTTCGATTCTGCATTTAGAGGATACCGGATGGGTGGAATATCCATATAACTTTATACATAATCCCAATATTGATTCAGAACAGCCTGATAAATTCGGTGATGTTAAGATTGATGACAAGCGGCCAATAGACAGTTATATCGGGGCAACCATATTTGAAAAAGACGGAAAAACGATGGTTCGTTTTATCTCATTACAATATGAAGTCGATGACGAAAGCACGGTAAAATGTACAGAGGCATCCTATCGGGAAGATGGGTGGTATATAGAAGATATTAGATTAATTGATAATTATTATGATAAGAGAGAAGAACTATTAGCGCCGCAGGATGATACACTGACGATAAGAGGAGAAGTGGCTGGGAACGAGGATAGAAAAATAGTATACGAGATAGCAAAAGAATTTTCGGAGGCCTATTTTCAAGGTGATTCGGAAACAATTAAAAAGTATTTAGTGGAAGATTACAGTGGAACACTGGATACTTATGCAGAGTTCCGGGAATCTAAAGGAAAAGAAACTGTTTGTATAAATAGGATAAAAGGATTAGCGGATGTTGGGGATGAAACGGGGGTAACCTATACAGTGCAGGCGGAATTTTTGCCGGCAGGAGAAGACTCCTTGTTTTATCTTTTTATGGACTTTGAGAAGCAAGAAGGCGGATGGCGGATAAGGACATACGGATTAGAAAAATAAGAGCTTAAGGAAAGCACACAAAAATTTAAACTTTTCAATATGCAGTTGACACAGTCAGTGAATTGCCATATTCTAATTATAGAGAGGTCTCCATTAACCTTTGGTAATCAAGCCATAAAGAGATGAACATTAACGAGTGGGAAGATTCGTCTTCCCACATTTTTTAATCCAGTATTATGTGTGCACTAGGGGAAAAACTAATAAAAATGCGTACTCACCGGTTCAGCCACCACACCCCCAGATTCAGATACCCCGCGAGCGCAACCCACACCAGATAAGGCAGCATCAGCCATGCGGCAGGCTTCGAGATGCGGTAAAAGGCAACGGTAGTGGCGATGATCAGGATCCACAGAGCGACCAGCCACAAAAAGGCGAAAAGATACCATCCCAGGTTGAAGAACCAGATGGACTAGAAAAAATTAAAAATAAGCTGTACGGTATACAGGGTGAGGGCTTTCGTGTCCTCACCTTTTTGCATGACAACGAGATAAGAGGCGATTCCCATGAGGACGAACAGGATGCTCCACACCACCGGGAAGAGCCACATAGGCGGCGTCAGGGGGGGCTGATTCACTGTTTCAAAGGCTTTCATACCGTCTTTGGTGATCCAGGCGGAGAGTCCGCCTGCCGCCAGAGGGATGGCAACGGCAGTGATGAGGTTTTTCCAGTGAATATTGTGAAATTTGTCGGAGAATTGCATGGGAACTCCTTTGAAAATACGATTTTGCATGTGTCAATATCCGTGTATTTCTGATTAGTATTGTATGAAAATGAGATAAAAATTATGTGTCTAGCTATAAAATGAGGACAAAAATTTGGGACTATCGGCAAACGGAGGTTTTGGTGTATGATTAAGAGTGTAATAAAGCATTATGACTATCAGAAACAGGAAATATCCAAGAAAAGGTAATAGGTAACATAGCTATGAGCACAGAACACACACAGGGTTCCCTGACAAAAGAGGCAATCCGGCTGGCGTGGCCGGCGGTCTGCGAATCCTTTTTTATCGCACTGGCGGGTATGGTGGATACTTTTATGGTGAGTACGCTCGGAGCCAATGCGGTGGCAGCGGTAGGGCTGACCACACAGCCGAAGTTCCTGGGGCTGGCACTGTTCATCGCAGCGAATGTAGCAATCTCCGCCCTGGTGGCGAGACGATTTGGAGAGAAGAGGCAGCAGGCGGCCAACGAGATTCTGGTGATGACGATCTGCTTTTGCATTGTGGCAGCGGTGATCATCAGTGCACTGACGGTGGGATTCGCGGATCAGATTATTGAATTCTGCGGATCGAGTGAGGACACGCATGCCATGGCGGCGAGATACTACCGGATCATCATGGGTGGCATGATCTTCAACGTATTGTCCATGGGAATCAATGCGGCACAGCGCGGCGCGGGCAATACGATGATCGCCCTTAGGACGAATCTGATCTCCAATCTGGTGAATATCTGCGGCA
>OGPF01001329.1_pt1 | contig 11525 bp, 6 predicted proteins | sample 1552871 | NCBI WGS metagenome assembly OGPF01 (sample SAMEA2580276, study PRJEB22360) | human gut metagenome | biome: human gut; feature: human-associated habitat; material: faeces | place: Denmark | collected 2008/2010
TCTCATCCACAGACATATTCACATCGAGCCATGCGATGTCGCTGCGGTGGGTCATGATCGACTCCACGCTGCGGTCACCCAACGAGAAGACACGGCCGACGATCTTCTGCTCGACAGCCTGCACAGCTCCGTCCTCGGCGCCTTCCTGCACGATCGACTTGATCTCGGCCTCCGTTACGGGACTGTCGGTATCGCGCAGCCCGAACAGACGGGAAATGCCCTCGATGCTCTTCGAAAGGAGCCATACGAAAGGGGAGGCGACGACCGACAGCACCTTCATAGGGCCGGCCACGAGTTTGGCGACCGGCTCGGCGGCCGTCATACCGATACGCTTGGGAATCAACTCTCCGAACACGATAGTCAGATAGGTCACCACGATCACGATGAGCGTCTGCGCTACGGGAGCCGCATAGGGAACTCCCCAGCGGACGAAGACTTCCCGCAGGTCGTCGGCGATGGCCGCCCCCGAATAAATACCGGTCAAAATACCGATCAGAGTAATACCGATCTGGACGGTCGAAAGAAATTTGTTGGGATCTTCCGCCAGCTTGAGGGCCTGGCGAGCCCGTTTGTTGCCCTGCTTGGCCTGCGCCGTGAGGTTCGATTTGCGAGCCGAGATCAGGGCGATCTCCGACATGGCGAACAGACCGTTGAGCAGGATCAGCAGGAGGATTATGAATATTTCCATGCTATGAAAAAATAAAAAAACGAAAGGCGGTCCATACCGAAAGCCGGGCCGGATGGCTCCGGCCTTCGACCCCGGCGGACGAATCCGGCCCGGATTGTTTTCGGACAGGGAATCGCACGACGCAACAACGCCGAACCATTCGGACGCTGCGGGGACAGCCTATACGGTTTGCAAATATAACAATAGTTTGCAATTTTCCGAAAATCGACGGATGCAATTCGCTATCCGACGCATTATTGAGAGGCGACGACGCGGATTATTCGGATAAAAAGCGTAAATTCGCACCCAAATTCGACATACGATGAATATTGAACAGTTTCTTACGGATAAAGTCGCAGCGGCGGTAAGCACCCTCTACGGGAATGCCGGAGCTCCGTTGCAGATTCAGAAAACCCGCAAAGAGTTCGAGGGCGACTATACGCTCGTGGTGTTCCCCCTGCTCAAAGCCAGCCGCAAGTCGCCCGAAGCCACGGCGACGGAGATCGGCGAATACCTGGTGGCCAATACGCCGGAAATCAAGGCGTTCAACGTAATCAAGGGATTCCTGAATCTCTCGCTCGACAGTGCATTCTGGGCCGCACGCTTCCGGGAGGTCGCGGCAAACGACACCTTCGGGCAGGCCGCACCGACGGGCCGTACCGTAATGATCGAATACTCCTCGCCCAACACCAACAAGCCCCTTCACCTGGGACACATCCGCAACAACCTGCTGGGATACTCCGTCGCGCAGATCCTGAAAGCCAACGGCAACAAGGTCATCAAGGTAAACCTCGTGAACGACCGCGGTATTCACATCTGCAAGTCGATGCGGGCCTGGAAACTCTCCGGCGGCGGCGAACCGCCCGCCTCGTCGGGGATGAAAGGCGACCACCTGGTCGGTAAATATTACGTCGAATTCGACAAGCACTACAAAGCCCAGATCAAGGAGCTCGTCGCCGCCGGGCAAAGCGAGGAGGAGGCCAAGAAAAACGCTCCGATCATGCGACAGGCGCAGGAGTGGCTGCGCCGCTGGGAGGCCAAAGATCCGGAAATATATTCGCTGTGGGAAACCATGAACGGGTGGGTCTATGAAGGCTTCGACGTGACGTACAAGGCATTGGGCGTCGATTTCGACAAGGTCTATTACGAATCGCAAACCTACCTGCTGGGCAAGAGCCTGGTGGAAGAGGGACTCGCCCGGGGTATCTTCTTCCGCAAGGAGGACGGTTCTGTCTGGATCGACCTCACGGCCGACGGACTGGACGAGAAACTGCTGCTGCGCGGCGACGGCACGTCGGTCTACATGACGCAGGACCTCGGCACGGCTTTCCGCCGCTTCGAGGACAATAGGCTCGACGACATGATCTACGTCGTGGGCAACGAGCAGAACTACCACTTCCAGGTGCTCTCGCTCCTGCTCGACCGCCTCGGCTTCAAGTGGGGCAAGGACCTGGTCCACTTCTCCTACGGCATGGTCAATCTGCCCAATGGCAAGATGAAGAGCCGCGAGGGAACGGTCGTCGATGCCGACGAGCTGATAGCCCAGATGATCGGCGACGCCCGCAAGGTCGGCGACGAGCAGGGCAAGGGTGCGGAGATGACGGAGGAGGAGCGCCAGAACGTGGCGCGGATCGTCGGTCTCGGTGCGCTGAAGTACTTCATCCTCAAGGTGGATGCAAGAAAGAACATGCTCTTCAATCCCGCGGAGTCCATCGACTTCAATGGCAACACGGGCCCCTTCATCCAATATACTTATGCGCGCATCCGCAGCATCATGCGCAAGGCGACAGGCGTGGCTGACTCCCTCGGCGGCTATAAGCCCAACGACAAGGAGGTGGAGCTGATCCAGAAGCTCGGCGAGTATGAGGTGGCAGTGGCTGATGCGGGCCGCAACTACAATCCGGCTACCATCTGCAACTACTGCTACGAGCTGACCAAGCTCTTCAACTCGTTCTACCACGACTACTCCATCCTCAGCGCCGAGAGCGCCGAGGCCCTGGCCTTCCGCTATGTGCTGGCACGCAATGTGGCCAAGGTCATCAAGAACGGCATGGATCTGCTGGGTATCGAGGTGCCCGAGAGAATGTAGAATATTCCCGCAAGGGACAAGGATAGGGGCGGGAGACAGCTGGAGGCGAGGCCCTTCTGCTGCCTCCCGTCCTCGTTTTCCGCTCTTGGCTGAAACAAGGCCTTGGCCCTTTAGCTTTCTCCCCGCTGATATGAACAAAGACTTCCCTCAGAATCCCCCCTCCTGGCGCAACGATACCGTCCTGCCTCTGCCCCCAGAGGTCAATGCCAATGCCTGGGCGGTCGATGCGGCCTGTTCGGGCAATCCGGGCCCGATGGAGTATCGGTGCATCGACCTGCAGACGGGCCAGCAGGTGTTCCACTATGGCCCTATCCACGGGACAAACAATATCGGAGAGTTTCTCGCCATTGTCCACGCCTTGGCGCTCATGGAGCAACGAGGCATCAAGGGGAAGGTCATCTACTCCGACTCCTACAATGCGGCGTTGTGGGTCAAGAAGCGCAAGTGCAAGACCACGCTGGTGCGCGACGCCAGGACGGCCAAACTCTATGAGGTCATCGCCCGCGCCGAGAACTGGTTGCTGACCCATCCCTGCGCCACGCCGGTGCTGAAATGGGACACGGCGCAATGGGGTGAGATTCCCGCCGACTTTGGACGCAAGTAGCAAGCACATGCAAACGGTTCGCTTTGTTTTCAATTAAACCCTCACCATCCCCTCACAACCCTCATGTCTTCCCTCTACCTATTTCAGTTTGCCGCCCTCGTCTTCATGCTGGTCAATGCGCTCTTTGTCGCCTTGGCCCGCCTGAACGCCCGCTGGAAGAACAAACGCTACGAGCGCTCCCGCTTGATGATCTTCCTCGCCTTGGTGCTTCTTTCCGCCCAATACTATGTCCAGATGAGATTTCACATCAGGGCCACCGACGACCACTTGGGAGCCATGGTCAACATGCTCGTCTATACTCCCTGTTTCGGACTGATAGCCATGGCTATCTACAATCTCGAAGCAGTCCAGGCCAAGCGGCGCAACATGGCCTTGGCCTGCGCGGGGTTCTATGCTGCCATCGTTGGCTGCTTCGCCCTTGGCCACTATCTGAGGGGCAGTTGGCATATCGGCGGCTGGCTCTATCCGATGCTGGCTCTCTATAGCGTCCACATGATCTATTGCGTCCTCATGATCCGAAAGGAAACCCATAAGCGCAGAAGGATGCTGGAGACCCTCACCGCCACCGACCTCCTGCCCTATGTACGCTATTCGTACGCGAGTGTGGTCAACCTCTGCCTTGCGGCCCTTGTCACGCCCGTGGCCATCCTTTCCACCACCACGCTCTATATCTTTGGCCCCTTGGTACTGATGGCCATTCTTTTCTTCGTTCTTACGTTCATCTCTTTGGGTTCGGGCTATATGCCGTCCGAAGAACTGCTGGACTCGGAGGGGGAAGAACTGGCGGAGGAACTGGAGGCTGGTGCTTCCCTCCCACCTTCAGGAGCGTCGGCCTGCGCCGAGGCTTCCACCGTTTCGCCTTCCGGACGCTCAGCGCTCTCCGAGGAGCGCATTGCCCTGATCCAGGAGCGCATCGACAGCTGGTGCGTCCAGCGTGGCTACAAAGACTATTCGGTCAACTTCATGACCCTGTCCCGCTCCCTCAGCATCTCCAAGGCCGATCTGACCGTCTATTTCTCCCAGCGCCTGCACACCACGTTTCGGGTGTGGCTGTGCGATATTCGTTTTCGCGCTGCACAGAGCATGATGCTGGAGCACCCCCATTACAGCAACGACGTGATCTCTGCCGAGTGTGGGTTCTCCTCGCGCACGCAGCTCTACCGTATCTTTAAGGCGAAAGTAGGCTGTACGCCTACGGCTTGGCGCGAACGCCAGTCGCAGCAGGACCTCTTGGGGCGATGAAACCGTCATTTTTGGACTTTTCCTGACCTTGTTTAAGGCTTTTTGCGGGTGTCTCCTTCCTACGAAAGCGACACCCGATTTCCTTTCAATGCAACACCTATTTGGTAGGAATGCAACACATTTGTGCAGGGAAAATCCACCCCTTTTCTTCGGAAAATCCTAATTTTGCAGCATGGACCGAATGGATAAACTTACAACACTGTTTGAAAGCGATGAGCAACTCTACTTCTGTGTCGGCTTGATCATCCTTGTGGGAGCCATTGTCATCATCTGCGCGATGGTGAATGACTACCGGGAGTATCTTGACGCACATCTCAGAACCCGTTTTAGGCTGAGGGAGTTTCTCAGGGAAGAGAAGTTCTATTTCTTTCTCTTCTTCGGCTTTGTAGCGCTGATCATCTTTGTCGTGGTGATCTGTACAAAACTTGCTCAAGGATGAGGCCTTGAGGCCTTGCAGGGTTGTGGAAAACGCATACTTACTGGATAATATATAGGCAGCTGATTGCCAAACAAGGACTGTGAAAGAACCCGCAAGGGTCCATATACTGAAACCATTAACCCGATCGATTTCAGAGTCCTGTCGGAAACAGTACGGGGGACGATCGCGCGCCTTGGGAGACCAGGTAAGCGGTCGCTCGCCGTTCTGCCACCGACAGGTAAACACGAAGGGAGTAAGGGGACAAATATTCTATTTCGCCTGCTCCACAATAAAACCCGCTTTCCGCCGTTATTTTCTTATATTATATTAGCATGGTATGAAAGTATTCCGCCACTCCATATTGCTGCTCTTCGCCCTCCTCTGCGGCTTGCAGGGCCAGGCGCAACAACAGCGATTCTTCAATCTGACAGTTGACGACATTGCCATCGACACGATGTTGCCCCGTTTCAGCTATGCCATCCCCTTGGGAAAGCACTATGCGGACAGCATCTACACGCTCGAAATACGCTATCCCGAGTTTCTTGACATGGGGCGGCGCGACTCGCTCCGCTACCTCGCCTTGGCCCCCTCGGCAGACCCCGGACGACTGCCCGAGATAGAGCAGCACATCGTCGTGGACCGCAAGAAGGGACGCCTCGACTTCTCGCTCTGTCCCGTCGTGCGCCGTAAGGGTCGCCTGCAGTTTCTCGTCTCCTTCATGATTGCCGTCACCTCCCAGCCCAAACCGTCGCTGAAGGCACCGTCGCATGCGGGAACGCAGAGGGACTTAACGTCGCAGGAGGATGCGGCCATCTATGCGAAGCACTCCGTCCTGCGTGAGGGACGCTGGGTGAAGATTCGCGTTCCCGAGTCGGGCATCTATCAACTGACCTCTCAGTTGGCGCGGCAGGCGGGCTTCAGCGACCTGAGCCGCGTGCGCATCTTCGGCTATGGTGGCAACCTCCAAAACGAGGAGTTGCACAAGGGCGATCTTGCCGCCACCGACGATTTGCCCGAGGTGGCTTCTACGATGGTCGGCGACCGCCGCTTGTTCTATGCCAAAGGTCCCGTGAGCTGGGAGAACAAGGAGGCCACGCGGCGTACCCGCAATCCATACTCAGACTATGGCTACTATTTCCTTACCGAGACCGACGGAAAGACGCCGCTCATGGTGGACTCCGCCCAGTTTATCGCCGACTGCTATCCTTTGGCCGACGACTATCATGCGCTTCGTGAGGTGGATAACTTCTCTTGGTATCAGGGTGGCCGCAACCTCTTCGAGAACGATCCGATCGAGCAGGGGAAGTCGCGCACCTATGTCTTCTCCCACCCCGCGGGAGAGAATCGCATGGCCAACCTCACCATCGCCGTGACGGCTGGTGCAGCCGCTTCGGTGCAGTATCGCCTCAACGGAAAGGATCTCGGCAACGCCAGTCTGCGCCTCTCGTCGTATAATGCCGCCGTGGAGGCTGAGAATACTTATAAAATCGGATGCACTGCCTCCGACACGATCACGGTGACGACGCTCTCGGGAGGCCCTGTGCGCATGAACTACATCAGCTACGCCTACGAGCGCCCGAAACCGCAGCCGCGCCTGGCTACGGATCCCTTCCCCGTGCCCGAGTATGTCTATGCCATTACCAACCAGGACCACCACGCCGACCCGCAGGCCGACCTCGTCATCATCATTCCGACGAGTCAGAAGTTGCGACCGCAGGCTGAGCGCTTGGCACAGATGCATCGCGACCGCGACTCGATGCGCGTGAATATCGTGCCGGCCGATGAGCTCTACAATGAGTTTTCCAGTGGCACACCCGACGCCAATGCCTACCGTCGCTACCTCAAGATGCTCTACGACCGGGCAGGTGACGACGAGGCCCAGATGCCCAAGCACCTGCTGCTCTTTGGCGACGCCGTCTGGGACTGCCGTATGCTCACACCTGAGTGTCGCTCGCTCAACGCCGACGACTATCTGTTGGCCCACGAGAGCGAAAACTCCTTCTCTGAGACCGACTGCTATGTCAACGACGGATGGATGACGCTGCTCGATGAGGGCGAGGGTGGCGCTTCGATTCGCAACGACAAGGAGGATGTGGCCGTGGGGCGCATTCCTGTCACCACAACGGCGGAAGCCAAGGCCGTAGTCGATAAGATCATTGCCTATGCCAACAACGCCCATGCGGGCGACTGGGCCAACACCATCATGTTTATGGGCGACGATGGCAACAACAATCTCCACATGCGCGATGTAGATGCCACGGCGGAATATATCGGCCAGCTCTATCCGGGCTATCAGATCAAGAAGGTGATGTGGGACGCCTATACGCGCGTCAGCACCTCCACGGGCAATCGCTATCCCGAGGTCTCGCGCCTCCTCAAGCAGCAACAGCAGGCGGGTGCCCTCATCATGGACTATGCGGGCCACGGTGTGGAGTATCAGATCTCCCATGAGTCAGTACTTACCATCAGCGACTTCCGCACGTTTACCAATCAGAACCTGCCGCTTTGGATCACGGCCTCTTGTGATGTCATGCCTTTCGACACGCGCAAGGAGACGATCGGCGAGACCGCCCTGCTCAATGCGCAGGGTGGATCCGTGGCCTTCTGGGGCACGACGCGCACGGTCTATGCCTATTACAATAAGTTTATCAACAATGCCTTTCTGCGCCATGTGTTGAGCTTCACCAATGGCAAGCCCACCACAATGGGTGAGGCCCAGCGCCTGGCTAAGAACGATGTTATCAGTACGGGCCAGGACCGCACGCTCAACAAACTCCAGTATTCGCTCCTTGGCGATCCGGCTTTGGCTCTCAACCTGCCTACCTTCGACGTGGTCATTGATAGTATCAACGGACTGCCCGTGGGAGGCAAGCAGGATATCATCCTCAAAGCGGGTAGCGTGGCTCGGGTCAAGGGGCGTGTCATGCGTCAGGAGGAAACCCTCGCAGGCTTCAACGGTCAGATGACGGCCACGGTCCGCGACACCCGCGAGATGGTGACGTGCAAGAAGCAGGAGGAGACTTCCAACTCCGCGTTCCAGTATTACGACCGGCAGAAGGTGCTCTTCAATGGTTCCGACAGTGTGCGCAATGGCGAGTTCCAGTTTACCTTCGCCGTGCCTTTCGATATCAACTACGCCAGTGGTAGCGGACTCATCAATGTCTATGCTGTCAGCGACGACCATACGCAACTGGCCCATGGTGCCGAGGACCGCTTCTTCATCTATGGTTCGGAGACGGTGCGCAACGACAGTATTGGACCGTCGATCTACTGCTACCTCAATACACCCTCGTTTGTCGAAGGGGGAAGCGTCAATACCACGCCCTATTTCGTGGCCAACGTCACGGACAAGGATGGTATCAACGCCACGGGCAGCGGTATGGGTCACGACTTGCAGCTTTGCATCGATGGAGACCCGAACCTGACGTTCAACCTCAATGAGAACTTCACCTTCGACTTCGGCACCTATACCAGCGGTTCTACCTGGTATTCGCTGCCTGAACTCTCCGAGGGCGCGCATCAGTTGCGTTTCCGTGCCTGGGATATGTTGAACAATGCTTCCACCGCCGTGCTCAACTTCCAGGTCGTCAAAGGACTGAAACCTTCCATCGAGAGTATCAGTTGCACCAACAATCCCGCTACGACGGAGACAACCTTCATCGTCAATCACAACTTCACGGGCGCTGAGGTTGATGTTGAGATTTCCGTCTTCGATATGAGTGGACGCGAGTTGTGGCGCCACACGGAGAGCGGCACCTCGACGGGTAGCGCCTATACCGTGCGCTGGGATCTCTGCACCGATGGTGGAGCAAAACTGCAGACGGGAGTCTATCTCTACCGTGCCTCTATCGGCTCGGATGGCGGCGAGCGGGTCTCCAAAGCCAAGAAACTGATTATCATCAACAATAAGTAAGCACGATTTGCGTTTTAATCATACACACAGAATGAAATATACGCGTATGAACAGTCAAAATAAGTATGTCGGTATCGTCCTCTTGTCGGCGCTGTCGCTCACGACCTATGCCCAGGACAAGAAGGATATGTTCAATCCGGTCAACTCCGCCGTGACCTCACAGTCCATTGCCCCGGACGCTCGCGCCGGTGGTATGGGTGATGTCGGAGCAGCTACCGACCCTGATGTGGCCTCACAGTATTGGAATCCGGCCAAGTATCCGTTCACTATCTCGCGGGCTGGCGTCTCGCTCAACTACACGCCATGGCTGCGCCAGTTGGTCAACGATATGGACTTGGCCTACCTCTCGGGCTACTACCGCATTGGCGACTACAGTGCCGTATCGGCCTCCCTGCGCTACTTCTCCCTTGGTGAGGTGCAGACCAGTTCGAGTTTGGACAACACGGGCGACATGACCATCAATCCCTATGAGATGTCCGTTGATGTAGGCTACTCGCTGATGCTCTCCGAGACGTTCTCCCTGGGTGCGGCCGTGCGCTTCATCTATTCCGACCTGACCTACGACTACACTGAGGACACGTCGCCAGGATCGGCTTTCGCTGCTGATATCGCTTGCTACTATCAGAACTATGTCAATCTCGGAAGCCGCGAGTGTCAGCTCGGATTGGGCCTCAACATCTCCAACATCGGTTCGAAGATCACCTTTGGTGGCGACAACCGTTCGGAGTTTATCCCGACGAACATGCGACTGGGTGCGTCTCTCATGGTCCCTATCGACGAGTACAATCGCTTCACCATAGCTGCCGATGCCAACAAGTTGCTTGTCCCTACCTATCCGCAGCGTGAGGACAACGAGACCGACGAGCAGTATGAGCAGCGCTTGCAGACCGACTACTACGACCTCTCTTCCATCAGTGGCATCTTCAAGAGTTTCGGCGATGCGCCGGGTGGTTTCAAGGAGGAGTTGCAGGAGATACAATGGAGTGTTGGTGCAGAGTATGTCTATAATGACAAGTTCTCCCTTCGTGCTGGCTATCACCATGAAAGCGAGAACAAGGGTAATCGTAAGTATTTCACCGTTGGTGCGGGCTTCCGTATGAACGTCTTCTCGCTCGATGCAGGCTATGTTATCGCTACGGCCAAGAGCAATCCGCTCGACCAGACGCTCCGCTTCTCGCTCTCGTTCGACCTCGATGGTGTCAAGGACTTGTTCAGACGCAGATAATGATACGGGTAGGATTTGGATATGATGTCCACCGATTGGTGGAGGGGCGCGACCTCTGGCTGGGTGGTGTCAAGATAGCCCACGACCGTGGTCTCGACGGCCATAGCGATGCAGACGTGCTGATACACGCCATCTGTGACGCGATGCTTGGTGCTGCCAATATGCGCGATATCGGCTATCACTTCCCCGATACGTCGGAGGCTACGAAAGATATGGATTCTAAGGTCATCCTCCGTGACACGGTTGCCCTCCTCGCAGAGAAGGGCTACCATTTGGGCAATATCGACGCGACAGTGTGTGCCGAGAGACCGAAGCTCAGTCCTCATATCGACGCCATGCGCGACTGCCTTGCCGCCGTCATAGGCTGCGATGCCGACTGTGTCTCCATCAAGGCGACGACCACCGAGCGCCTTGGCTTTACAGGCCGCAAGGAGGGCATCTCGGCCTATGCCGTCTGCCTGATGGAGAAATAATGCACGCTCACGCATTTAAACATTGTAATAAATACAAAGTTTAACATCTTTTCTTTTGTGGTCTCAAAAAGGATGCTTATCTTTGCAACCGTAAAGAGAACAATAAACGATTGATAACGAAAACAAAGACATTATGAAAAAGTATGTATGTGACGTTTGCGGCTACGTCTATGACCCCGCACAAGGCGATCCTGATAGTGGTATAGCTCCTGGCACGCCGTTCGAAAGTATTCCTGCCGATTGGACTTGCCCCATCTGTGGCGTAACCAAGGATGAATTCAGTCCTATGGCCTAATAACGACCTAACTCCAAATCATTGGACATGATACGCCCCCACAGTCAATCAAAGACTATGGGGGCGTTACTATATCTGCTCCATTGGACAAAAGAAAGGCCGCCGCCCGTTGCTGATGTCAGCATGTGGCGACGGCCTTCCCTATTGATGGGATCACCCAAGGGCGATCAGATGATGTTACTTCTTGTAGTTCTCAAGACCCTTGTCGAGGAACTTGATGTAGCCCGGGATGTCCTCCTTATAGACGAAGCTACCAGAGAGCGGCTTACCCTCGTTATCGACCGTCACGTGGAACGGCTGTGCGAGGTAGCCAAACTTCGTCTGCTCCAGGTAAGACCACTTGTCACCAACGGTGCGCAGCGTGCGGGTCGTACCATCCGGGTTCTTCACCTCCATCGGCTTGTCGAGTGGCGTCTTGTCATCGACGAAGAGGGAGATGAGGACGTAGTCCTTGGTCAGACGCTCAGAGACCTCATTGTCCGTCCAGACAGCAGACTCCATCTTACGGCAGTTGACACAGCCGAAACCGGTGAAGTCGAGCATGACGGGCTTGCCAGCAGCCTTAGCGGCAGGCACAACCCCCCCCGCACGACCGCGAG
>OGPF01001333.1_pt1 | contig 11511 bp, 9 predicted proteins | sample 1552871 | NCBI WGS metagenome assembly OGPF01 (sample SAMEA2580276, study PRJEB22360) | human gut metagenome | biome: human gut; feature: human-associated habitat; material: faeces | place: Denmark | collected 2008/2010
GGGTGAAGCGTCCGGCGACAAGCAGTTTATCACCGTCGTTACCAAAAGTGGCAACTATTTTTACATCATCATTGACCGCGCCGAGGACGGGGAAAATACCGTCCATTTCCTTAACCAAGTGGACGAAGCGGATTTAACCGCCCTTATGGAGGACGGGCAGACCGAAGCCCCCGTTTGTAGCTGCACCGATAAATGCGTTGCCGGAAGCGTCAACACCGCTTGCCCGGTTTGCAGCGTCAACATGAGCGAGTGCGCGGGTGTGGAAGCCGAGCCGGAGCCGGAAGAAGAAAAAGGCGGCGGCATGGGTATTCTGCTTGTCGTGCTGCTTGTTGCCGCAGCGGGCGGCGGCGCGTTCTACTACTTTAAGATTTTGAAGCCCAAAAAGGACGCGGCGAAAGGCAGCAGCAGCCTTGACGACCTTGATTTTGACGAGGACGACGAGGAAACGGAAGTAGTCGAAACCGAACAGACCGAGCAGGAGGACGATAATCTATGAAACTTGTAATTGCAGAAAAACCGAGCGTCGGGGCGGCGATTGCCGCCGTTATGGGCGCGAATGAAAAGCGCAGCGGATATTTTGAGGGCGGCGGCTACCTTGTGTCGTGGTGTATCGGGCATTTGATTAGCCTTGCAGACGCGGCGACCTACAATGAACAATTCCGTAAATGGAAGTACGACGATCTTCCCATTGTCCCGCAGGAGTGGCAGTTTATTGTTGCCAGCGGCAAGGAGCAGCAGTTTTCCATTCTCAAAGACCTTATGCACCGCAGCGACGTTACCGAGATTATCAATGCTTGCGACAGCGGGCGCGAGGGGGAACTCATTTTCCGCTTTGTCTATGAACAGGCGAATTGCAAAAAGCCCTTTTCCCGCCTTTGGATTAGCAGCATGGAAGCAAGTGCAATCCGCGAGGGCTTTTCAAATCTCAAAGACGGGCGCGGCTATGACAACCTCTATCAATCCGCGCTTTGCAGAGCAAAGGCCGATTGGCTCATTGGCATTAACGCGACCCGCCTTTTCTCTATCCTCTACCATAAAACATTGAATGTCGGCAGAGTGCAAACGCCCACCCTTGCTATGCTGGTAAACCGCGACTATGCAATCAGCAGCTTTAAGAAAGAGAAATATCATGTCGTCCGGCTGGACGTTGGCGGCGTTGCCGCCCTTTCCGAAAGGCAGGACGACGAAGCGGCGGCGCGGCAGATGAAAGCGGCTTGCGAGAAATCGCAGGCCGTTTGTACTTCCCTTAAAAAAGAGAAAAAGACCGCAGCCCCGCCGAAACTGTTTGACCTCACCGCCTTGCAGCGGGAAGCAAACCGTTTGTATGGGTTTACGGCGAAACAGACCCTTGACTATGCGCAAGCCCTTTATGAAAAACGGCTTTTGACCTATCCCCGCACCGACAGCAAATATATCACTTCCGATATGGAGGGCAGCACAAAGGAACTTATCACCGGCCTTTGCGCTGCTCTCCCCTTTATGCAGGGCGTGAAGCTGCAAGCCGACCTTGCGAGGATTTGCGACAACAGCAAAGTAACCGACCATCACGCCATTTTGCCGACAGCGGAGTTTGTGAAAACGGGCTTTTCTTCCCTTGCCGAAAGTGAGAAAAAGCTAATGACCCTTGTGTGCGCAAAACTGCTTTGCGCCGTTGCCGCGCCCTATGAGTATGAAGCGGTTACGGCGGTTTTCACTTGCGGCGGCTATACCTTTACCGCAAAGGGCAGGACGACGCTTTGCGAGGGTTGGCGCGAGATTGAAAGACTATCCCGCGCCGCGTCCGGGGAACAGGACGAGGACGCAGAGCCGGAAGCGGTTTTACCCCCGCTTGCCGAGGGGCAGACCTTTGACAATCCGGCAGCGGAGATCTCCGAACGTTACACGCAGCCCCCAAAGGCATTTACCGAAGATACGTTACTTTCGGCTATGGAGAGTGCGGGAAAGGAGGACACGCCGGAGGACGCGGAGCGCAAAGGGTTAGGCACCACCGCGACGCGGGCGGGTATCATTGAAAAACTCATTAGCGCGGGCTTTGCCGAGCGCAAGGGCAAAAAGCTAATCCCCACAAAGGACGGGTATAACCTTGTCGCTATTCTGCCCGACAGCCTTACGTCCCCGCAGCTTACGGCAGAATGGGAAACGCGCCTTACCGGGATTGCAAAGGGCAGCGACAGCCCCGCCGACTTCATGCGCGGGATTGAGGAAATGACAGCGGGGCTTGTCAAGACCTATTCCGCGATTTCCGAGGATAAAGCGAAGCTGTTTACCCCGCAGCGGGAAGCAATCGGCACTTGCCCCCGTTGCGGCGCGGCGGTTTACGAGGGCAAGAAAAACTTTTACTGCTCCGACAGGGCTTGCAGCTTTGTGATGTGGAAGAATGACCGCTTTTTTGAGCAGCGCAAAAAGGCTTTCACAAAGGCGATTGCCGCCGCCCTTTTGAAAGACGGAAAGGTAAAAATCAAAGGTATGTACTCGACCAAGACGGGAAAGACCTTTGACGGAGTTGTGCTGCTTGCCGACACAGGCGGCAAGTATGTAAACTTCCGCGTCGAGCAGAACCGAAAATGATAAGGCTTGATGAAAAGCAATACCGCGCCGTAAAGAAAATGACCCGCGCCGCTTGTGCAAACAACGATTGCGGGAATTGTCTGCTGCTGGACGACGGGGAAACTTGCGTTTGTGTGCAGAGTATCAGCTATTCGCTGCTATGCCGCTATTTCCGCGAAGCGGTATTACCCGCCGACAGGCAGCTTTGCGAACAGATCACCCGCAGCGGGGAAACCGATTTGAAGCGTTGCGCGGTATGCGGCAGCACGTTTGCGGCGGGCAGCAACCGGGCGAAATACTGCCCCGATTGCGCGGCAAAGATACGCCGCAGACAGAAAGCCCAAAGCGAGAGAAACAGGCGTTTACGGATAAAAACAACTACATAGCAAGCACAGCAAACGAGTACCCGTTTGCGAGAAATGCCCGCGCTTCCCATAGAGAGCGCGGGCATTTTGCTTGTTGGGATAGTCCCAAACCCTTATATGACCGAGAAAGGACGTGATGAAAGAATATGCCGTATTCCTCATACGACCATGACAAATTAGAAGCCGCCGAAACCATGCGGATAGAACGCCGGATATATTTTGAAGCAAAGGACAGGGAGATTGCCCCTTATGCTTCCTTGCCGATTGCGCAGCTACTTTCCATGCGCAGCGAAAGCGCGGCGGCAGAACAGGCGATTTTTGACGACCTTAAAGAACGCGCCGCCGCATGGGAAGAACAGGCGGGAAGAACGCTTTTGCTGGATAAAACACTTGAATATGTGAGAACGCCGCACGTCCAGCACACCGCTAACGAGTGGCAGACCACCGAGCATAACCGCCATATTCGCAGCAATCGGGTATATCAGATGAATTACTACATTTACGAGAATACCCGCTACGACAAAGAAGCGCAGAAATCTATCCCGTATTCATGGACGCTTACATGGAGCGTGCGCACCAACAGCCCAAGCAGAACCCAAGCGAAGATTGCCGGACAAGATAGAAAGGTTTTCACCGACAAGGCAGCTATGGAAAAGTATCTGAATGGGCGTATCAAAGCGTATGACCGCTTGTTTACGGAAATCTCCCCGCCTATCCCGCAGGAGTACGCCGACTATTTCAAAGTAAACGGTATGCTCATGCCGGACTACACCATAGAGGGCGAAGAACCCCCGCAGCAGCAACAGGCGGCAGCTATCCCCGAAAATACCGGGCAGGAAAAGGAGCGTGAACACATGAGCGAACAGTTTTCTATTATGATAGGCAACCGCAGCCGCTTTGACGCGGGCGACCCCGGCGGCTATTGGTTGGATATGCCCGCCACAAAGGAGCAGTTGCACGAAGCTATGCGGAACGTCGGCATTACCGCCGACAACCCGCAGGATTTTTCCATTCGCGGCTATTCCGACGACCCGGAGAAACATATTGCCTTGCCTTATGAAATGGTATGCGCCGCCGACGTGGACGAACTCAATTTTCTTGCGGCGCGGCTCGAACAGCTTGACCCCGCCGAGGTTGGCAAGCTGAACGCAGCTTTGCAGCAGAAAAACGGGCTTGCAAATATTGGACAGGTAATTGACTTCACCTACAACGTGGATTTTTACGTCCATATCCCCGAAGTACATAACTACCACGATTTGGGCGACTATTACTTAAATCAATCCGGCATGGTACAAATGCCCGAAGAATGGAAAGGCGGCATTGACCTTTCTACTTTTGGCAGGAACGCTGCCGCGCAGGAAAAAGGCGCGTTTACCGAGTACGGCTATATCGTGGAAAGCGGCGACGAGTGGGAACGGCAGTTTGAGGGGCGCGAAGTGCCGGAAGAATACCGCATTATGAGTTACCCGCAGCCGGAGCGCGGCGAACAGGACAAAGCCTATATGGACGCAGCCGAAACGCAGCAAGCAGACGCACAGGCCGCAGAGCCGCAGCAGCCCCGCCCCGTCGTCCCCATTATCCTTACTTCCGAAAAGCCCGCCGAAAAGGTAAAGGAGATCACCGCGCGTTTGGAACAGGGCGTACAGGCGATTTTTGACAGCGACCGCTACAAAGAGTTTCTAACCGCTATGTCAAAGTTCCATGATTATAGTTTGAATAACACTATCCTAATTGCTATGCAGGGCGGCAATTTGGTAATGGGCTTCCGTCAATGGGAAAAGGAGTTTGACCGCCATGTAAAGAAAGGCGAGAAAGGCATTAAAATCTTTGCCCCCGCGCCCTACAAGGTGAAAAAGCTGGTTGATAAAATCGACCCCGAAACGAGAAAGCCCATGCTTGACCGCGAGGGAAAAGTGGTAAAGGAAGAAAAGGAAATCACCGTCCCCGCCTTTAAGGTTATAACCGTCTTTGATATTTCGCAGACCGAGGGCAAGGAGTTTCCCGACCTTTCCGTTAAACCGCTGCTTGCCGATGTGGAGCAGTACGAGGATTTTTTCGCCGCCCTTGAAAAAGCGTCCCCCGTCCCGATTGCATTTGAGCAGATCACAAACGGCGCAAATGGGTATTTCAGTTTGACCGACAAGCGTATTGCAATCAAAGAGGGCGTGAGTGAATTACAGGCGGTAAAGACCGCCATTCACGAAATCGCCCATGCGAAGCTGCACGACGTAGACTTAAACGCCCCGCCGGAGCAGCAAAACCGCGTTGACCGCCATACCTGCGAGGTAGAAGCGGAAAGCGTCGCTTATACGGTTTGCCAGCATTTCGGCCTTGATACTTCCGATTACTCTTTCGGCTATGTGGCTGGTTGGAGCAGCGGCAAGGAAATGACCGAGTTAAAAGCGTCCCTTGAAACAATACAGACCACCGCAAAGGAACTCATTACCGAGATTGAGGGGCATTTTACCGAGTTGCAGCAGCAGCGGCAAGCCGAGCAGGAGCAGGGCGATACCTTTTCCATTTATCAGTTAAAGCGCGGGGACGAAACAAGGGACTTGCGCTTTGAGCCTTATGACCGTCTGCAAGCGGCTGGACTTACCATTGACCGGGTAAATTATGAACTCGTCTATACTGCACCGCTTACAAAGGATATGACGCTGGGCGACATTTGGGAAAGGTTTAATATCGACCACCCCGCCGACTTTAAGGGGCATAGCCTTTCCGTTTCCGACATTGTTGTGCTTCATCAGAACGACGAGGACACCGCCCACTATGTAGACAGTATCGGTTTTCAGCAAGTGCCGGAGTTTTTGCAGGAGCAGCAGACCCCCGTATTTGACAAGCTGCCGCCCGAACAGCAGCAAGCCTTGTCCGACACCGTACAAGACACTTTGCAAATGCTGGTTGACGCAGACAAGCGGATTTATGGCGACGTTACGGGCAAGACCCTTGAAGCAATCGCGGCGCAAGGATATTCCTACAAGGACGGGCAGCTTGAAAAGCAGCAGCCGGAAGCGACCCCCGACAGCCTTTTGACGGGTGAAACCGTTAGAACGCCGAGGGGCAATTTTCATATTACCGATATGAGCCGTGAACAGATCGAAGCGGCGGGATTTGGTTTTCACCATGCGTCGGAGGACGGGAAGTATCTCATTATGGGGAATGGCACACAGGCTTATGCCATAGCCGCCGAGCAGCCGCAGCGGGATAATCCCTTAAAGCACGTCGAGGACACCATAGAGCAGAACGACAACAATTTTGACGGGCTTATCAACAATACGCCGCAAACGCCCACCGTTGCAGATTTTGAGCAGCGGGCAAAGGCGGGGGAAGCGATTTCCGTTACCGACCTTGCAAAAGCGGTAAAAGCCGAGAAACGGGAACAGCCGCAGAAAAAACCGTCCATTTTGAAGAAGCTGGACGAATACAAGAAACAGGCGGCGCAGCAGCCGAAAGATAAACAGAAAGAGCATAAAAAGGATTTGGAGGTTTGATAGCATGAATACCCGCTTTACCATTGAGGAAGAAAACATTGTTGCGATCTACGCCGAGGACAGCCGGGAAACAACGCTTGAAAATATCCTTGCCGCCATGCCCTACATGGACGAGGATATGAGCCAACTTGCCGCCGCAGCAGTAAACAAGCTGCAAGCCATGACGGACAGCGCATTTTCCGAAAGGGAGTTTATCTTGACCGACGAGGAATAGCCCCTGTTCTTTTTTTGTCCTTGCGTGGACAATTAGAAAGCCGTTTTTGCGGGTTTGAATATACTTTATCGTCTATGTCGTTTTCATGCGCTGGAAGCCGCAGAAACACAGGCGTTTTCAGCCCTTAACATTCCACTTGCCACCCCATGTTTTGCGCCTTATCGCTCCTGCTCCCGCGCCCTGCTTTGGGACGGGTAAAGAATACTATCGACGTTCTTTTTGACAACGCCGTATTCCTGCATTTGCTTCTTGGCTTGCCGATAATCTTCATACAATTTGGTTTTCCTGTCGTTTAAGCTTCTATACTCCTTGCGCAGCGCGGCGAGATCGGGCAGCTTCTTTATCTGCATTTCCTTTAATGCCCTTGCCGCAGCTTCAAACAGGATAATTTCGCTTTCATGCCCCCGCAGATACTTTTCCTTGTCCGGCGATTTTCGGTATTCATCGTAAATCGGTTTTAACTGTCGGTATGTGGTGGTGTGCTTGATAAGCAGCGACAAATCAGACATACGCTGTTCCACTTCCTTAACCGCCTTTGCCGCCGCGTCATGAGCGGTCATAATATCGGCTATCTTGCTTTCAAGTTCGCTATAATACTCAATCTTGTTTTCGGTTAGGAAGTTCATGCTTTTAGCAGCCTGTTTCAGATTATGGATTTTTGCCCACCGTTCATAGCCCGCCGACTGTTGGGCTTTGATACTGTTTTCAAGATCGACGACAAGCCGGATTTTCTTATCTTCCCGCAGCGTTTTTGTTTTGGCAACATACACGCCCTTGATACGCTCCTTTATCGCTTCTTCCGTATAGGCCGCGCCGAGCGTCTTTGTGCGGGTAAACCGTTCCTGTCCGGCAGCGCGAAAGGAAATGTATTTGCCCTGTTTGATTTCATACCCCATTTCCTGCAAGCGGCGCAGCAGTTCGTCAAAATCTTTCACTTGGGGAATGAGAGTATCTATCGCCGTTTTCAGCTTTGCTTTGTAGCTTGTCCCTTGCTTTTCGGCGGTGTATTCTGCATAGCTTTTTCCCTTGTCCTGTCCCGGTACGACGACGGATAGCCCATGCTCTTTACATATCCTGTCGCTGGTGCGCCGGATAAAGTGATAGCTTTGCTTGTTGGAATGGTACTTTTTGTAGTCAACGAAGCTAACCGCGTTGAAAATCAAGTGATTATGCAGATGGTCTTTATCGACGTGAGTTGTCAAAACAAACTCATACTTGCCGCCTAATACCGCCCCGGCAAGTTCCATGCCGATTTTGTGCGCTTCTTCCGGTGTGGTTTCTCCCACCGCAAAGGATTGTATCAAGTGCCGCCCTAAATGTGTGCCGCGATCTCCGGCAGCTTCCCGCGTCCATGCAAACTCAATATCGGCGGTTTCCAGCCCGCAGCCGAAAGAGGACGCAAGCAGCTTCCCGTCTGTCTTTTCGGGATTTAAGATATAGTCTATCGCAGCCTTTAAGGTTGATTTAATAGGGTGCGTCTTTGTAACCGCCATATCTCGTCCACCGCCTTTTTAATGTCCTCTATATCCTGCCTGTAAACCGTCCCCGTCGCATTGGCGCGTTTTGCAATTTGGTTGATGTTCCGGCTCACCGCTTGCAGTTCCCGGATATATGCTTTTGTGTCGCTTCGGTCAACGACAAGAATATACCCGTCTATCGCCATTTTACGGAAGTATGCCCCATACTGCTTTATGGGAAGCTGCTTCATCTTCTCGTCGATCAGCCGCTTTTCTTCTTCCGTAACGTAAAACTTCATCTGTATATTTCTCTTTCGGTTTTCCATTTCCGCACCGCCTTTCGGTATAAGGGTTTGGGATTATCCCAACAAGCATTTTCCGCAAACGGGTACTCGTTTGCTGTGCTTGCTATCTACTCCATACCCCCACCGAAAGGCGGTATTTGTTGCGCGTTCCTTTGATTTTGGACGCAAAAAAAGATTGCAGCCGCCATGCGCTGCAATCTCCCGATTTCTCATATTGTGAGGTTAATCCTCTGCTTTTTCGACTTCCGTTATCTCCCTTGCTGTTGCGGTTACAATCCGTATGCCTTTATCGCTCATACCGTCCAGCAGCGCGTCAAGCTGCCGCCGCCCGGTGGATTTCTCCGCATTGCTGTTCGGGAAGAAAAATTGATCTACCGAAATATGATACCGGGTTACAAGGTCATAGAATACCTGTAAACTCGGCTGTTGTCCCTTGTTCTCGATATTCGCAAGGTAGCGCGGGGAAATATATAACTCGTCGCTTACCTTTTTGCGGCTCTCGCCGTATTCATTTCTCGCGGCTTTTATAGCTGCCCCGAAAGCCTTAAAGTCGTACAATGGTACGGGTCTTTTTGCCATTTTCATTCACCCTGTTACATTTTACAGTTCACCTTTCTTTTTGGATATGTCCACACAATTCATATCATTAGGTTAAATACTTCCTGTTGTGTATTGACAGTAGACTGATTTTCTGATAAAATAAAATTTATGTAAAAGGAGGCGGCGTTTATGTTGCATAGCATGCGTATTAGATAAGCATTGAAAAAAAGGATTTTCCCATTTTCAACATGGGCTTTTTTGTCATGCTTATTTTGCAGATGCTATACAAAAAACTAACGACGTATAGATATAGTATAGACATAGTGCAAGCTATGCCTTAGTTTTGTTGTACTGCTCTGTGCATTATAAATGCAGGTCAATGCTCATGTTGAGGATTGACCTGCATTTTTTTGTGTAAAAAGGACGAGTGAAATATAATGCTTAAAAAATATTGGATAAAATGTCCGATTTGTAACGGAAAGACGAGAGTTCAAGTATTTCATAATACTGTATTAAAAGATTTTCCTCTTTTCTGCCCTAAATGCAAATTGACGCATATCATTGATGTAGAAAAATTAGAGATTGTAATCAAAAATACAGAAAAACAAACTTTTATTATTTAGAAGAAAGGATATAAAAATGAAACGTTTACCTAAATATACGCCTGCGGAAGTACGGAATGATCCATACGGATTTACTTACAAAGAAATGTCGGAAGTTATTGGCGAGAATGAAGCAAAAGCCTTATATGAAGAATTATATAAGCAATTACCACGCAAAAAAAATCTATCAATGTTGGTAAAAAATATTTGCAAAAGCAGTGATACTGAAAAGTATGTTTACGAACTGAAAGACAACAAATACATTGAAACGGTTTTTATCAAGCGGCGAGATGGTGGAACTGTTTGCGTGAGCACACAAGTCGGTTGTCCTGTTGGTTGTATTTTTTGTGAGTCCGGGCGAAATGGCTTTGTTCGTAATCTAACATCGTCAGAAATCGTACAACAGATTATATTGTTGCGTCGAAAAGTAAACCGTATCGTTTTTATGGGTATGGGAGAGCCTTTATTCAATTATGACAACTTGATAAAAGCAATCCATATTCTCCGAGATAGATATGGGCTCAACTTTCCAACCGACGGCATTACCATATCAACAGTTGGTCCGGTCGATCAATTAAAAAAATTGCGCGAGGAACATCTTAAAATTCAGTTGACAATATCTTTACACGCAGCAACACAATCTGCAAGAAATCGTATTATTCCTCACATGCGCATATATGCTATTGAAGATGTTGTTAAGCAAGCCTTATCCTATTCTGAAAGGCATAATCGCAAAATTGTCTTTGCGTATTTGCTTTTACCGGGTATAAATGACCGGCCCTCAGATGTAAGACAACTTGCAAAATGGTTTCGGGGCAAAAAAGTTATGATTAACGTGTTACAATACAACCCAACAAGCAATTCAAGAATTAAAGCACCACAGAAACGGGAAATAGTTGCATTCAAACATCAATTAGAGCAAGCAGGACTTGAAGTTACTATGAGAGTTTCTCATGGCAGAGAGATTAACGCGGCTTGTGGACAGTTAGCTAACACATATAATAAATTCAAAAAAAAATGATTAAAAGTGCCAGACGCATAGACGCAGAGCCGATAACGCATTAGGTCAAAAAACCTATGTGTTATCGGCTTTTTTATTTAATATTGCGCAAAAGCCGCTGTTCCCTATTATAGAATGGATTGCGGGTAGTGTATTAAAGTCGCCCTTTTTTAAGGATACGGCGGTATCGGGGAGGTATCGCCGTGTCCATTTTTATTTACTGTAACCCGCCTAATGCTTTGCGGTCAAAAAAAGCTATGCTCCGCAAGCGGGATATTCCGGCTATGAGTATGAACTATACCATGTAAGAAAACAACAAAACGCTTCAAATCGTCGCCCGGTAGGTTTACGACCTGCCGGGCGATTTTTGTCGATTTTCGCGGATTCTCATTTCCGGCAAAAAATCAGATGGAAAAGGAGGCGGTCAGCAGACCAGGGCCAGCATAGGCCCCTGACAACGGACAGGATCATCCTGCTCACTCCCCACGGAAAGGGGGTGAGAAGATGAAAGTTACCCCTGATGATTACGGGAGGCGCTGCCAGTTTGACCATTTTTGCAAGCTGGTACTGTACCATGAAGCCGTTGACTACTTCCGGGAAAGGAAGCGTCAGCGTGGCTGGGAAACATCCTTTGAAACGCTGCCGCTTTCGGAACTGGACACGCTATGCACGATAGATCAGTACCCCAGCGACAGTTTTATATTTCCGGCCTATGGCTGTGAGCTTCAGATCAGCGACGGGCTGGTGGCCGCTGCCTTTGCCAGCTTGCCCCAGCCGGGACAAAGCATCTTGATTCTGAATATGCTTTCCCCATATGCTCTGTAATTGTCAGATTCACAAATTCCTGCACTTCCTCGGATATGGTGCTCGCAGATTCCTGTTTATCTTTCTTTTTATCATTTGATTTTTCAAGTGTCGTGTCATCAATATAACGAATGATTTCTCGAATATTTGACTTCATCGACTGCAGATATCCTTTCATCAGCA
>OGPF01001341.1_pt1 | contig 11492 bp, 7 predicted proteins | sample 1552871 | NCBI WGS metagenome assembly OGPF01 (sample SAMEA2580276, study PRJEB22360) | human gut metagenome | biome: human gut; feature: human-associated habitat; material: faeces | place: Denmark | collected 2008/2010
AAGGGGAAGAAGAAAAAAATAGACCAATCTTTCGACTGGTTGTGATAGTTGAACCGTTGTAAATAGCTCCTCGCATTTACTTGGCCTATCATGCGGCATACATTCTTTCGTGGGGAACTTTATGTCTTGTCCACATACTGAAATTGCTACGCATCATCGAATCTACATGCTTATCCATCTTCTGAAAATAAGTGTGACCCGGTAATTGTTTTTATCATTAATGCTTGAAGCCGTACGCACTCTTCATTGCAGTGCTGAATAATGCTCCAAGCTATCTTATCATATATAAGAGTTTGAGGGGATTTGAAAAGGAAAACTGACTATAAAAATTACTCGATAGAAGGCACAGATTAATAATAAAAGTATTATTTTTGCAAATGAGAATTAGACATATAGGAATTAACTAATTAGCAATAATTCCAAATAAAGATTTAGTATTAACAAGCAGCATTATACTATAGGTAAACCATAGTGTAAACCGAAAGAGATGCAATAGAGTATATACAATTGATAATCAGCCGTTATCAGTTTATCTCTCGCGAAGTCTGGGGGGCGTGTGGTCGCAAGTTCGAATCTTGTCATCCCGACTGTTGAGCATTGAGGAGTTAAGTCTAAAACTTAGCTCCTTATTTTTTTACATTAACTCAATGTCCGATATTCATTCGGAGAACATCCTACAACTCTTTTGAAAGCCTTGCTGAAATACTGTGGATATTGATATCCTAAGGCATAAGCAACGTCACCGACAGATTTAGCGGGGTCAGTAAGCAACTCTTTTGCCCTATCCATTATTTTGGTTAATATATATTCTTGCGCAGAAACACCTGTCTCCTTTTTAATCAAGTCTCCGAAATAATTTGCAGACAGGTTCAGTTGGTCTGCACAATAAGCCACAGTCAGCGTACCCCGCTCAGCGGGTTTATCCGATACGAAATAGTCGTTCAGCAATGCTTCAAAAGAGCCGAGCATGCCCTTGTTCTCCTTTTTACGGGTAGTAAACTGTCTATCATAGAAACGAATGCAATAGTTGAGCAGCAGCTCGATGGCAGAAGCGATAATCAGGTTAGTGTGACGGTCTGCCTGGTTGTATGTTTCCTCGTCAATCTTTGTCAAACAATCAATGATGGTCTGTTGCTCTTGTTTGGATAGATGCAATGCTTCGTTAGCGGCGTATGAGAAAAACGTATAATCCTGCATATGCCGACCGAGCGGCGTACCGCGTAGCAGGTCGGGATGGAACAACAGACACCATCCGGAACCGGTAAAAGTCGACCCGTCGGCTTCATGCCCGAATACTTGCCCCGGAGCGATAAACACCAGCGTGTTCTCCTGAAAATCGTAAGAGCGACGACCGTAGGTCAAATCGTCCGTACATCGTAGTTCTTTCAGAAAAATCACATACATCCCCACGTGCTTGCGTGCATGGGGTACGGGGTGCGGCATACGGCTTCCCTCTATGACACTGACCAGAGGATGCCTTGTTTCCACACCCATATAGTCATTGTACTCCTTTATCGTTTTCAGTTGCATAACCTTCTCCATAACAGTCTATTTCAGTGGTTTCTATGCAAATGTAGAAAATATCTTCAGGTTATCTCTCCAATCAGTAAAAATTATCCTTTAAACCGTAATTCATGACCGGTCGAAGTGGAAAATCCAGCCTAATTTTGCAGCAAGTAAAACTTGATACATAATAATAAAGATTATGAAACTAAAAATGAGAATTATGACAACGCTACTCGGACTTGTCTTTGGATGCGGCATCGCAGCTTCGCAAACACCGAGAGCAGAACAAACCATGAACAGTAAACGACAATACATCGCAGAGGTCGCAGCCCTTACAAGCATGGGGCACCTCGACCAATTAAGAACAGTCCTTATCGGTGGACTGAATAGCGGTATCACCGTCAGCGAGCTTAAAGAAGTTATGGTCCATTCCTACGCCTATTGTGGTTTTCCGCGTGCCCTGCGCGGACTGCAAACATTGGTTGCGGTACTTGACGAGCGTAAGGCAAAAGGCATCAGAGACAACCAGGGGCGCGAAGCGTCACCGATAACCGATACCCGCAGCAAATACGAACGCGGACGTGACATTCTTGCAGAGATTTCGGGCACCCCGGCAGATGCGCCGAAAGCCAACTATGCCGTCCTGGCCCCGGAAATCGAAGTATTCCTTAAAGAACATCTCTTTGCCGAGCTTTTCGAGCGGGACGTGCTGACCTATGCCGAACGGGAACTGGCAACCGTTGCCATAATAGCTTCTTTGGGCAAAGGCGTGGAACCGATGCTGAAAGGGCACATGGGTATTGCGCTGAATGTAGGCGTAACACCGGACGAATTACGCGGTGTGCTGGCTATCATTGAAAAGAATATCGGACGTAGCGAAGCCGATAATGGCAAACAAGTATTGAACGAATTATTGCAAAGCAAAGGGTTGACTACCAAACCGGAAACCCCGATTGTAGCAGTGGAGAATGACGTGAAGAAACAGAAAGTGACATTCCACAACCGTTTTTTGATTGATATAGTTGGCGACCTCTATTTCCCTGCGGACTATGATGCCACAAAGAAATATGCCGCCATCATCGTCGGTCATCCCTTTGGTGGCGTCAAAGAACAGACTTCGGGACTCCATGCCCGTAAGTTGGCGGAACTCGGCTATGTGGCATTAGCCTTCGATGCGTCCTATTATGGCGAGAGTGGCGGTTATCCGCGTCGTATGGAATCGCCCGAAGTGCGGGTAGAAGACTTCAGTGCGGCAGTCGATTTCCTCACGAACCATCCGGCTGTCTATGCTGATAAGATAGGAGTAATCGGCATCTGTGGCGGAGGCTGCTACTCTGTCAGTGCTACGCAGATAGACCATCGCATCAAGGCACTTGCCACCATCAGTATGTACGACATGGGCCGCGCCCGCCGTCAGGGTGTAGGCGACTCGCAGACTTACGAACAGCGTATGGCTATCCTTGATGAAATCGGCCGCCAGCGTACGATGGAATATGGTGGGGCTGTACGCAAGGATATCCGTGCCCTGCCCGAAAAAGTGGATGAGAACACACCGAAGTTTGCCATCGACTTCCTCGATTATTACGACAATCCACAACGCGGTCAACATCCCAACTCTACGGGCTATTACTCCTACACGAGCCTCGCACCGATGATGAACTTCTTCCCCTTTGCGCAAATCGAGACTATATCGCCACGTCCTATGCTTTTCATAGTGGGAGAAAATGCAGTATCGAAATATTTTTCTGAGGACGCATACGCGAAAGCCGCCGAACCGAAAGAACTGTTTGTCGTACCCGGGGCAACGCACGTGGATTTGTACGACCAACCGGAATATCTGAAAATCACGCTTCCCAAACTGGACTCTTTCTTTAAACAACATTTAAAATAACTCTTCAAGATGAAAAAGATGACTTACTTATTTCTACTGGCTGCAACACTTGGTGCTTGCAGTCCGAAACCGGAAAACAAGATTGAAACACCCCCAAAAGCATCAGCCTCTCTCTTTCCCCAAGGAGATGCCATCGAGGGCAGCAATTTCAACGGAACGGCATACCTCCAACGGCTGATGACCGACAGTGAAACATTCGATGTGGTAGTCTCCGACGTGATATTCGAGCCGAAAGCCCGAAACAGCTGGCATTCGCATCCGGGCGGACAGATTCTGATTGCCACCGCCGGAAAAGGTTACTATCAGGAAAAGGGGAAGCCTATACAAGTGTTGAATCCCGGCGATGTAGTCGCTATTCCGGCAGATGTGGTGCATTGGCACGGAGCGGCTCCCGACAGCGGATTCACGCATATAGCTATCAATACAAAAGTTCATTTGGGTGCTACACAGTGGTATGAACCTGTAAGCGATGAAGAATACACTAATCAATAAATATCTAAAAACAACTCGAATATGAAAAAGTTACTTCTTATTCCGCTCTTGCTCCTCTCTCTAACGACAATGGCAGCATGCTCTACCACCGACGACACTCCCGATACTCCATCCGGAAACGGCAATATGCTTGTGCTCTACTTTTCTGCCGAAGGACACACCCAGGCCATTGCCGAACGTATCGTGAAACTTACAGGCGCAGATATCCATCGCATTGAGGCTGCCGAACCGTATGCTGCAAATCCTTACGATGACAGCGACCGCATTCAGCATGAAGCCTATAATGACCTGCGCCCTGGAGTAGCGAATCTGCTTGATAAAGAGGCATTGGCGAAATATGATACAATTTTCGTCGGTTCGCCTTGCTGGTGGCATCAACCCGCAATGGTAGTCTGTACATTCCTCGAAGCATACGACCTGAAAGACAAGGTAATCATTCCTTTCTTTACCTACGGGGCTACTACCTATCTGAACGAGTCCATGCAGAAAATTTACAAGGTAACATCCACTTCAAGACATATTCCGGAAACACTTCCCGAAGACCTTGATGCGGAGGATATTACGACACCAGGACGCCCTGATGATGCAGATATCGACATGCCGGGCAACGCTAATGGTACAGAAGGATGGTTACACCGAATCGGAATAGCAGTGCGTTCGGGAATATTCAATACATCTGCCGACTAATTGATAATATCTTTTTCTTCTTCGAGCACTCCGTCTGCCAATGCAATATCTTCCCCCATCTCCCAATACTTCATCCACTTTTACTGGAATTCTCGTAAGAAATCTCTATTTTTGCACTTTAAACAAGAAAAATTATGGGAGCAGCTAAATGGATAGGCGGCATCATCGGCTTCATGGCCGGAGGACCGCTGGGAGCCTTGGCAGGTTTTGTATTCGGTTCATTGTTCGACACCGATTCAAATGACGCAGGCAGTTATTATGGAGAAGCACCAACGCACGGCACTACCTATACCGGGCAACGGAACAGTTTCCTCTTCTCCATGCTCGTGATGGCTTCGTACATTATCCGTGCAGACGGGCGCATCATGCATAGTGAAATGGAATTCGTCCGCCGCTTTCTGAGAAGCACATTCGGTGAGGCTGCCGTGGGCGAGGGAGAACGGATACTGCTCAACCTCTTCGAACAGCGCAAGCAGATGGACAGACAAAACCCACTGGCATTTAAAAACACCATCCGTGACTGTGGAACGCAGATTGCCGCCAACCTGACATACGAGGAACGCTTGCAACTGCTGGTATTCTTGGTAGAAATTGCCAAAAGCGACGGACACGTCTGCAACGAGGAGATAGAAGCCTTGAAAGAAGTGGCCATGTACATGGGACTATCCGTCAAGGAAGTGGAATCCATGCTTAACCTAGGCGGTAGCTCACTGAACGAGGCCTACAAAGTACTTGAAATTGAACCCACTGCCACCAATGACGAAGTGCGTGCCGCTTACCGCCGCCTAGCCTTGAAACACCATCCCGACCGGGTGGCAACGCTGGGCGAAGACATCAAGAAAGCCGCAGAAGAGAAGTTCCAAAGCATCAACAATGCCAAAGAACAGATATACAAGGCACGAGGTATGAAATGACGTACCTCGCTCCTTGCCTTGTGGACAGCATCATGACGTTTATAAACATTCTATATTAACATCAACCCACACACTTATGAAGAAAACCCTTGCAATCCTTGCACTAGGCCTTACTGCCATTGCCGGACATGCCGCCACGCCGCTCTGGATGCGCGATGTGCAAATCTCTCCCGACGGTACGGAAATCGCATTCTGCTACAAAGGAGACATCTACAAGGTGCCGGCCAAAGGTGGAACCGCCACACAGCTTACTACCCAAGAGAGCTACGAATGTACCCCCATATGGTCGCCGGACGGCAAACAAATAGCCTTTGCCAGCGACAGATACGGCAACTTCGACGTATTCGTGATGCCGGCAGACGGCGGAACCGCCCAACGGCTCACTACCCACTCCACCGGGGAGATACCCTCCCCATTCACTCCGGACGGAAAGTATATCTTGTTTTCCGCATCCATCCAGGACCCGGCAAGCAGCGCTCTTTTCCCCACTTCGGCCATGACCGAGCTTTACAAAGTACCTGCAACGGGAGGGCGTACGGAGCAAGTGCTGGGCACCCCTGCCGAAGCGGTCTGCTTCGACAAGGCGGGCCATCAGTTCCTCTACCAAGACCGCAAGGGATTTGAAGATGAATGGAGAAAGCACCACACCTCCTCCATCACCCGCGACATCTGGCTGTATGATGCAAAGACGGGTATCCATACCAACCTCACCGACCGCGCGGGCGAAGACCGCAACCCGGTGTTGTCACCCGATGGAAGAACGGTTTACTTTTTGAGTGAGAGAAACGGCGGCTCATTCAACGTGTATGCCTTCCCGCTGGCACAGCCCCGAGAGGTGAAGCCCATCACCAGCTTCAAGACACATCCCGTGCGCTTCCTCTCCATGAGTGACGGCGGGACGTTGTGCTACAGTTACGACGGCGAAATCTATACCCAGCAGCCGGATGCCACCCCGAAGAAAGTCGCCATAGAACTGGTGCGCGATGACCGGCCGCAATTCGCCAACCTGCAGTCTTCCGACGGAGCCACCTCTGCCGTTGTGTCCCCGGACGGAAAACAGATTGCCTTCACGCTGCGCGGAGAAGTCTTTGTCACTTCGGCAGACTATGCCACTACCAAGCAGGTGACGCACACACCGGCACGCGAAGCGGGCCTCTCCTTTGCGACGGACAACCGCACCCTGGCCTACGCCAGCGAGCGAGGCGGCAACTGGCAGCTCTACCTTGCCAAGATAGCCCGCAAGGAAGACCCTAACTTCCCGAACGCCACGCTGATTGAAGAAGAAGTGCTGCTGCCCTCCACCACCGTGGAACGTGCCTATCCGCAATTCTCGCCCGACGGCAAGGAACTCGCCTTTATCGAAGACCGCATCCGGCTGATGGTGCTCAATCTGGAGACGAAGAAGGTGCGCCAGATTACGGACGGCTCCACCTGGTACAGCACCGGCGGAGGATTTGACTACGCATGGTCGCCGGACGGTAAATGGTTTACACTTGAGTTCACGGGTAACAAGCACGACCCCTACTCCGACATCGGCCTGGTCAGCGCAGAGGGAGGCAAAGACATCATCAACCTCACCAATAGCGGCTACATGAGCGGCTATCCCCACTTTGCGCTGGACGGCAACGCCATCCTTTTCACCACCGAACGCTACGGCATGCGTGCCCATGCCTCATGGGGCTCGCTGAACGACGCCATGCTCGTCTTCCTCAACCAAGACGCCTACGACAAATACTGCCTGAGCAAAGAAGACTACGAGTTGCGCAAGGAGCTGGAGAAGGAGCAGAAGAAGTCTGCCGGGAAGGACACCCCCCAAGGCAAAAACAAGGATAAAAAGAAGAAATACGACAAGAAAGACAGCAATGCTGACGAAAAAGATGACCAGCCGAAAGACATCGTCGTAGAGCTGAAAGGCATCGAAGACCGTGTGGTGCGCCTCACCCCGAACTCTTCCGACATGGGCAGCACCATCATCTCCAAGGATGGCGAGACACTCTACTACCTGGCAGCCTTCGAAGGTGGCTACGACCTCTGGAAGATGAACCTCCGCAAGAAGGAAACCAAACTGCTGCACAAGATGGATGCCGGATGGGCAGACATGCAGCTGGACAAGGACGGCAAAAACCTCTTCCTGCTGGGCAGCCGCAAGATGCAGAAAATGGACACTTCATCCGACGCGCTGACCCCCATCACCTTCCAGGTAGATGCCAAGATGGACCTGGCTGCGGAGCGCGAATACATGTTCGACCACGTGTACCGCCAGCAGCAGAAGCGATTCTACAATACCAATATGCACGGAGTGGACTGGGACAAGATGACCGCCGCCTATCGCCGCTTCCTGCCCCATATCGACAACAATTATGACTTTGCCGAACTGCTGAGCGAATGGCTGGGCGAGCTGAACGTATCTCACACCGGCGGCCGTTTCTATCCCAAAGGGCAATCCGAACCTACTGCCAGCCTGGGACTGTTCTTCGACTGGAACTACACGGGCAAGGGCATGCTCATTGCCGAAGTAGTGGAGAAAGGCCCCTTCGACACAGCCAACACCCGGGTGAAAGCCGGCACAGTCATCGAAAAGATAGACGGCGTGGAAATCACCCCCGATGCGGACTATTACACGCTGCTCAACAACAAGGCACGGAAGAAAACACTTGTTTCTCTCTTCGACCCGCAGACCAAGGAGCACTGGGAAGAGGTCATTATCCCCATTACGAACGGTGCGTTCAGCGATTTACTCTACAGCCGCTGGGTGAAACAGCGTGCGGCAGACGTTGACCGATGGTCGGGTGGCCGATTGGGTTACGTGCACATCGAGTCTATGGGAGACGACAGTTTCCGTTCCGTCTACTCGGACATCCTGGGAAAATACAACAACCGCGAAGGCATCGTCATCGACACCCGTTTCAATGGCGGTGGACGCTTGCACGAGGATATAGAAATACTTTTCAGTGGACAAAAATACTTCACCCAAGTGGTGCGCGGTCGCGAGACGTGCGACATGCCCAGCCGCCGCTGGAACAAACCCTCCATCATGGTGATGTGCGAGGCCAACTACTCCAATGCGCACGGCACGCCGTGGGTTTACAGCCACCGCGGACTGGGCAAGCTGGTAGGCATGCCCGTGCCGGGAACCATGACCAGCGTGTCGTGGGAACGCCTGCAAGACCCGTCATTGGTATTCGGCATCCCCGTCGTGGGCTACCGCCTGTCGGACGGCAGCTATCTGGAGAACTCGCAGCTGGAGCCGGACATCAAAGTAGCCAATTCACCCGAGACCATCGTGAAGGGAGAAGACACACAGCTGAAAGCTGCCGTAGAGGAACTGCTGAAGGAACTCGAAAAATAAGTACCGCCCTGCCCCACGCAGGAATACCGGTCATATAGGCCGATATATATATTAAGATGATGTGTCAAAACGGTTGATGGCACATCATCTTTTTTTATATGCCACAAGGAAGCAAGACTTTTTCTATCTCACTTTTTTGCACTATCTTTGTGACATAAATTCCTAACTCTTTAACTGATTATGTTTGCTGACTTGTTAAACTCCTCCTATTTCGCGCTCTTTCTCATTGTGGCTTTAGGCTTCATGTTGGGAAGAATCAAGATTAAAGGGCTTTCGCTCGACGTCTCCGCCGTCATCTTCATTGCCCTGCTGTTCGGACACTTCGGTGTCATCATCCCCAAAGAATTAGGAAACTTCGGACTGGTGCTCTTCATCTTCACCATCGGCATCCAGGCCGGTCCCGGATTTTTCGACTCCTTCCGGAGCAAGGGCAAGACGCTTATCATCATCACCCTGCTCATCATCTGCTCCGCCGCCCTGACGGCAGTAGGACTGAAATATGCCTTCGACATCGATACTCCCAGTGTCGTGGGACTGATAGCCGGTGCCCTGACCAGTACGCCGGGACTCGCCGTTGCCATTGACAGCACCCATTCCCCACTGGCATCCATCGCTTACGGTATTGCCTATCCTTTCGGCGTTATCGGCGTGATTCTCTTCGTTAAGCTGCTGCCCCGTATCATGCGCATCGACCTCGACAAGGAGGCGCGCCGGTTGGAGAAGGAACGCCGCAGCCAGTTCCCGGAACTGACAACCTGTCTGTTCCGCGTAACCAACCCCGCCGTCTTCGACCGGAGCCTGATGCAAATCAATGCGCGCGCCATGACCGGAGCCGTCATCTCACGCCACAAGCACAACGAGCAGATAGCCATCCCCACCGCCCAGACCATCCTGCACGAGGGAGACTACATACAAGCCGTGGGTAGCGAAGAGGCCTTAAACCAGCTCGCCGTCCTCGTGGGCGAACGCGAAGAAGGCGAACTGCCACTCGTAGACATGCAGGAGATTGAATCCCTGCTGCTCACCAAGAAGGATATGATAAACAAGCAGCTGGGCGACCTCAACCTGATGAAGAACTTCGGCTGCACCGTCACCCGCATCCGCCGAAGCGGCATCGACCTCTCCCCCTCGCCCGACCTCGCCCTGAAATTCGGCGACAAGCTGATGGTGGTGGGCGAGAAGGACGGCATCAAGGGAGTGGCACGCCTGCTGGGCAACGACACCAAGCAACTGTCCGACACCGACTTCTTCCCCATCGCCCTGGGCATCGTGCTGGGCGTGCTCTTCGGCAAGCTCAACATCTCCTTCTCGGACAGTCTGTCGTTCTCTCCGGGACTGACGGGAGGCATCCTGATGGTCGCCTTGTTCCTGAGCGCCATCGGAAAGACCGGCCCCATTCTGTGGTCCATGTCCGGCCCTGCCAACCAACTGCTGCGCCAGCTGGGACTGCTGCTCTTCCTTGCCGAAGTAGGGACATCGGCAGGACGGAATCTGATGGCCACGTTCCAGGAAAGCGGCTGGCTCTTGTTCGGCGTAGGCGCCGCCATCACGCTGGTGCCCATGCTGGTGGCAGTATGCGTAGGCCTGTTCGTGTTCAAGATAAACATTCTCGACCTGCTGGGCACCATCACCATTGGCAGCGACGGCCAGAACTACACCGTGGGCACCGAGCACTTTGCGGCAGATTCCGCGCTGAACCCCACCGACCCGGCGGCGTCCAGCACGGCCCAGCAGGCGTACATCGGCAATGTGAACAGCAAAAAGTTCCACCTGTCCACCTGCCCGAACCTGCCGGCCGAGAAGAATCAGATCCTCTTCTCCAGCTACGACGAGGCCATCGAGGCAGGCTACACGCCCTGCTCCACCTGCATCAAATAAGAGTACTCCCTCAGTCAAACCCTTCGGGTTTGCCAGCTCCCTCTGAGATGGAGCCTTCTGACGGAACCGGGATGTTTCCTGTTGAAAGCGGAACGTTTCCGGACCGTCAAGGCCCCCTCCCCGAGGGGGCTGGCACGGCGTGAGCCGTGACGGAGGGATTTTTTGCATTCTCCGGGATTGATAAAATCCCACAGCTGCGGTATACTTAAAACCACTTTATTTCAAAAAAGCAAGGAGGAACCGCAGATGCAGCTGGGGCAGAGCAGGACCCTGCCGGTGGAAAAACCGGAGCAGATCGACCTTGCGCAGGCAGCGCGGTATTTCGGCGCGCGCGGGGAGGCGGACACCGCCACCATGGCCCTGCTGCAGCGCTGCGCCGTACCGTTGCTGGCCGCTGCGACGCCCCGCGCCGTCTGGCTGCGGGCGGAGGTGAAGGCGCTGGCCGAAGCCGGCATCCTGCGGGGCAGCGACGTGATGCGGCATCTGGAGGGCTGCGGGCAGGCCATTCTGCTGGCGGTGACGCTGGGCCCCGGGGTGGATGCCCAGATCCGCCGGGCAGGCGTGGGCGATATTGCCGCCGGGGTAGCCTCCGATGCCTTGGGCAGCGCACTGGCCGAGCAGGCCGCCGATGCCGCCGAGGCGCAGCTGCGCCAGTGGGCGGCGACCGAGGGAAAGTATCTGACCGGGCGCTTTTCGCCCGGCTACGGCGATTGGGATATCGCGGTGCAGCCGCTGGGGGCCGGGGCGCCGGGGCCCCGGCGCCAGTCCGGGCGTG
>OGPF01001348.1_pt1 | contig 11445 bp, 9 predicted proteins | sample 1552871 | NCBI WGS metagenome assembly OGPF01 (sample SAMEA2580276, study PRJEB22360) | human gut metagenome | biome: human gut; feature: human-associated habitat; material: faeces | place: Denmark | collected 2008/2010
GGCACTGAATCCAATGGCTCCCGTCTTTTTCAGAACAACTCCGTATTTTTCTTTTACATCTTCTGCCATCTTCGCATAACTGTCCTGAAGGCCTGTCCAGATATCCTCCAGAGTATACGTCCATATACCGTCTTCCAGACGGTTTTCCCAATCATGGCTTCCCGATGCGATCGGTGAATTGTCCTCTGCCGTCAAAACGGCCTTAATTCGTGTCGAACCAAATTCAATTCCTAATGATGTTGTGCCATTCTCAATAGATGCAAGTATTTGTTGTGTTGTCAGACCCATGGCTGTCCATCCTCCTTTTAGTCGTTTAGTGTAAGTGATTTATTTTTCTTTAATGATGCCATCATACCTTTTGCCGCTGCCGAATAGTATTTCTTGGACGCAGTCGGATAGGTAAGCTGAAAAGCGATCTCACCGTTTTTGATGATGTTGACAGTGATATTGTGGTCGATAAAACCAAGGATATCAAGATCCAGCATGTCAACCGGACATTCGACTTTGATGATATCTTTTTTGCCCATTTTATTACTTTTTGCATTTTTGATGATGGCAACACAGCAGTCTAATTTATCCAGGTGAAGGTATTTATAAATCTCCATGCTTTTGCCGGCTTCAATGTGGTCAAGAACGAATCCTTCAGCGATACGTCCTACAGTTAATGTATTTTCTAACATTTTGTTACCCCTTTCGTACTATGAAATATGATTATATTAGTCAACGTGAATATCCAAAAGTGTAAGGATCAGAGCCATACGTACATATACTCCGTACTGAACCTGACGGAAATAAGCAGCACGCGGATCCTTGTCCACTTCTACAGAGATCTCATTCACTCTTGGGAGCGGATGCATAACGATCATATCGTCTTTGGCAAGTTCCATCTTGGCTTCTTCTTCCATGGTCATACAATAGACTTTACTTGTACGAGAAATAATATCTCTGAGTTCTTCATCCTTATAATAATCAAATGACAGATTTTACCGAGTCCTAACATTTTATAGGTTATTCTTGTAAATATTCGCCATCACCTTCTGGTATTGGTTCTCAATCTGCATATACGCCTGAAGATTCTTATAAATACTTTCCGTTTCCACAAAATATTCAATCAATGAAATTTGTCCTTCGGTCAATGCCTGCTTCAATAAATCCAGCGAACGGTACATCAAAGGGACATCATACGCATTCATGGCATCCTTCAACTGCTGCATCTCATTGAAAAGAGACATCAGGGAAGCCTCGACCCGGTCTTTAGCACTTTCTTGCATAAGCTGAGCGCTGATAGCCTGTGCCTTGGCTATCTTTACCTTTTTACGATTCTGAAACAAAGGCAAGGAGCCCCCTACCACAAAACCATTCATCGAAACCGCATCATCCGTGTTACGGCGAAAGCCGGCTTCCAGCTTCGGCAACCATCCTTGGCGGTCTACCGAAACCTGCTTCTCGGCGGCACGGGCAGTGGCGGCGGCGGCCTGCAAGTCAAGGTCTGACGCCATCACTTCATCCCTCATAACATTGTAATCATTGATTTCCTGTATGGCAGGATACGTGGTTTCAGCAAACTCCAAAGGCATGTTACCGTTCATGGCAAGCAGAGACTGCAAGGCAGTGCGGTGAGCTGCGCTGTTTTGGGCAACTTCCGTCTGCACGTTCATACGCTCCATCTTGATTTTGTTGACTTCCAGTATATTCGCATCACCGGTAGTCAGACGTTTTTCATAAAGTGCCTGTAATTCATCCGCATTTTTCATACGGATATCCATCAATGTCTTTTCCTGATTCAACAGAATAAGGTCCAGACAGAGATTCTTCGCATTCAGCAGAATATCCCGGCGGGCAGCCTGTTGTTGCTTGTCCACCGCTTCGTTCTGCAAAGTAGCCTGCCGGTTGCGGGCAATATACTGAGTAGGAAAATCAAAACCTTGCGAAGCAACGAATTCCGTACCGTGACCACCTTCGGCACCATTACTGTAAAAAGAGCTGTAGCTCACCGTAGGATCAGGCAAGTTGTTGTTTGTCCGGTTTTCCATCTTGGTCGCATCGGCGGCATGTTTCTGTGCCTTGAGCTCTTTATTGTTCTGCTCGATGCTTTTCAAAATGTGCTCAATACTCTGGGCCTGCATCAGTAAGGGAGAGCAGAGGGCTATTATAACTAAGATTCGTTTCATATTATTTCTATTATTTCTTCTTTCGGTTCATCAGTTCATAAACAATCGGAATAATGAAAGCGTTCAGGAAAGTCGATGTCAAAAGACCTCCAAGAATAACTTTCGCCATCGGGCTTTGTATTTCATTACCCGGCAAATCGCCACGGAATGCCAAAGGTATCAAAGCCAGCGCGGAAGACAACGCAGTCATCAGGATAGGGTTCAAACGGTCTAACGAACCGTGAAGAATGCTTTCTTTCAAATCCATACCTTCTTCGCGCAACATATTGTAATGACTTATCAACAACATACCATTACGGGTAGCAATGCCAAACAACGAGATAAAGCCGATAATAGCCGGAATGCTTATCTCACCCGTTGTTATCATCAATGCAAATACCCCACCAATCAACGCCAAAGGCAAATTCAACAAAATGACTCCACTTTGGGCTGCATTCTTAAACTGGGTATAAAGCAACAGGAAGATAACCACGATACTCATAAACGAAGTGAGCATCAGCGTACGGCTGGCCGCCTGCTCGCTTTCAAACTGACCGCCATATTCCACATGATATCCTTCGGGAAGCTTGATTTGCGCATCAATCCGTTCCTGTATATCATTCACCACGCTGCGCAAATCACGACCGCTGGTATTGGCCGAAATCACAATCTTACGCTTCACGTTCTCACGGCTGATGGTATTCGGTCCCATGGCAGAAACCACATCGGCTACATAGTTGACAGGGATTTTCTGACCGTCACCGGTATCAATCATCAGGTTGCGCACCTTCTCCATCTCATCACGCACCTCATCCTTGGTACGGACAATAAGATTAAACGCTTTGCCTTCTTCATATACCTGTGAAACGACTTCACCCGCCATGTTCACTGATACAAACTCGGCAAACTCCGGTAAAGAAATACCGAATTTGGCAAGCATCTCGCGTTTGGGAACAATCTTGAGCTGCGGACGTTCGATTTGTTGTTCCACATTCAAGTCGGCAATACCCTCCACACTGCTGATGGCATCCTTTATCTGATTACCGATGGCAAACATCTTGTTCAAATCATTACCAAACAGTTTGATGGCAATGTTGGCCTTGGTACCCGAAAGCATGGCATCGATACGGTGGCTGATAGGTTGGCCTATTTCGATATTCGCACCGGTAATGGTAGATAACTTGGCACGCACATCGGCTACCAGTTCCTGGCGGGAACGGTCTTTCAATTCAAACGGAGCCTCAATTTCACTCACGTTAACCCCTAATGCATGCTCATCCAGTTCGGCACGTCCCGTTTTACGGGCTACGGTCTGTATTTCGGGAATAGACATCAGCAACTCTTCTGCACGGTGTCCCATTTTATCCGATTCTGCCAAAGAGATTCCCGGCAATGAACTGATATTAATGGTGAACGAACCTTCATTGAAAGATGGCAGGAAACTGCGTCCTAATGTAAAAAACATAACCAATGCCACCGCAAACAGTCCACCCGTAAAACCCAATACTGCGGATTTATGATTCAAGGACCATAACAAGGCATTGCGGTAATGCTTTTTCATCCATACGGCCACAAATGCCTCTTTGGGCAATCCTTTGCTTTTATTATTACCTAACAGATAGCTGCACAGTACCGGAGTCAGTGTCAAAGCCACTACCGTAGAAGCAAACAACGCCACAATAAAGGCAATGCCCAACGGAACCAGCATACGCCCTTCCATTCCTGTCAGGAAAAACAAAGGAACAAAGCTGACTACAATAATCAAGGTAGAGTTCAAGATAGGCATACGCACTTCCTTCGAAGCATTGAACACGACTTCAATCACGCTCTTACGTTCCCCTTCGGGCAACAAGCGATTCTCACGCAAGTGCTTCCATACATTTTCCACATCCACAATGGCATCATCCACCAACGAACCAATGGCAATGGCCATACCACCCAAACTCATGGTATTGATGGTGAGTCCCATATAGTGAAGAGTCAATATAGAAACAATCAATGACAACGGAAGGGTTACCAATGAAATAACCGTGGTACGTACATTGGCAAGGAACAGGAAGAGAACAATCACCACAAAAACAGCACCTTCATACAACGAATCCTTCACATTGCCGATAGAGCTTTCAATAAAACGGCTCTGACGGAAAATATCTGTAGAAACGTGTACATCAGCCGGAAGATTCTTCTGCAAATCCTTCAATGCGGCTTCCAACTGCTCTGTCAGTTCAATAGTCCCGGTCTTGGGTTGTTTGGTAACGGTCAGCAGTACGGCAGGTTTTCCTCTCTCCGAAGCAGTACCCAGTTTGGGTTCCTGCGAACCAATCTTCACATCGGCAATATCCTCCAATGTAACGGGCACCCCTTCCACCGTCTTGATGACGGAACGTGACAACTGAGCCACATCATGACTGGAAAGCACCCCGCGAACAATATATTCGTTTCCATATTCATAAATCACTCCGCCATTGGCATTCTGATTCATGTTACGGGTAACGTTCATCACCTCTGCCAACGTAACATTGTAATGTTTCATGCGGGCAGGGTCAAGCAACACCTGATATTCCTTGATATCACCTCCCAGCACGGCAACCTGTGCCACACCTCCCGTAGAGAGCAGGCGCGGACGGATAGTCCAGTCTGCCAGTGTACGGAGATCGAGCATGGAAGTAGTATCCGAAGTCAGACCGATAATCAGCAACTCACCTAAAATAGAAGACTGAGGTCCCATGGTAGGTTTACCTACATTCTCGGGCAACTCCTCGCTGACCAAGGACAATTTCTCACTGACAATCTGACGGGCCAGATAGATATCGGTATCCCATTCAAATTCCACCCACACAACGGAAAAGCCATTGGTGGAAGATGAACGCACCCGGCGCACATGGGTCGCACCGTTCACGGCAGTTTCTACAGGAAAGGTTACCAATTGTTCCACCTCTTCGGCGGCCATACCATTCGCTTCGGTCATAATCACTACAGTCGGTGCATTCAAATCGGGGAACACATCGACTTCCGTATGAAAAGCCGTGTAAGTACCGCCGATAAGCAGCAAAACCGACGCCACCAGAACCAATATACGGTTCTGAAGGGAAAAATGTATAATCTTATTTAGCATAGGACGGCTGATTAATGTTCATGACTATGAGCCGGAATCGCATTGCTGGCCGACGCTAATTTCACCTGATAAGCTCCCTTTGTTACCACACGGTCACCGGCTTTCAAACCGGTCAGAATCTGCACTTTCTTTCCGTTGCTCGCTCCCAAAGTTACCTCCTGTTTCTTATATCCTTCCTCATCCAGTTGCAGATAAACAAAGTACAAACCTTGTTCTTCGGTCAGTGCCGTAACAGGCAAGGCCAGCACATCGGGCATTTCCGACGAGAGCAGATACACCTCCACATACGAACCGGGAATCACATCTCCCCGATTATCAAATTCGAAAGTTACAGGCACATAAAAAGAAGTACCACCGGATGCTTTACCATAAGAAAGCAGACGCCCTTTCAACTCACCCAGCTCATATACCTTATTATCGTATGGAGTCTTGAAGTTTGCCGACTGGATGCTATGCAGATAACCATAATATTTCTCGGAAACATCTGCACGAAGGAACAGACGACGGTTCTGAGTGATACTCACCAAAGGCTGGCCTACCGACACATAGTCACCTTCCTGCACCAGACAATTCTTGATATAACCACCTAAAGGAGCTGTGACGGACACACCTGTCTTGGTCTGGTTCTTTGAAATAGCCTCGTATGCCAATAATGCATTTTCATAACTCTCCTTAATGGCATTGAAATCTTTCTGCGATATTATCTGACTTTTTACCAACTTGGCGGCACGTTCATATTCTTTTTTGGCGGTTTCATATGCGATACGGGTACGTTTTACAGGGTCTCCGTCCGGCATATTCTCAGCAGAGATATTCAGAATGGGAGCCCCCTTGCTCACACTCATACCGTCCGTTACCGGGTGGCGGAAAGAAACCACACCGGCTACATTGGCGACTACTACGCTTTCATCGCCTTGTGCTGCCTGCACCTGACCGCTGGTCGTTATCACCTGACGGAATGATTCAGGCCGGATTATTTCCGATTCTACCCCGGCTGCTTTCGCTTTTTCTGGAGCCAGAATTATCTCATCGGAATGTCCGGCTGCAGAAGCTTCCGCTTCATGATTATGCCCTTCGTGACCTTCATTCTCATGGTCGTGGTTTTCTTTTTCATGGTCATGCCCTTCGTGATTATGGTCATGCCCTTCGTGGTCGTGATTATGTGCTTCCTCCGTTCCATGATCGTGTCCTTCGTGATCATGACCCGATTTACTGTTGCAAGAGCCTAAGAGGAACAAGCCCAAGACTCCCATAAAGATAAGTTTCTTCATGATGATATTATTTGTTCTTACTTTTTTAATCTGATTACAAAATTAGGATAATAAAGATGCAACAAAGTTGCGGATAAAAAGGTCGTTTCTATCTGTTAAGCAAGAACATAGGGAGGAGCACGCAAACCCTTGACATGGGGCAGGCATGTAGAATGTAGTTTTTCTAAATAATAAGTATCAGGAATCGTATTGCGTTCGGTAAGTCGCAATGAAAGCAACAAAATATCCGGCACTGTGTAAAGCAACGAACAGAAGGAATAGTCCGGCGAAACGCTATTCTGCACCTTCTCGGGAGTAATAGTCTTGAATTTAGTCACACAACCGGCATTACACGTATGCTTGTCATGCGATACATCGTGATTATGCTGTTCCCCCGAACACTGACAGCCACAGACTGTAATATCATGTTGCAAACAAAGTATTTCACGGTGATGATGGTGCGGCAAGACAGATGCCGTTAACATAATGATGCTAACAAGTATCAAAAACCATGCTATATACCTTCTTTGTTTCATCGCCTGCAAAAATAACGGTTTATTGATTAAAATCCAAATAGAAAGAGAGTTATATCAAAAGAAAAAATATCCACCGTAGAGGATAGATTCCCAACTTCACTGTTTTCCGATTAAATTTGTGAAATTCCAAACCTACCCTCTACCGGCGGATACCAAAGAATATCTTACCAAATAGAAACCCGCTTCTCCGGTGCCAAATACATCGGATCGTTTTCGGTTATGTTGAATGCCTCATACCATGCACCGATTTGAGGAAGCGCTCCATTAACACGCCATCTGCCCAAAGAATGAGGATCGGATTTTGTCTGTAAACGGATCTGTTCATCACGTACATTACCCGCCCATACTCCGGCGTATGACAGGAAGAAGCGTTGTTCGGGTGTAAATCCGTCCACCACTCCCAAAGGAGCGTCTTTGGTTGCATTTTTAAATGCCTGGAAAGAGACCTGCAAACCTCCGTGGTCGGCAATATTCTCACCTAAAGTAAGAGAACCGTTCGCATATAATCCCGGCAATACCTGAATGCTGTCGAAGAAGTTCACCATTACCTGAGCTCGTTTATTGAAACGTTCCGCATCTTCCGGTGTCCACCAGTCTTTCAAATTACCATCTTTATCGAATTGACGTCCCTGATCATCAAATCCATGAGTCATTTCATGTCCGATAACCACACCGATAGCTCCGTAATTGAAAGCATCATCGGCATTCATATCAAAAAACGGATACTGAAGGATACCGGCGGGGAAACAAATTTCATTGGTAGTCGGATTGTAATAAGCATTCACAGTTTGCGGAGTCATTCCCCACTCGTCACGATCTACCGGCTTACCGGCCTTTGCCAATTCATAATCGAGTTCAAACTTAGTGGCACGTTTCACATTTGCCCAATAAGAGTCTTTTTCAACATCCAAAGCCGTATAATCTCTCCACTTATCGGGGTAGCCCACTTTCACATAGAAAGAATTCAACTTCTCGATGGCTTTGGCTTTAGTACTGTCGCCCATCCATTCCAAGTTTTGGATGCGTTCGCCCAACGCCGTCTGCAGGTTCTTGACCAGCTGCACCATACGTTCTTTGGCGGCAGCGGGGAAGTATTTTTCCACATACATCTGTCCTACCGCTTCACCCAACATGCCGTTCACTGTGCCCACCGCACGTTTCCAGCGAGGTTGGTTTTCTTTTCTTCCCGATAAGGTTTTGCCATAAAAATCAAAGTTCTGTGCTACAAACTCATCACTCAAGTAACTCGCTGCCCGGTTGATTAACTTCCATTGCATATAAGCAACTTGCTTTTCTACAGGTATGGTATTGATTATCTTTTCCACTTCCTTGATGGGTTCCACCTGAGACACGCTCAGTTCCGTAACACCTTTTACTCCCACCCCACTGAGAAATGCATCCCAATCGATGCCCGGAACAGATTTCTTCAGTTCATCCAACGTCATCTTATGATAATTGGCAGCAGGATTACGCTGTTCCACAGCACTGAAAGAAGCTTTGGCTATGCGTGTTTCAATTTCAAGCACTGCCTCCATATTCTTCCGGGCAGCAGATTCATCAAAGCCCGCCAGCCGGAACATCTTTACAATATGTTCCTTATATTTATTACGAATATCTGTTGTAGCCTCATCGGTATCCAAATAATATTCCTTCTCACCCAAACTGATACCTCCCTGATATAATTGGAACAAATTACTCTTACTGTCCATAATATCGGCATCAACAAAGAAAGTGAAATAAGGACGTATGCCGATATGAGACAATTCAGCCATCAACGGAACGATCTCCGCCTTGTCTTTTACCGAAGCGATTCTCTCCAAATCTGCTTTGATAGGCTCTATTCCTTCTGTATTCAGTTTGGCACTGTCCATCGCCAAATTATAAATATCGGCAATCTTTTGAGCTACCGTGCCTTTCTCATTTTCCTGTCCGGCAATTTCCGCAATCAATCCTTTTAACTGCTCGCGATTGTTCTCTGCCAGCATATCGAATGAACCGAAGCGTGAATACTCGTCTGTCAACGGATGTTTTTTCATCCAACCGCCACAAGCATATTGAAAGAAATCCGCACCTCGGACCACAGTTGTATCCAAGTTGCCTAAATCTATTCCTGAAGCCATCACAGCCTCTTTCTTGCTTTCACAGCCGGCAGCTATCGTCAGCGCCAGTGCAGCCATAGGTAAATAATGTTTTGCTTTCATCTGAATCTATATATAAAATTATATTTGATTGTCAGCCCTGTGCTTCTTCCAGCTCTATGGAAACACTCTCCCATTCCTCTACCACAGCATCCAAATCTTTCTTCAACTGTTGGTGCTGCTCGTAAAGACTCATGTCCGATGCCCCTTCAGGAGTTGCCATCTTAGCTTCGACTTCGGCTATCTGCGCTTCCAGCTTTTCTATTTTCTGCTCGCAGTCTGCCACTTGTTTCTCCAATTTACGCAATTTTTTATTCAATTCTTTCTGAGCCTCGTATGAGAGTTTATTCTCACTTACCGGTTCTTCTTCTTTTTTCATCGCAGAAGCAGTAGGAGAAGAAGAAAGTTGCAGTTCATTCAGGTTCTCTATCTTCTTTTTCTGCAAGAAATCATAAATACCTCCGATATGTTCTTTCACCACACCGCCACCAAACTCAAAAACTTTAGTCACCAACCCATCCAGAAACTCACGGTCATGGGATACTACCACTACCGTACCGTCAAACTCTTTAATCGCTTCCTTCAGTACATCTTTCGAACGCATATCAAGATGGTTGGTAGGCTCATCCAAAATAAGAAAGTTAACCGGTTCAAGCAGCAATTTAATCATAGCCAATCGGCTACGCTCTCCTCCCGAAAGTACTTTTACTTTCTTGTCCGATGCTTCGCCTCCAAACATAAAGGCTCCCAATATATCTCTGATTTTTAAACGGATATCTCCTTTAGCCACATAATCAATTGTGTCAAACACTGTCAGATTCTCATCCAGCAGCTGGGCCTGATTTTGAGCAAAATATCCGATTTGTACATTGTGTCCGATGGTCAGCTTGCCTTCGTATGGAATCTCGTCCATAATACATTTTACCAACGTAGACTTACCTTCACCGTTCTTTCCCACAAATGCAACCTTCTCACCACGATTAATGGTCAGAGTCACATCATGAAACACAACATGATTGCCATAGGCTTTCTTCACTCCTTCACAAATCACAGGATAATTACCCGAACGCATGGCGGGCGGGAACTTCAGACGCAATGCAGAATTATCTTCATCGTCAATCTCAATAGGAACAATTTTTTCTAATTGCTTGATGCGGCTTTGCACCTGTACAGCTTTAGTAGCTTTATAGCGGAACCGTTCTATAAAATCTTCCGTATCCTGAATCTGTTTCTGCTGATTCTCGTATGCACGAAGTTGTTGTTCCCGACGTTCTTTGCGCAACACCACAAACTCATCATATGCCACCTTATAATCATAAATGTGTCCACAGGATATCTCAATGGTACGATTAGTCACATTATTAATAAAGGCGCGGTCATGGCTGACCAATACCACAGCTCCGGCACTCACCTTCAAGAAGTTTTCCAACCATTGGATACTTTCAATGTCCAAATGGTTAGTAGGCTCGTCAAGAAGCAATACATCCGGGCGGCGCAAGAGCAACTTAGCCAACTCGATGCGCATACGCCAACCACCGCTAAACTCGGAAGTAGGGCGGGTAAAGTCTTCACGGCAAAAACCCAATCCTATCAACGTGCGCTCTATCTCAGCCTTATAGTTAGTACCTCCCATCATCAGGAAGCGTTCATTGTCGTGAGTAAACTTCTCAATCAAATTATGATATCCCTCCGAATCATAATCCGTGCGGTCGGCTAATTCTTGATTCATTTTTTCAAGGCTTTCCTGCATCTCGAAAATATGTTCAAATGCCATCTCAGCTTCTTCCATCACTGTATGCTTATCACTCAGTATCATTACCTGAGGCAGATAGCCTATACTTACCTCTTTTGGAACAGAAACCATACCTGAAGTGGGGGCTTGCAGACCGGCCAAAATCTTCAACATGGTAGATTTGCCTGCACCGTTTTTTCCAACCAGCGCAATGCGGTCTCTTTTATTGATTACGTATGATACATCCTCAAACAGGGGTGTAACTCCAAATTCTACCTTTAAATTATCTACTGAAACCATTCGTTTTTATCCTTTTGCAAAAGTGGTAACAAAGATACGGTTTTATATGCAAAAAAGATAAAAAAGAAACAGATAAATAGCTTCTCGGATTTAACAAATAGAGCAAATCTCTTAAAACGTGTTAGAAAACATACTTTTTTACTTGTTTTATTTGCATATTTCGCTAAAGTCCGTACCTTTGCAATGTGTTTTTCATAGTATTAGATTTAAGGTTAACAAAGGTT
>OGPF01001350.1_pt1 | contig 11420 bp, 16 predicted proteins | sample 1552871 | NCBI WGS metagenome assembly OGPF01 (sample SAMEA2580276, study PRJEB22360) | human gut metagenome | biome: human gut; feature: human-associated habitat; material: faeces | place: Denmark | collected 2008/2010
AAGGAGTTTTGTAAATGGTGGAGCAGATGTTGAGCTGGCACGCTCTCGACCTGCAAATCGAAAGCCGCAGTATGGGGATACGGCTTTCAGACCCTGCCCGAACGCCCACCCTTACGAGCAGGCATTGGCAATGTAAAATTCAAGGAGTGCATTTATTTTCTGTCGGAAGCACGCCGACTCTGGTGCAAGCTTTAAGTATAGCCCTCTGAGCCTGCATACGCTGTTTTTCCTCTTATGGTAGATGAAAAACTTGGCATCAAAAAACGAAACCTCGGCTATTCCACCCGACGACGCACAGCCAAAGTGTGCAGATTTTAAAGTTATACGATACCGATATTTTACGTTCTCGGTCTACGAACTGTATAACAGGCTTGGAGTTCCGTGTGGGAATTGCACCCACTCTGACTTTGCGGAACATACGGAGCATACGCTCCGTGGGTAAAAATTATTGGAGGATCTTTATGAAAGTCAGATAGTATTTACACTATCCTCAGTTTAAATTATAGCACACCTAAAACGAACAAAACGAACACACTTGATTATTTTTTCAAATATCTTTTGACCGCCATTCTACAGCCGTCCGCTGTACCTCCGACCTTGTGTCCTATCTGTATCCAAGTAAAGCCTTTTACAAACCTGAGTACAAATATCTTCCTCATTTGTCTATCCTCTATCCCCTTGATAAACTCCTCAATAGCCCTCTGCTCGGCTTCAAGTCGTGCCTGCTCACACAGCAATGAAAGTGTATCACCGCTTGGCAAGAAGCCGTCTATGCGTGTGCTGTGTGGTGTGTAGGACGGCGGCGTGCATACGCTGATACTGTCGGCAACGTACTTGCCCGAAAGCTCTGCCTTGATGTCCTCAATGGCTGAGGCGTTCCTGCGGTAGGCTTTCAGGCGTGGCATGGTCATTGGGTCAGCCATTAGCAACACCGTCCATTCTTGTGCCACAATTAGGGCAGTAATTTATCTCACCGTGTGGATACTGAGCTATAAAGTGAATGATTTCACAATTATTGCATCTAAGCTGATTAGGTGTGTTTGTATTCTCCCATGTTCCACGCTTGACCTCCTGCACGTCTGCGGTAGGTTGTTCATTGATTATATCAGCGATACTGCTGTTATCACCCAGAATGCCTGTTATGCCTTTTTCGTATATCGGCATACACGCCGCAGATAATTCGTTGATCAGATTGTCTGCGTCAATATATTTTGTCACTTTTATCCCTCCTCGATCATTCTTCCGCAAACAGGACAGAACTCAAAACGGACTTCCTTGCCGTCTGCGCCAAGCTTTTCGCTCCACTCTGTCACTCCATTGCAGTATTCACAGCCTGCATATTCGGGTATGTTTACTCCGTTATGTTTCGCAAGCCCTTCGTCGCAGAGTATCAGTTCAAGTGCCTGCAATGCGTATTTGAGCTTTTCTTCCCTGTCCTGCGTTTTGTTTATCTTCCAGACCGTTGTCTGCCCTCTGCGGATATTCTCCTGCATTATGCAGGCTTGCCTGAAAAACCTGCCGTTTCGCTCTTTGCTATGAAGATACTCCCGCTTGTATTCCGCCTGCTTGTCCTCGCATATCTCTTTTGACCAGCCCTCGTGCCTGTTCTTGTAGCCAAGTCTTGATAACTGCGAGAAATACTTATATTCCTCAGCAGGATACTCGTCATAGATGAGCCTGCCGTCTATCGCCATATCTTCATATCGTGCAAATTCTTCTTGTGACATTCTTTTGAAATCTATCTTTATAGTTGATACCCCCTTTTGTGGAGGGTTGTGGAGGGTTTTCGCTGTTTTTCAAGAATTCTTTCTTTATATATATTCTTTTTATTTTCTTATACGAAAGGTTAAGAAACCCCCTCAACCTATCCACAACCCTCCACACTTACAGATACTTACACTTGCTCGTCAAGGGTTATACCTGAATAATAATTGCACCCTCTGCCTTTTACTTTTTCAAAGCGTTTTGCAAGCTCCATACCGAACTTTGTTGAGCTCATACGATATTCATTGTTCTGCTCAGCCCAGTTAAGATATGCCGCAAAAAGCTGACTTGACTTAACGCTCAGACCCTTGCCCACAGTACACTTATCCTCAACAAATGCAGAGATAACGTCCATTTCACGGCGGTACTCCCTCACTTCTTCAAGGACGGCACGAGGCATTTTAAGCCCCTCTTTCTGCCACAGCAGACAGCCCTCGACCGCCCAGCGGAATATGCCCGTAAGCTCCGCCGACAGCTTGTATTTCAGCCTGCGGTCTATCTTTTCTTCGGGGATCTGCACAGTGAAGGGTATCATATGAATTCTTCGCCATATGCCCGTATCCGTTCCTCTGATGACAGGCTTATGGTTTGTCGCCATCCAAAGCTTGAACTCAGGCTTGAACTCGAACTCGTCGCCGTAAAGCTTTCTTGCCGTAACAGTATCGTCGCCTGTAAGCTGTTTGAGCAGACCCTCGTTGATACGAACACCCTCGTTAGGCTCAACGCTTGTCACGAGCCTTGCACCTTTGAGCCTTGCGATGTCGCTGTTTATGGCGGTGCTCTGATTTGAACGCACCATAATAGTTTCAGGTTGGATATTTGCCGCATAGTCCCCGAAAATATCCCTTATGATATCAATGAAAGTTGACTTGCCGTTTCGTCCTGTTCCGTATAGAAAGAACGCACATTGCTCGGTGGTCGAGCCTGTCAGGGAATATCCCACAGCTTTCTGAACGTATCTGATAAGGTCTTTATCTCCTCTGAAAATGTCGTCAAGAAAGGCAAGCCAGCGAGGACAATCGGCGTTCTCTGAATACTCAACGGCTGTCATTTTCGTCAGATATGTCATAGGGTCGTGAGGAGATATGCCGCCGCTTCGCAGGTCGATAACTCCACCCGGGGTATTGAGAACAGTTTTAAATCTGTCCATCTGAGCAGGCAGAACAGGAACGTGGTGCATGACCTCGCTTAGCATTGCGTTCTTTGATTTGTTAGAACGGCAGGACTTCATATGCTTTTCAAAGGCTTTCGCCATATCCGTTCCCTCGTCTGCGTCAAGCTGAGCGTACACTTTTGCCTCTGCCGCCATACAAGCCACAGCCTTGTCAGCAAGACGTTTAACTGTGCCTGTCATATCGGTACACCACTTTCTGCCGTCATACCAAAGCCAGCGTTTGTCTGTATAACAGTATCTCACCTGCTCACCAAAAAGGTCAACAAAGCGTTCTGCGTTGCCTGTATCGTCAAATGAATAAAGTCTTGGCTTGGCTTCTTCCTGCTCCACAGCACCCACAGAAATCGGCTCAGAGAGCGACTTGAAGTTAAGAGAAAATCCCCCTGCGAACTTTGGCGAATAGGTCTTGTCGCAATCGGCAATGGCTTTCTGGATCGTGAGTGCGCCATAGGTCGAACCGCTTTGCGCCCTGTCCCACTTTTCACGCATAAGACCAGAGGAGCGGAATATCATATCCATTTTTTCTGCGTCACAGCCTGTCCAAAACGCAAGCATTGAGCAGAACGCCATATCAGCCTCACTCTGCGAAGCATATCCTGCGGTTCTTCCGCTGTAGAGCGACACGAACTTTCCGCCGTTCTTTGCTCCTGCCGCAGCTTTGATTATCTGGTCTGCGGTGTCAAGTCTGACAGCAGGAACAGCCTTTGCCACAGGCTCGTGACCGCCTCCTATGTACTTTTCGTGCAATGGCTTTATGCTGTCGGAACACTCTGCGATGCCCTCATATTCTGAGCAGGAGTTACCTGTCATAACGAAAAATCTGCCGTCCTCATACATCTCAACTGAGCCTTTACGTCTGCCACGCTTTGGGAGTGTTCCTCTGCATATGATATGTATGCCCTTGCCCGATTGAGATATCTCAGTATAGCTTTGCAGGGTGGAGATAAATTCAGATATGATGTTGCCGTTCTCTCCCCTTTGGTATGCCTCAAGCTCCTCCTCTTTGCCGTCAATGTCAACACCGAAATACGGACAGCCGCCGAACATAAATCCTATGCCCGAATGTTTTTCCGAGGCTCTCACAGCCGTATCGAAATCGCACCAAGTAGAGGGGTTATTTGACATAGCCCCTCCGCCTGTAAGTGCGTTTATCGGCACTTTCTTTATCTTCCCTCTCTTTTCATCAGGCACAGCGTCCCAGCATATCCAGTTTGGCAGGGTTTTAAGCTCCTGCGGTATTTGTTCGTACATATATCCAACTCCTAACATAAATTTTGAAAAGTCAAAGCCTTTCACTTATCCCCGAAAAACACCCAAAAAGTTGCATTAAAAATGCAACAATTGCAGAAATGTTGCCAAATTAAAACATAAATCATTTGTTTGCACAAAATATCGTCTGCGTTTTTATGCAAAAGCACTATGACTTTTCGCTTTTCTCAGAAATCAGAACGGCACGCCGTCATCTGTAAGCACGTCCTCAAAATCTTCAAGCGAGCCTATGGCGCTGTCAACCTGCGTATTTGTCTTAGGCGCAAAGCCCGTCTGCTTAGTCGCAAAGCTGTCCGCCTTCGGTGCAGAGGATTTAAACTTATGCTTGCACTCAGGATACTTTGTAGGGTTGACAAAATTAATGCGTTCCTGCTCCTTGCCGTTCCATTCCTCGTGTGTGAGATCTACCCTTATGCACTTGTTCAGCAGGTCGGTGCAGTATGCTTTAAGGCTGTCATACTCCTTGCCGTCGGGAAGCTTAGCCGCCTTGCCCATTGCCATAAGCTGAGCAAAGTTGTAGCCCTCCACCTGCATATCGTTCTCGTTAGGTTCATGCTTTTTCCATATGGTGTGAAACAGGCAGGAGTTGCCGTATTTCTGTCCCTGCACGTCATTTCTGATGACGAGAGTGAAGTTAAGACCCATAGAGCCTTTCTTTGTTGTGCGTTCCTCGATAGCGGTTATGATGCACTCGTAATCGCCCTCAGGCTTTAATCCGTTCTGAAATGCCTCTGATTGATTTGACTTAAATCCCATTTTTTATTCCCCCGTTAGTAAATTTACTGCGTCCTCTGCTGATCGGCATATGCCTGCCAATGCTCCGCACTCACGCATTTTTGTTATAAAATTCTTCTGCTCGGGACGAACTCGTCCCGACTTTGTTTTGACTTCGATAAAGACAGCTCTGCCGTCCTTATGCCTTACGCCGAACAGGTCTGAAAAACCTTTCGGCACTCCTGTGGTGAAATATCTGCCGTCAACTGTCCTGCTCTCGCCCACGTTCACACGAAAGACAGTGCAGTAGGGCGATACCGCACAGCGTATCTCGTTTTGTATCCTATGTTCTTCCGTCAACCTATAAGCCCCCTTTGCCTTGCCTGATAATACGCCCAGCCTGATTTGTAGCCGTGACTTTTCGCATACTGCAAAAGTTCGGGATAGGTATGACAATCGGCAGGACTTGAAAAGTCAAGCTTAAATCCCTCCACCTTTACAAGCCCAACGCTGCTGTCAGTTTCAAGCTTTCTCTCGGCTGAGGGAAACTCATATCCGCAGTGAGGACAGCATACTTTCACGCCCGCATGGGGAGCAGAGAAAGTATAGAAACATTCGGAGCATTGTTTCACCTTGTCGCTCTGCTCCTGCTTTTTATGCTGAGTTTTCGGCTTTTTCTCCAAGCTCCACTCCCTGTCATCGTCAGGCATACCAAACCTTGCATAGTTGCCAACGTGGTCGATTATGACGGCTCTTTTGTTAGGTCTATACCGCATACATCTCATAGCCTGCTGAATGTAAAGAGTAAGGCTCTTGGTGGGGCGCAGGAGTATGGCACACTCGCAGTCGGGGACGTCAAAGCCCTCTGAGATAAGGTCAACGTTGCACAGCACAGTTATATCTCCCCTGCGGAAAGCTCCGATAATGCTGTCACGTTCTGCCTTTGGGGTCGAGCCGTCGATATGAGCCGCCTTTATGCCGTTGTCATTAAATACATCTGCCGTCCGCTGAGAATGTCTTACAGAAGCACAGTAGCAGACCGCTTTTTTGCCATTTGCTAACTGTTTGTAATACTTTATGACGTCGCCGAAAACAGTATTTTTCACCATAGCTTTCTCTATCTCCGCCGCCATATATTCACCGTGAGAAACGTGCAGTCCTGTAAGGTCGGCAACGTCAGGGGCGTAGTAGTCATAAGGTGCAAGGCAGCTGTTGTCAATAAGCCATTTTGCGGATACGCCAATGATAAGCTTGTCGTTCACGTCGCCAAGCCCGTCACCATTAAGGCGGACAGGGGTCGCTGTAACGCCCACTCTCGGCACGTCTGAAAAGTATTCGTATATGCGTTTGTAGGACTGAGCAAGGCTGTGATGATTTTCGTCAGTTATGATAAGGGCAGGTCTGGCAAGCTTTTTAAGCCGTTTTGTAATAGTCTGCACCATACCCACCTCGCAGAGTTTCATATCAACGCCCCAGCGGATAAACGTCTTTTTTATCTGCTCCACAAGCTCACGTCTGTGGACGAGAAAAAGCACTCTCTTGCCGTTAAAGGTCGTCCGCCTAGCCATTTCAGCAACTATGCAGGACTTTCCTCCACCGCAGGGCAGGACTATGCAGGGTGCTTTATACCCTGCACGCCAAGCCTGCCTTACCTGCTCCACCAGCTCATTCTGATACGTTCGCAGTTTCATTGGACTTCGCCGCCTTTACCCTTTTCAGAACGCATTTCATACAAAGCTGTTTGCCGTAATTCTTCATCGAGCCGTCTATTATCTGCTGAACTGTACGCTTGCCGTCTGACATTATCGTCTTTCCGCACTCGGAGCAGATATGCTCGTCTGCAAGGTGATAGTATGTTCTCAGCGCTTCATCAACAAGTTTCAGATCGTTGCTTATGTACATACTGTCGAACAGCCCGATAGGACTTTTGCAGGTGTCAGTGCCGTCCGTCTGAGTGGCGAAAAGATACTTGCCGTCAACCACAACAGTTTTAAGCACAGTTGTGAACATACCCTCGACAGTTATCTTCTCATCAAGCAGCTTGCCGATAGTTTTAGCTTTCTGCCTGCCGTCCTCGCCTGTATCAAGGTGATTGAGAAAATACACGATAACATCTTCGGGAAGCATTTCAACGCTTCTCACAAGCTCCCAAAAATTCTTTGCAATGTCGGTGAACTTCTGATAGCCCGTTTCCTTTGCACGGCGCATAAACTCGTTCACCATAAGATACTGACTGTCGTCAACGGCTATGGACTTTGCCGTCTGAGCTTTCATAAAGCGTTCTATCTCACTGTAATTGTCGGTATGTATCGTTGACTTAAACTGTGTGCGGAACGGAAGCTGTTTTCCGTTCACGTTCACAAGTGCAAGCTCGTCCTCTTTGAAATTTCTCAGGGAAGCAGATTTGCCGCTTCCCGAAAAGCCTAATACAAGTATCGCAAGTCCCATTCTCTTTTCCTCCTTATCTTATGGTCAGCCCCGGTCTGCGGACAACTGCCGCATAGGGGATCTCTCTGCCTGCCTCGATAGCCGCCTTGACAGCCGTCTTGCTTATGTCAGGATCTTTGTATTTCAGCAGGCTGTCATCATTGACCTTTGCCCACTCCACAAAGGCTTTCGGGTCTGTTATCTCGGTGCTTTCCCTGCCCTTTGTAATGCTTATCTTAGCCATAACGCCCTCTATTTTGTTAAGGCTGACCCTCTGCATACTGTTCATAAGATAAGCTTTAAGGCTCTCTGCCTGCTTGACTTTCTGCTCACGTCTTGCTTTGAGGGCTTTCTCCTCTGCTTCAAGCATTTTCGCCTCGCTGCTCAGCACCTTAACATAAGCCGCAACGTTCTCTGCCTTGTCTGTAAACTCAGCCTCAACGCATTCAAGGGTATCAAACCACACCTTTTCAGCCTCAGCCTTTTCCTCTGCCGTAAGCTCGGCATTTTCCGTCATATCCTCAAGGCTGTCAAAAAGCCTCTGAAAATCGTTTGTAAGCTCATAAAGTTTCATTTTTATACCTCCAGTTTTGAATTGATTATATCCGCAAGCTGTCTTGCTTTCTGTGTGAAAAGTCCGTAATTGTCGCTGTCATTATGCTCGTTCACAAAGTCCACGAGCCTTGTTACGCTGTCAACAGCGGTGGAAAGATAAGCCTTGAATATGGCTTTATCGTCCTGCGTTGGCGTGATCTCCGCCTTCCCCGCAAGCTTTTTCTCATACTCCGCCTTAGTTCTGTCAAGCTCCTCACGAAGCTGCGAAAGCTTGTCCTGCTTATCCTTTTCAGCCTGCTCAGCTTTCTGCAAAAGCTCTCTGCGGTCTTTCAGGCTGTCTTCTTCAAGCTTTGAATATTTTTCCGACCAGTCAAGGTCAACACGTCGCATAGCGTCTTTAAGGTTTGCCACCTCTTTGCTGTCCGTTTCCACAGCCACCTCGATAGGACGGCTCTCAAGCTCCTTTATCTCGGCTTCAAGCTGTGTTACCTTATTTTTCATTTCAAGCACCTTTTTATCCGCCATAAAGACCTGATGGCTTGCCTCTGCATTTGACTCCATGGCTCTGTCACGCTCGTTCTGCAAAATATCTATTTTTGCTTTGAGTTCCTTGACAGTAGTGCTTTCAAGGTCGATATTTTCGGCAAGCTCTGTTCGCTCTTCATCGGAAAGCTTAGCAAGAAGTGTCAGCTTTTTAACTCCGATCTGTAACCTCGAGGTTACGAAATCCTGTGGCAGATTTTCAGCGATCGAAATGTACCTGTATACATTCATCTTTGAAAAACCTGTTTCCTTTTCACAGTAATCTCCAAAATCGGAATACCCAAGCTCCTTGTAAAGCCTGCTGTCCCTCATTTCCTTAAAGCCCATACACATATCGTAAAGGCTCTGCTGTGCAAGCTGAGCTGAGGTCTTTATCCTGCGGTCAAGCTCAGCCGCCTTGATATATTCTGCCGATAGTTCGTTCATGCTGTTTTACGCTCCTTTCGTTTCTCAGCGAACACCCTGTCAAGATACCGCTGATACTTCTGTTCAAAGTCCTTTATCTCCTGCGGTTTGTCCTCGCCGCCGTTTTGTACCACGTTGTTCCTATACCCTCTGCACTGCACGATACCGCCGTATTGGTTCACCTCAACAGTATAGTAAGGCTTGTCAGGCTCAGAGGCTTTCCGCAGAAACATTATGCTGAGCTTTCCCATAGCATGGCGTTCTGCATATCCGCCCACACAATGGGAAAGTATCCTGCCCTCGTCCTCTATCTCTTTCAAACTGTGTGGCTGTCTGACAAGCAAGCCGTCTGCCGAAAATTCAAGGCAGACACGCTCTGCAAGCCTTTTCGTGAAGTTCTGCAAAACAAGCTCGTCATGCTCATAGTTGATGATCTTAGTGAGCCTGTTGTGCATTGTCCAGAAATCGTGTGGCAATGCTATCATTGTATCGTGAATGTTATACTCCAGCGTTTCGCACTGCTCCAGATAGTCGCTGTAATCAAGAGGTGTCATCTTCTGCTCGTGTATGTATCGTGCCACCCTTTGCGGTGTAAGACCTGTTATCCTCACAAGACGTTCAAGAGTGCCGTGTTCGTTCTTAAAGACCTTTGCTATATTCAATAAATCTTCTGGTCTGAGTTTTGGATATTCCTCACGATAGTCAAGATACTGCTCCCACAGCTGTTCGCTGCCTTTGAGTGTCTTGAACTCCGTCTTGTTCAGTCCGAGCATTTTCAGCAGGTCATTACTTTTCCAGTTCACACGCTGAGAGAGCAAGAACTTTTCCTGATATCCCCACCAACCTGTGTATCTCACGCTTGTTACGTCATAGTCTTGTTTCATAAGATACTCAAGATTAGGGTGCTTGCAATATGCGTACAGATAGCTCATCAGCATATTGCCGTGATAATGCTGATACTGACTGTAACGCATATCCGATTTGTCTATGGCTTTGATGTTCAGTACCGAGTAGGAATTATCATAGTTATATCCCATACAGCACTTGCAAAAGACAGGCTCACGGAAGTCATTACGCACAGACCAGTTGATGCCGTTATCACTGCCGTATCTCACAGATCCGTCATGGGCGAACACATACCGCTGTCTTTCCACAAGGTCACCCGTTGAGTATCTGTGAAAGCAACGTGCGAAAAGCTCAGCACCCCTTGTGAGGAACACCACATAATTCTTAGCACCTCTGCCTTTCATCTTATTCATAAGCTCTTTATCCACCGCAGGAAAGCAGTAGATAAGAGCCTCTTTTCTTGTCTTTTTCATACTGCTACCTCAGAAGTCAAGCAAGCCGTCAAGGGATAGGCTGACAGACGGTTTTGCCGTTTCATCGCTGTCCGAGCCGTCGCCCAGGTCGATAGTCATATTAAAATGAACGTCTGCACCCTTGAAGTAAAAGCTTACAGCTCTGCGGTAGACCTCAATATCCGAAATACTTTCCCTTACACCCTTAACAGCGTTTTCCGCACACTCAGCGAAAGTCCTGTCCGTCTGTAGGACCGCCTGAGCGAACTCCTCGTTCTGCTCACAGAAAGTTTTGAGTGCCTCAAGAGTAGGCTTTGCAACCGCCTGCGCATACTTGCCAAGCTTAGCGGCAGACAGTTCCTGCGACAGCTTGTCCTGAGCTTTCTTTGCGTTAATGTTCATTGCCGTCACCGCCTCTCAGCTCTTCAAGTTTACACCTTGTACTGAATATTTTTCCGTATGCCTCTCCGATATCAAAGGCTCTCTGCTCACATTCTGACATTCCCTCATAGATATCGAGTATATCTGCACAGGCTTTGTCTGCGGTATCATATGCTTGACAAATCTGCTCTTTTGTGCTATCATCAATGTGTGTTGAATTGATATTTTTCAATATCTCCGAGCTTGTGCTGTTGGCAGACAGTGCAGGCTCGTTTTCTTTTATGTAGCGTGCAAGATATCCGCCGCATCTATAGATTTTTTTGCTAAGCGGACATTGTCCACAGTTTCTATCTGCATTAGTGCAAATCTCTACCACCTTTTCAAACTCATCTTTTGCCATCATCGGTATCATCGTCATTCTCCTTTCCAATAGGTCTTACGCTCATATACTGCTTGCCGTCATAGTCCATCTTCTTCACAGGTTCAATCCCTTTCTCACGGAGCGACCTTGCGGCATCGCCAAGCCCTCTGTCGAAGTCCTCACGGGTCTTGTAGAATACACATCTGCGGCAGTAGTCCTTCGTTGGCGTTACTGTCAGCGCACCGCACTCGTCAGGCTTGACATTTGAATGGAACACGCAGATATTGACCGCTCCACTGCCGTTGTCAAGGGGCTTGTCCCTCTTAAATACCTCTCTCATCACTATCATCGTCTTCGTCCTCCTCTTTCTCAAAGCGTTTCTCCCAGTGCCTATCCGCCACGCTCAGCACAAGATACATCACTACATCTATCCCTGCAAGCACAGCTACTGTTATCAGCAGTATCAACGCCATTTTACCACTTTCCTTTCATTTCAACTTCGACCTTGACCACGGGTCTGCCTGCTTCT
>OGPF01001351.1_pt1 | contig 11420 bp, 6 predicted proteins | sample 1552871 | NCBI WGS metagenome assembly OGPF01 (sample SAMEA2580276, study PRJEB22360) | human gut metagenome | biome: human gut; feature: human-associated habitat; material: faeces | place: Denmark | collected 2008/2010
TTAAGCCTGTAGCTAGCGTTCATCCTGAGCCAGGATCAAACTCTTCATTGTAAAAGTATCGTGACTGCGCAAATTAAAAATTAAAGTGCGACAGCTTAATTATCTGTTCAGGACGCTCGAATTCAAAAAGTTTATCTTTACCTAATCTATATAGAATAAGTATTGACGGTTCTTTTGTTTTACCCAGGTACGACGCGCCTTAATCATTAGTTTCCAATTATTAATTTGCGAAGCACCTGCTCTTGTACTACTTGTATTGTTTATGTAAATCTGTTCAAAGATCGCTCGTTTCACGATTGCTGTTCTTTTCAGAAAGCGGATGCAAAGGTAAGAACTTTAAAGCATATCTTCCAAATATTTTCGGAAGTTTTTTTTATTTTTCTTTTTTCTCTTTCCTCGTCGTCTCTCTTGTCGAAAGGGAGGCAAAAAGAAAAAGGAAGAAAAAAAACCGGTCACCGTTTCTTGAAAGAAGAATGTCAACTCGCGCTGCTTTCGTTTTCAAAAGCGGGTGCAAAGGTAAGAACTTTAAAGCATAACTTCCAAATGTTTCGGAAGTTTTTTTTCATTTTTCTTTTCCAAGGCCGAAGTTCCGAAAGAAACCTATGGCAAAGAAGAGAAAAATGGAAGCTTACCGCTCCGTTTTACTGTCAGAATGTCAAAACATCGCCGCCTTCGTTCCCGAAAGCGGATGCAAAAGTAGGGCTTTTACGGACATCTGCAAAATATATACAAGCTTTTTTTGAGTGTTTACGTGAACTTTTTCATAACTAGCTGATTGATAGATATGTTTTAAAGCATATTTTTTAAAGGGAAAGAAAGGCAGGAAGGAAGGGGACACATTATATATATACGCGCGCGCATCGGAATATACTAAGTTCACCCCTTGACATAGACCACTGAACGGCCGGCACCACGCTTGAGGAGCCCAAAGAGAACTGACAATAAACCTGCGAAAGGCTACATCCGGAAAGCCCGGATACTAAACGAGAACTACTGAACAACTTTTCTCACTACAGATATGTTTCTTTCTTACCACACCCGCGTTTCTTTCTTTCCACAGCTGTGGTAAGAAAAGAACATTGCTGTGGAAAGATTAGTTTTTAGAGAAAAACAAGGTAGTACATCGCAGTTTTTTTCCTAACTCTTAGGTGTCATCTACGCACCATACTGCGACAATCAGTAGAAGCCTTTATCAAATCCACTTCTGTGCCCTACCCAAAGAACGCACAACGGCAGCAAACTCTTCCCGAGGAATGATAGCCTTATTACGTGTTTTCAAACGATTATTATAAACGGTCTGAGGTGAATAATGCAAGAATTCGGCAATCTTCACACTATCAGTGATACCTAAACGCACCAAAGCATAAATGCGCAATTCCGTATTCAGCAGCTCACCATCTTTTAGCACAATCTGCTCGTCAGGATGGAGCAAGGCATTGAAGTCACTTACGAAATCCGGATAAATGTGCAAGAAGATAGCATCAAAGTTATGATAGAACTCTTTCAACTCATTCTGTGCCATAGAATGAGTATCGGTCAATGCTTTCACATCCTCCAACTGGTTTGCCTTAAGCTTACGATTGATATTTTTCCGATACTCATCCAGCTTACTGATATAATTGGAACAAATGGAAAAGACATAACCTATGTATTCCTCCTTCACATAGTTGGATTCACGAAGCTGATTATTGGTATCCCTCAACTGTTCATTCAAAGAAGTAAGCTGTACATTCGTTTCTGCCACTTGTCCGTGCATTTTCGAAAGCTCTTCCACATGCTTATTCAAGCGGTTGTTTGCCTCATTCAGCTGTTGGCGCGACTGCTTCAACCGCTTCATCTGCTTGTATATATATAGGAAGGCAAACAAGGATATCAAAGACAAGACACTGACCAGTACCAAATACATACGTAACCGCGCTTCTTGCCTCTGATTACGTTCCTGATAGATCTGATGAATGGTGTCCTGCACCGCAGAGATGCCCACTACCCTCACCCGGTTCCGATATGCCAAGGCATTCTGCAAGCAGTAACTCATGTAGACATAAGCATGGTCAATATCACCCAAACTAAAAAGTACCCCCGCCAGCTCTTCCAACGAAGCAATATCTTTATTGGAGATACGTACATCGGCCATAGCAGAATATATCAGGTAAGTCAGATAATTTTCCTGCTCATCGGACTCGCGATAAAAGCAGGCCAGCACGTAAGCATTCATGGCATCGCGCCGAGTGTCGAATGCAGAATTAAGAATTCCCTTCTGCAAACGTTCTTTAAAAACATACATACTGTCCGTACCTTGTACTACCTGCCCTTTATACCACAAGAACAAGGGGTCTTCAGGGGTAAGAACCATATTCAAAGAGTCCTTGTAAACACGCTCCAACTGTGCATAATGTTCATGCAAAGTACCCATTTCACTACCGGTATACTGATTGAAATGCGAATACAGATACAACATTTGTCCGTAATAGTCCACTAACAATTCTTTGGGGAGCGAACCGCCCGAGACTCCGTCCAACTCATCCTGGGCTTCTTTCAACAGACCGGTGGCAGCCAACAGAAAAGACTTTTTTATCTTCCACTCCATCTGCCGGTATTTATCATTCTGCTTATAAACTATGTCCAAATTGCCTGCCACATAATTCATTGCAGAATCGGCATTATAGACACAATACTCATCATAAAGATTTTTATTCAGCCAATATCTCTCCTCCAAAGTACGCACATCCTTTCGCAACTTGTGCAACTGGGCAATCTTCGCCTCTTTAAGCATAGCAAACGTGTTTTTTTGCGCAATCAGAGAATCAAGACGCACCAGCAGTTCTTTTATCTTTTCACTGTAAGGTGCCGCATTCAGAAAGGTACACCCCATCAGCAAAAATAGTAAAGCTATGATTTTTCTTTTCATTTCTATTATCTATATAAGGCTGAGAGCACAAAGATAAATTAATCTATCTAAACATAAACTACCTCCACCCTAAAAAGTACATGAAATTTAAGAGATATTTCGACCGCTCAAAGCGACAAAACAGTATATACAGACCTCCTTCCATAGTGGCCGACCTTTACTTTACACAGTAATCAGCAAGAATACAACTTATTATATATCTGATATTTACATTTCACACAGACTTACTTCTCCATATTACCTGCCTATCGGACGAATAGGGTTGTCCGCTATCTTTGCAGCACAGAAAGAAAAGTGTACTATGGAAAACCACCAATCTCTATTAGGACATACTTTTCTAATAATAAATTAAATCTTTCAATTAAAGTACTATGAGAATGATTACAAGAAATCTTCTTACGCGGAGTTACAAGCTCCTTTTGACATTACTCGTACTGCTAATGTCAACAAATGCATTTGCCCAACGATTGACAGCTACGGGTAAAGTAACAGATGCTGCAGGCCTGGAGGTCATTGGCGCATCCGTATTGGAAAAGGGTACCGCCAACGGTGTTGTTACCAATCTGGACGGGGAGTTTTCCCTGAGTGTAGGACAGAATGCCACACTGGTAATATCCTTCATCGGCTACAAAACGATAGAGGTAAAAGCAACCACCAACATGAATATCACATTGCAGGAAGATAACGAACTGCTGGACGAAGTGGTAGTTATCGGTTATGGAAGTGTGAAGCGTAAAGACGTAACCACAGCCGTATCCACGGTTTCTACAAAGGATTTGGACCAACGCCCCATTGTATCGGCAGCCCAAGCCCTGCAAGGCAAAGCAGCCGGCGTGTCGGTTATGCAACCCAGCGGTGAACCGGGCGGAGGCATGAGCATCCGCGTACGTGGTACCACCTCATTCAACGGCAGCAACGACCCGCTCTACGTAGTGGACGGTGTGCCCGTGGACAACATCAACTTTCTCTCTCCCAACGACATTGAAAGTCTCTCTATCCTAAAGGATGCCTCATCGGCAGCCATCTATGGTTCGCGTGCAGCCAACGGTGTGGTACTGATTACGACCAAAGCCGGAGCAGAAGGCAATGCCAAAGTGGCACTGAACGTACAATATGGTATGACGAAAGTAGCCAAGAGCATGGATGCCCTGAATACAGAACAATACCGTGAGTTACAGGAAGAAATCGGGGCTGTCAACCCCGCTGCCCTTGAAGGTCTAACAGACCAGACAGACTGGTTTGATGAAGTTTACAAAACCGGACAGACCCAAAACTACCAGGTGTCCGTATCTAACGGAAACGAAAAGATGAAATACTTCCTCTCTGCCGGTTATCTGAATGAAAAAGGCATTTTGGAAGGCACGTACTTCAAACGATATAGCTTCCGTGCCAACATTGACAACCAGATACGCAGTTGGCTGAACGTAAGTGCCAATATCTCCTACTCCGACAATATCGGAAACACCGGCATCATTTCCGGTACGGGTGCCAACCGTGGCGGTGTAGTCCTCTCGGTTATCAACACACCGACCTATGCTCCTATTTGGGACCCTGAAAAGCCGAATCAATACAATAAGAACTTCTACGGGGTAAATATCATGAACCCGATGGAAAACCTGGCCCGCCAGAAAAACAACAAGAACAAGGAGAACCGCCTCATCGCATCCGGAGCCGCTACCATCAGCTTTCTGCCCAACCTGAAGTTGAAATCATCCGTAGCCCTGGACCGCCGTAACGGTGTAAGCACCACATTCCTCGATCCAATATCGACCACCGACGGACGCAACAGCTTCGGTACAGCTTCCGACAACCGAAACATGAATACCGTATTGGTTTTCGACAATATATTGACTTACAACACCAACATCAAGAAACATGGTATCGACGTCATGGCAGGTTCTTCCTATACCAAATCGGACTATACCAACAGCTGGATAAACGGCTCACACTTCCGGGACGATAAGATACAGACTCTGAATGCCGCCAATAAAATTTCATGGGACGGTACCGGAACAGGAGCTTCACAGTGGGCTATCTCTTCCTATTTCGCCCGCGTGTCCTACAATTATGACAGCAAGTACATGCTTACCATGAACATGCGTGCCGACGGTTCGTCCAAACTGCATCCCGACCATCGTTGGGGCATTTTCCCGTCCTTCTCGGCTGCCTGGCGCATTTCATCGGAAAAATTCATGAAAGACATCACTTGGATTGATGACCTGAAACTCCGTGGCGGCTGGGGACAGACCGGTAACCAAAGCGGCATAGGCGATTACTCGTATCTGCAACGCTACAACATCAACCGCATACCGTGGTTCGAAGAGGGCAACGACCATGCTGTTCCCGGCATCAGCCAGGCCAACCTGAGAACAAGTGACCTGAAATGGGAAACCACCAGCCAGACCAACATCGGCCTTGACCTGACCGTACTGAACAACAGACTGACCTTCAGCATGGACTACTATTACAAGAAAACCACAGACATGTTGATGAACGTAAGTCTGCCTGCGGGTGCGGCAGCAACCACCAGCATCACCCGTAACGAAGGCGGGATGACCAACAAGGGATTCGAGTTCGCCATCAACTCCCACAACCTGACCGGCGAGTTTTCCTGGGATACAGACTTCAACATTTCTTTCAATAAGAACAAGCTGACCAAGCTGTCATTGCAGAAAATCTATACAGCAGCAAGCAGCGCCGAGGTGGTGAAAGAAAATATCGTACGCAATGAGCCCGGACGTCCTTTGGGTGGTTTCTACGGTTACATCAGCGACGGCGTAGACCCTGAAACCGGTAACCTGATCTATCGCGACCTTAACGAAGACGGCAAGATTTCCACTTCCGACCGTACCTATATCGGCGACCCGAACCCCGACTTCATCTACGGATTGACAAACACCTTTACATGGAAAGACCTCAGCCTGAGCATCTTCATCCAGGGAAGCTACGGAAACGACATCTTCAATGTGTCCCGTATGGAAACCGAAGGCATGTACGACGGCAAAAACCAGTCAACGGAAGTATTGAAACGCTGGAGAATCCCCGGACAGATTACGAATGTCCCGAAAGCCAACTTCAACATCAAGAACTCCACTTATTTTGTAGAAGACGGCAGCTACCTGCGTGTCAAAGACATTTCACTCTCTTACAACATCCGTTGCCGCCAGTTCAAGAAATGGGGTATCAGCCGCGTACAGCCTTACTTTACCGCCAGCAACTTGCTGACCTGGACCAGCTATTCAGGTATGGACCCCGAAGTGAACCAATATGGCAACAGCGGTTCTGTACAGGGCATCGACTATGGAACTTACCCGCAGAGCAAATCATTCGTTTTCGGTATCAATGTTGAATTCTAAAAAAGGAAGAAATAACTTATGAAACTAAACCATATATATAAAAGTATAGCTTGCGGTGTATTGTTGGCAATGACCGCAACCTCATGTGACTTGGACTATAATCCGGTAGACACCTACTCGGATGTAACGGAAGGAGTGAACAAAACTGATGAAAAGCCTATTTTCAACAGTGTGCAAGACGTGGAAACTTCAATGGTAACCCTTCACAAAAAATTTCGTGACCAGCAGGAGCACTGGTATGTCGACAAACTGCTTATCGGTGACGCTCATTCCGATAATGCCTACGCCGGAACAACGGGGGCCGAAGTGGTGCCTTACGAAACCAACTCCATTGAAGGCTCTAATTCTGTACTAAAACGTGACTGGGACCGTTTCTTAGGCGACATTGCCGTTGCCAACCGCATCATCGTGGGCTGTGACCAGCTCAAGGCACTCAGTGAAAGTGAACGCGGCAAGTATCAGTCACAAGCCAAGATATTCCGTGCCATGGTCATGTTCGATATGGTACGCTTATGGGGTAACTTCCCGGTCATCACTACCGTGGGCGGTGACATTACCGAAGACAACGTAGAAGAAATGTACCCGACCTATTTTCCTCCACAGAATACGGCTGAAGAGGCTTACGCCCAAATAGAGAAAGACCTGACTGAAGCAGTGGAAAACCCCAACACACCGACAAACGACACATCAGACAAGAGCATACTTACCAAATCGGTGGCACGTGCCATGCTTGCCAAGGTCTATGCAGAAAAACCTCTGCGCGATTATGCAAAGGTTATCAAATATGCCGATGAACTTGCTGCCGACGGCTTCGACCTCGTGGAAGACTTCAGCGACCTTTGGGCGTATGATACGGAAAAAAAAGACTGCCGGGTACGCAATACCAAGGAGGCAATTCTCGAAGCCCACTTTCCTCCCGGCTCCGGCAACTGGTGTACTTGGATGTTCGGCCGCAACTTGAGCAACTGGGATGAAAGTTTCACCTGGGCCAAATGGATTACCCCTTCCCGTGACCTTATCCGCCTCTATGAAGAGCAAGGAGACACGAAACGTTACAATGAATCTGTTGTATGGTATGACTGCGGATGGAGCAACTATTATCCGGCAGACCATTATGCCTTCATGTACAAATGCCGCTCTGCGTTCAACAGCATTATCTATCTGCGATATGCCGACATCCTGCTCCTCAAAGCCGAAGCAAAAATTATGGGAGAGACTCCCGACCTGAACGGTGCAGCCGACATCATCGACCGCATCCGCAACCGCGCCGGACTGGGCAAACTTCCACAAAGCACCCGCAGCAGTAAAGAAGCATTGCTCCAAGCTTATATGGACGAACGCCGCATGGAGCATGCCTTTGAAGGACAGCGTTGGTACGACCTTTGCCGCCTCAATAAGGTAGAAGAAGTGATGAACGCCGTTTACGCCAAAGACAGCGGCCGCCATGCACAAGAAAATCTGTTCAATGAGAACTCCTATCTGCTGGCTATTCCCCAAGGAGCCATCGACCAGAACGAAAATCTGATACAGAACCCGGGCTATTAATACTAATGAGTAATATAAAAATCAATTGAATATGAATTTAAGAAATATATTCACTACCGCATTAGGCTGCTTCACCATACTGGCAGCCTGCGGCAATGACAATGACAGTAACATCACCCCTACACCGGAACCCAAGCCAGACCAACCCACGGAAGAGGCAAAGGATGTTACCCTCTATGTAACGAACACCAGTCGTACTTATGATTTGACAAAGTCCGGGCTGGCCTTCGGCACCGGAAGCAACATGTCACCTTCTACCGTGACACTTGACCCTGCCACCCGCTATCAGGAAATGGACGGTTTCGGTGCAGCCATCACCGGCTCTACCGGTTACAACCTGATGCAGATGACACAAGAGAACCGCACGAAGTTTCTGACTGAAACATTCTCGGACAAAGAAGGCTATGGCTTCAGCTATGTACGTATTGCCATCGGTTGTTCCGACTTCTCATTCAGTGAATTCACTTGCTGTGACGAAAAGGGGCTTGAGCACTTTGCCCTTCCGATGGAAGACACCAAATATGTGATTCCTATATTGAAGGAAATTCTGGCAATCAATCCTGCCGTCAAAATAATTGCCGCTCCCTGGACATGTCCGAAGTGGATGAAAGTGAAAAGCCTGGAGGAACGTGTACCCTTTGACTCATGGACCAGCGGACACTTGAACCCCGAATATTACAGAACGTATGGCGACTATTTCGTAAAATGGATACAAGCTTTCGAAAAGGAAGGCATCAAAATCCACGCTGTGACTCCGCAGAACGAACCGCTGAACCACGGTAACTCAGCATCCTTGTTCATGGGATGGGAAGAAGCCCGTGACTTCATCAAGACCGGCCTGGGCCCTGCCTTCAAAGAAGCCGGAGTTACTACAAAGATTTATGTTTTCGACCATAACTACAACTACGACAATCTGGCCGACCAAAAAAGTTACCCTACCAAGATTTATGATGATGCGGAAGCCTCACAATACATTGCGGGCGCTGCCTACCATAATTATGGCGGTAACCGTTCTGAGTTGCTGAATATCCACAAACTCTATCCCAACAAGGAACTGCTTTTTACGGAAACCTCCATCGGTACTTGGAACTCCGGTCGCGATTTGGAAGCACGCCTGCTTAACGATATGGAAGAAATAGCATTGGGAACAGCCAACAACTGGTGCCGCGGCACCATTGTGTGGAATCTGATGTTAGACAGTGACCTGGGACCGGTAAGCCCCTCAGATGGTTCTTGCAAGACCTGCTACGGTGCAGTGGATATTGACAATACAAACTATTCTAAAATTGTCCGTAATTCCCATTATTACCTTATCGGGCACATGTCTTCAGTCGTGAAACCGGGAGCTGTACGTATCGGAACGACCGGTTACACAGCCAACGGAATCACCTACTCCGCCTTCGAGAATACGGACGGTACCTATGCATTCGTATTGGCAAACAACAATGCAGATGCCAAGCGAATCACCGTAAGCGACGGCACACACTACTTTTCCTACGAAGTTCCGGCCAAAGCAGTCGTTTCTTACCGTTGGAAAAAATAAAACTAATAATTTAAACAGAAGATTATAATGAAAAGCTTAAAATACTATCTAATGGCATTGGCAGGCATAGCCATGCTGAATGCTTGCAGCGATGACGATCCGGTTCCCGGCAACCCGACAATGGACTTTCAGGCAGAACCTTCTTCAGCCTTGTTCGGAGACAGTCTGCCTTTTACAATCAAGGCATCGGACGCAGATGTACCCCTTTCCACGTTAAAAGCGCGGTTATACTTCAGCGACGAAATGGTGTCAGAGACTATAATCCGTACAAAAGTAAACGGTCAAGACTATACCGGGAAAATATATGTTCCCTATCTGGCAAATATTCCCAACGGAACAGCTACATTGAAGTTCATTCTGCAGAACATCAATTTCACAATTACAGAAAAAAGCTATGACGTGGCGCTGAGTCGTCCGGACTTCCCCTACCTAACTCTGATTTCCGGAGACCAAGAATACCGCATGGAAAAAGTCGCAGCCAATCAGTATAGCGTGACCGGTGAATTTGCACAAAAAGTGAAAGGTTACATCAAAGCTCCTAAAGTAGGCGCCAACGGGAATGAAATCAACTTCGGATGGAGCAACGGTGCCATTACACAAGGTACCTCCAGTGAAATTACCTTCTCCAATCTGTCAGCTGGAGAATATTCCATCTCCTTCAATACGTTGACTTATGCAGCCGCTCCTTTCGTGAAACTACTGCTGAACGGTTCTGAAATGGAGATGGTGGATGATGACCATTACAGCATCGACCTCAATCTGAAGCAAGGGGACAACATCACTGCAGACATTCCCAACTTCGACCAATATTGGATAGACCCCGACTTCTTCGAAAAGAATGAAGACGGTTCGCTGAAGTTCCTGCCCATCGATGGAACTTATCGCGTCATTGCCAACCTGGCCCTGAATTATCTGGAAGTATTGAAAATGAACGGAACAAGCACCGCCACTCTGAACGATGACGGAACCGGCGCCCTTTGGATTATCGGTGACGGTATCGGTAAACCTTCCGTAGCGACCAATGCCGTAGGTTGGACCACAGAGAAAGGACTCTGTATGTCACAGATTGAAGCGAAGAAGTATCAGGTAACAGTAGTAGCGGGAGAGCAAATCAAATCTGATGACATCAACTTCAAGTTCTTCCACCAGCAAGGTTGGGGAGGTGAATATAAAAACGATGCCTTGTCTACCACCAGTGACTTAGTATTTATAGGTGACGGTACCAACGGACGTGATGCCGGCAACTTGGGCCTCGTAGAAGGCAAAAGCCTGGAAAACGGTGTCGCTTACCGGTTCACAGTTGACGTAACGGCAGGTGTCTCTTCGGCAGTTCTGACAGTAGAAAAGGTAGAAAGATAGACGGATAACGCAGAAGATTAACTAAATGAGAAAGGGGCTGGCTCTATAAAAGAGTTCAGCCCCTCTTGTTTATGCAGAATATATGTTCCGGATTTAGCTTAAACCTTCTTTCGCCTCTTCTTGTGGAATACGTATCGAAGTGTAAAGCTCAAGAATGGCGGCTATCGTCAGAGACACAATCCATTCATTGCCCCTTGTAAAGAGCATGAATGCCCCCGTAAGCACCAGCAAAAGCGCACCGAATATTTGCTGTCGGCGCAGGCGTTTGACAGTGGGACTTTTACATTTGGACGGAGAATTAATTTGGGCCAAAGCAACCATCGTAGCGCCGATAGTATATATATAAGGTGAAAGAGGCCAGCCCGTGATATAAACGGCAGCTCCTGCCAAGAGCATCACGGCCCCTACTGCGAAAAGGGCAGGTATCAGTTGTTTCATTCTTCTATATCTTCTTCAAATACATAAATATCCTCATTGGGCTTTTTCATCAGATACTTCTCACGGGCAATCCGTTCGATGGCACCGGAGTCGACGGCAAGCTCATTGAGCCGTTCGGTATTCTCCTCGTATTCCTTGCGGTACTTTTCTATTTCATCGCGCAGACGGCTTTCTTCCCGGGCGTAACCCAAACGGCGTACAACACTGTTCTCATCCAGGAACCCGATAATTACAGCAAACAACGCAAGCGTAATCAGATATTTATGCTTGC
>OGPF01001356.1_pt1 | contig 11389 bp, 8 predicted proteins | sample 1552871 | NCBI WGS metagenome assembly OGPF01 (sample SAMEA2580276, study PRJEB22360) | human gut metagenome | biome: human gut; feature: human-associated habitat; material: faeces | place: Denmark | collected 2008/2010
CACCGGAGGCTGGTTCCCAGAGAATGAGGAATGTGATTAATAAAGGACTTACGGAAGAGGATATTCTCGGTATTCGTGAAATGATTCCCAGAAAGGCCAATATCCGCTATGAAGCGCTGACCTACCACCGTATGGGGCAACCCAAATACGGCTACCTTGGGCGGCGCTATGAGCTGGAGGGCGTGAAGGCCGATGAAGCCTTCATGAAACGGTTGAACATTATGTTGAAAACCTACGAACAATAAGAACTTTCGTGTTTTCTTTAGGCCGTATTGACGCGTCTGTACCGTTGCCCCTGACCCCTGATTGTACTGGGTTCAGGGGCTTTTTGTACCTCGGGGAACTGCCGGGGAGAAGGAAAAAGGGGCTGGAAGCTGTGTTTTTTTGCATTCATGGAATGACGATCTGTGCAAAAATACCCATATTGATGGTTTCAAGCCTTTGATTCGCTGTAATATGGCTGTATTAGGAAGGCAAAGAGGAGTGTGTTTTTTTGCAATGCGGAAGGTGCGTATTCGCATCATGGATTTGAAGCGCTTCCGGTGATGAAAAAAGGACATGTTATTTAAGTATATTATAGGCTTCAAAAGAATGGCTGAAGGGCAATATTCCTGCGGACGGGAACGGAAGGAGGGGGATTCGCATGGCAAAGGCTGAAAAACAACGAGACGGAAGCCGAACCCACGGAAAAGATGAAAATAAAAAAGATGAAAAAAGAGTCTGTTAGGTGATGTTATCCGTTTCGTAGCAGTAAAGAGTCTTGTTAAGTGTTTTTTATTTCACAAATGGTCCGCCTCTTGCTTTAGGGAAAGCAAAGATCGTCATCAAGGCGTCACGCCAGACATTCATGCAAAGGGGACCATCGTGAAGATCATCGACTTTCGTTTCCGTCCGAACATCCCTTCCACCGTACAGGGGATGATCGACCATCCCGTCTTCGGCGAGATGCACGCGCTGTTCAAATTCCATGAGCGCGCCCGCTCCCAGCCCATTGAAGACATCGTGCGCGACATGGAAGTGCAGAACGTGGTCAAGGGCGTCATCACCAGCCGCGACGCGGAAACCACCTACGGCATCGCTTCCGGCAACAAGGGGGTTATCCCCTTCCTCGAACAGTATCCCGACCGTTTCATCGGCATGGCCGGGCTTGACCCGCATAAAGGGATGGACGCCATCGACGAGCTGAGGCTCATGGTCGAAACCCACGGTTTCCGTGGCGCGGCCATCGACCCGTTCCTCGCCAAGATTCCGGCCAACCACGCAAAATATTATCCGATCTATGCCAAGTGCTGTGAATTCGACATTCCCGTCGTGATCAGTACGGGCATGGCGACCCTGGTGGACGGGGCCGACCCCGAGCATTGCCACCCCCGGTATATCGACGCGGTGGCCCGGGACTTCCCCAAACTCAAGATCGTAGTGAGCCACGGCTGCTACCCGTGGGTGAACGAGATCATCATGGTCGTTCAGCGCAACCGCAACGTGTATCTGGAGCTTTCCGAGTATGAGCAGTCGCCGTTCTCCGAAGGCTACATTCAGGCCGCGAACACCATGATCGGCGACAAGGTGATCTTCGCCAGCGCCCATCCGTTCCTCGACTTCAAGGGGCAGATCGCGCTGTACAGGAAACTGCCTTTCAGCCCGCAGGCGCTTGAAAACATTTTTTACAACAACGCCGCCAGATACTTCTCAAACACTACGCCCTCCTGCACGGGCGTTCCCGCCTTTTCGCTTCCGGCGATGCATAGACCTACGAAGTTCGCAGCCTTCTGCACGGAGGTTAGTAGTGTCTCCCCGCGGACGGCATCGGCAGCGAGAATGGAGGCGAAGATGTCTCCGGTGCCGGGGCGGGAGGCTCCGGCGATGGGGGTGGCAACGGTGGTATAGACATCGTCATCCCACAGGAAATTTACCAGAGAATCGCCCTGACGGATCCCGGTGATGACGATGGATGCACCGGCGGAGCCATTGGAGACAGCGCCAACGGAACTCCCGTCAGAACCACTGGCAGTAGTGCCCGTGGAGGCTTCGTCGGATGTAATGGAAGCTGTTTGACAAATGTCAGCCAGCCGTTCACATAATCCGGACAGCTCCTGCAGCGTCCATTCCCCATCCTTCCAGGGAGTCCCGGTCAGCAGGCAGGACTCCGTGATATTCGGTGTGATAATATCCGCCAGAGGCAGCAGCTCCTTCATCTTCTGAACATGGGTCTCTGTAATGGAGGAGTAGGATCTGCCGTGGTCTCCCATGACCGGATCCAGCAAAAACAGGGGCGGCCGGAACATTTCCACGAATTCCCGTACAATGTCGATCTGCTCTTCATTTCCTAAGAATCCACAGTATAACCCATCGAAGGTAAGTCCCAGTTCGCCCCACACTTTTATATAATCTCGCATATGAGAGGTATAGTCATCAAAATGGCAGAGAGGAAATCCCAAATGGTTCGATAAAACAGAAGTAGGCACAGGGCATACCTGTACCTTCATTACGCTGATCACGGGCAGGGACACGGTGGTGGAGCAGCGTCCGAAACCGGCAATATCGTTGATCATAGCAAGGCGGGGAACGAAATCCCCGCCCTTTTGTGCATTTCTATCAGAAGTATCGAAATTAGATGTCATGGAATAATCCTGCTTTCTTCAGTGCCGGACGAAGTGCCAGATAGAATACGGAAGCACAGATCACAGCAACGATGGCGTTGACACCGGTAGTTACGGTGCTGATCTTGGCAAGAGCCTTGGAAATATCCTGAGGCACACCCAGCAGGTACATTTTATAGAAGTAACCAACCAACGGATCCGCTACCACGTTAAATGCCATACCGCAGGCAGAAGCAAGAATCGTTACGCCGGTCACATATTTTACGGAATGCTCTTTGCTCAGATGGAAGATCTTGTGAGCAACCAGTCCTACGATCAGACCGATGCACAATTTTAATAAGAAGGTCTTGGGGGCACTGGTTACATAAGCGGTGGTCAGATCGGCGATGGTCATGCCGATGGCACCGGCAAGTCCGCCCCAGTATCCGCCAAGCAATAAAGCTGCCAGTACACAGAACACATTGCCCAGATGGAACGCTGTTTTCTCGGGACCAACGGGAATGTCGATCTTGAAGAAAGCAAATCCGATATAGCACAGAGCTGCTAACAGACCTGCCTGCGCCAGCTTCTTCACATCCGCCTTCTGTGCGGGAATTACGCCTGCGATGGCATTGTACAATCCCTTGGCAGTTAACAGGATAGCGAAGAATACCAGAACCAGGCTATAGGAGTAAGGACGCTCTGCGGACAGCTTCTGGTCGGACAGAGTGGACTTCGAAGCGGTCAATTCATCCTTCTGCGCATTCAGGGAATCCAGATCACCGTCTGCTGTGCCGCCGGTGACTGCTTCGATGGAAGCTTCTACTTCTTCCAGCTGTGCCTTGACATCGCTTAACTGGCTGCCATAAGCAACGGATTCCTGATAACTGTTATTGTGGGTAATGACTGCCAGGACGATTCCCAGGATCAGGAGAATGGCTCCCGCAATCAATACACCGTATGATTTTTTCTTTTCCATAATGATGATCTCCTCTTTTAATTTCTTTTTCATAATTCCCATTTGTTCGGTGGGATATGTTAGGATTCAGTGTATAGAAAAAGTGGCTTGCTTAAAAGAGCCAGAATATGTTTTTTTTACCATGCCAGTTTATACATGAAAACAATACATTCTGAAGGAAAAATATGGAGGAAAACAAGATTTCCTTGACAAAGTCGGAATTTCTGTACTATATTTTTTATTAGTAATTAACCAAATCCAAAAGGCAATGACGAAGAGGAGTACACATTTCCCCTTACCAGAGAGAGCGGCTGCATGTATGCGCTGGAAGGCTGCTTCAAGACAGGAATGTGGAAGGTAGCTTCCAAGCCGGAGGGCCGAGACCGGATATTCCGGGCGTAAGTTTTCACGAGTTATCCCCGTTACCGGATAGGACTTTGTAAGAAGTCGCGAGGCAGCGCAAGCTGTGAACAAAGGTGGTACCGCGTTACTGACGCCCTTTGCTGACGAGAGTCGGCAGAGGGCTTTGTTAATTTCAGGAGAATTTAAGGAGGAAGCAATGAGCAAAGAATTAGCCAAGACCTATGACCCCAGCGGCATAGAAGACAGACTGTATCAGAAGTGGCTTGACAAAAAGTATTTTCATGCGGAGGTAGATCACAGTAAGACTCCCTTCACTATCGTGATCCCGCCCCCAAATATCACAGGACAGCTCCACATGGGACATGCATTGGACAACACCATGCAGGATATCCTGATCCGTTATAAGAGAATGCAGGGCTACAATGCACTGTGGCAGCCCGGCACCGACCATGCAAGTATCGCTACCGAGGTCAAGATCATCCAGAAGCTGAAGGAAGAAGGCAGCGACAAGCACGATCTGGGACGTGAAAAGTTCTTAGAGAGAGCCTGGGAGTGGAAGAAGGAATACGGCGGACGTATTATTGGTCAGCTGAAAAAGCTGGGCTCTTCCTGCGACTGGGACAGAGAGCGCTTTACCATGGATGAGGGATGCAACAAGGCTGTGACCGAAGTGTTCGTGAAGATGCACGAAAAAGGCTATATCTACAAGGGTGCCCGTATCGTTAACTGGTGTCCCGTATGTAATACCTCCATCTCCGATGCAGAGGTAGAATATCAGGAGCAGGCAGGACATTTCTGGCACATCAAGTATCCGCTGATGAACGAGGACGGAACACCCAGCACCACAGAGTTTCTGACCTTTGCCACTACCCGTCCCGAGACCATGTTAGGTGATACCGCAGTAGCCATCCATCCCGATGATGAGCGTTATACCCATCTGCATGGCAGAAAGGTACTGCTTCCTATCGTAAACCGTGTGATCCCTATCGTTGAGGATGCTTATGTAGACAGAGAGTTCGGTACCGGTGTCGTTAAGATCACCCCCGCCCATGACCCCAACGACTTTGAGGTTGGCAAGCGTCATAATCTGCCTGTGATCAATATCCTGAACGATGATGCCACTATCAATAAAAACGGCGGCAAGTTCGAGGGCATGGACCGCTATGAGGCGAGAAAAGCCATCGTGGAAGAACTGGATCAGATGGGCCTGTTAGTAAAGATCGAAGATCATGTACACAACGTAGGTACCCATGACCGTTGTAAGACCACCATCGAGCCCATGGTAAAAGACCAGTGGTTCGTTAAGATGGATGAACTGATCAAACCTGCAAGAGAAGCTGTGAAAAATGGCGAGATCAAGCTGATCCCCGAACGTATGGAGAAGAACTATTTCAACTGGACGGATAACATCCGCGACTGGTGTATCAGCCGTCAGCTGTGGTGGGGACACAGGATTCCCGCATATTACTGCGATGACTGCGGTGAAGTAGTCGTAGCCAAGGAGATGCCGAAGGTATGTCCCAAGTGCGGCTACACCCACTTTACACAGGATCCCGATACGCTGGATACCTGGTTCTCCTCCGCACTGTGGCCTTTTGAGACCCTGGGCTGGCCGGAGCAGACCGAGGATCTGAAGTATTTCTATCCTACGGATGTCCTGGTAACCGGTTATGATATCATCTTCTTCTGGGTTATCCGTATGATCTTCTCCGGATACGAGCAGATGGGAGAGAAGCCTTTCAAGACCGTATTGTTCCACGGACTGGTACGTGACAGTCAGGGACGGAAAATGTCCAAGTCTCTGGGCAACGGAATCGACCCCTTAGAGATCATCAGCCAGTACGGTGCCGATGCACTGCGTCTGACCCTGATCACCGGCAACGCACCGGGCAACGACATGCGTTTCTACTATGAGAGAGTAGAGAACAGCCGTAACTTCGCCAACAAGGTATGGAATGCTTCCCGTTTCATCATGATGAACATGGAGCAGGCACTGGAGAAGACCGGAAAAGATATCACCACCCCTGCGGCAGCAGATTTACAGCCCGTAGATAAGTGGATCCTGTCCAAGTTAAATACTCTGGTAAAAGATGTGACCGACAACATGGATCACTTCGAGCTGGGTATCGCCGTACAGAAGGTATATGACTTTATCTGGGATGAGTTCTGTGACTGGTACATCGAGATGGTAAAACCCCGTCTGTACAGCACCGACGATACAGTCAGCCAGAATGCGGCACTGTGGACCTTAAAGACTGTCCTGATCGACGCCCTGAAGCTGTTACATCCTTACATGCCGTTCATCACTGAGGAGATCTTCTGCACCATTCAGAATGAAGAAGAGTCCATCATGATCAGCAAGTGGCCGGAGTACAGCGAGGATCGTGCATTCCCCGCAGAGGAGAAGGCCATCGAAACCATCAAGGAAGCCGTTCGCGGTATCCGTAACATCCGTACCGAGATGAACGTGGCACCCAGCCGTAAGGCAAGTGTATACGTAGTCAGCGAAAATGACGAGATCCGTAAGATTTTTGAGGAGGGTAAGCTGTTCTTCGCAAGCCTTGCTTATGCGAATGAGATCATGATCCAGGCTGACAAGACCGGAATCGCAGAGGATGCGGTATCCGTAGTGATCCCCGGTGCAACCCTGTACATTCCGTTTGCAGAGCTGGTAGACATCGCACAGGAGATCGAGCGACTGAAGAAGGAGCAGAAGAGACTGGAAGGCGAGCTGTCACGTTCCAGGGGAATGCTGTCCAATGAGAGATTCCTGTCCAAGGCTCCCGAAGCGAAGATCGCAGAGGAGAAGGAAAAGCTGGCAAAATACGAGCAGATGATGGAACAGGTGACAAAGCGCTTAGAACAGCTGGCATGATCTGCAACGAAACGTACAGAATAAAAAGAACGTAAAGCATAAGGAATACGATGAGATTCGGTAATGACATGATAACGTTTGAAGAAGCGGTGGCATATCTGAAGGATATGCCCCGCTTTACTGTTAAAAAAAATCCTGCGGACAGCAGGGACCTTAAATGGTTTTTAAAAAAACTCGGAAATCCGGAGAAGGATCTGCGGATCATTCATGTGGCGGGCACCAATGGAAAAGGCTCCGTCTGTGCCTACATGAGTTCGATCCTGCGGGAAGCAGGCTATCGCACGGCTGTATTCACTTCACCTCATCTGGTGGATATGCGGGAGCGTTTTGCCGTGAACGGTGAAATGATCTCAGAGGAAGCTTTTTTACAGGGGTTTCTTGCGGTATGGGACGCTTTGCAGGAGACCAATTCTGCTAATACTGGGGACGGGCAGCGAGGGGAAGAAGCGCCACAGGAATTCGTTCTCAACTTTTATGAATACCTATTCTGCATGGCATTACTCTGTTTTGCAGAAGAAAAACCGGATTATTGCATCATTGAGACCGGCCTGGGCGGAAGACTGGATGCCACGAATTATGTGGACAATAAGCTCCTGACCGTCATTACGCGGATCAGTCTGGATCATGTACAGTATCTGGGAGACACCACAGCGAAGATCGCTGCGGAAAAGGCAGGGATCCTGCGCCCCGGTGTTCCGGTGGTGTATCTGGACGGGGATGCGGATGCCAGTGCGGTAATTTGCCGCAAAGCGTCAGAACTTGGTGCGATACAGATACCGGTGTCGAAAAAGGACTATACTTTCCTTGGATTTCGGAAGAAATACATTGATTTTTCCTTGCGCTCTGAGTATTATAATTATATTAGTCTTACTTTGCATACCATTGCACGCTACCAGATGGAAAATGCGGCATTGGCAGTGCGGGCCGTGGAAGTGCTGTTTCGCAGTACGGACATGCCTGACGGCAGAATGTGTGCCGCATCCGGGTGTCCCACTGTGGAAGAGATCCGACAGGGAATCCTTGGCTGCTTCTGGCAGGGACGCATGGAAGAAGTACTTCCGGAGGTGTACGTGGATGGTGCGCATAATGATGACGGCATCCGGGCTTTTCTGGATACCGTGGAACAGGACGGCTGCACGGAGGGCAGGAGACTGTTATTTGGTGTGGCGGCGGATAAGGATTGCAGGCATATGATACAGAGGGTGATCACGTCGGGATTATTCGACCGGATTGCTTTTACGCATATGCGGACGGCGAGGTCGCTTTCGCTGGAAGAACTGAAAGGTTTACTGGCAGCTTATCCGGAAGACCGGTTTACTATGTATACGGAAGCGGATACGGCACTGCGGACGGAAGTCTCGGGCAGACAGCCAGGAGAACGGCTCTATATCGCGGGAAGCCTGTATCTTGTCGGGGAAATAAAGGAGTCTTTGGACCATGATCAATTTTGAAGAAGAACTGAAGAAATTTCATCCCAGTCTGGAAGTGGAAGACGCTGAGGAAGCTATCTACAATCAGGATCTGACCGATGCGGCGGATCTGTTGGTGAAAATGATAAAAGAATCCGAAGAAAAAGAAGAGAAATAAGGAGGGAGAGCATGTTTTGTTATAACTGCGGCTGCCATCTGTCAGAGCACGATTTCTGTACGTCCTGCGGAGCAGATGTATCCCTCTACAAGAAGATCATGTGTATGTCCAACCGTTTCTACAATGACGGTCTGGAGAAAGCAGGAGTACGGGATCTCACAGGTGCGATCAACAGCTTACGGCAGAGCCTGAAATTTAATAAGAACAATATCGAAGCCAGAAATCTGCTGGGACTGGTGTATTTTGAGACCGGAGAGGTCGTTGCGGCACTGAGCGAATGGGTCATCAGCAAAAATATGCGGCCTGAGAAAAATATCGCGGACGATTACATCAATATGCTGCAGTCCAATGCGGCCCGCCTGGATGCCATTAACCAGACCATCAAGAAATACAATCAGGCACTGGTCTATTGTAATCAGGACAGCAAGGATCTGGCTATCATCCAGCTGAAAAAGGTACTGTCCCTGAACCCGAAGTTCATCCGGGCACACCAGCTGTTAGCCCTGCTTTATATGGACAGTGAACAGTGGGACAGAGCGGAGAGAGAACTGCGTAAGTGCATGGACATTGACCGCAACAATACGCTGACCCTGCGGTATCTGAAGGAAGTTGAGATGCAGCTGACTCCGGACGAGAATAGCAAGCAGACCGGCCGGCGGAAGAAGGATGATGCGGTTCGCTACCAGAGTGACAATGAGATCATCATTCAGCCTTTGAATGTGAAGGAGCAGAAGAGTGCAGGTCTCTCTTCCCTGATCAATATTGCCATCGGTCTGATCATTGGTCTGGCCGTGATGTATTTTCTGGTGGTTCCGGCAGCGGTATCCAATGCCAACAATGAGGCCCAGAAGACCATCACCGACATCGGCAATCAGTTAGACACCAAGACCTCCCGGATCCAGGAACTGGAGACCCAGATGCAGGCACTGCAGACAGAGAATGATACGCTGAATCAGGAACTGCAGGGGTATGTGGGAACCGACGGTACGCTACAGACCATCGACAGCCTGTTAGCGGCAGCCACCACATATCTGGAGACGCAGGATATTACCCAGACGGCGGCTAACCTGGAAAGCATTTCGGCATCCGTGGATGTGGACAGTACTTCCGAAGCATTCCAGAAGCTGTACAAGACGTTGCTTGGCCTGATCGGGCCGCAGCTGTCCGCACAGTATTATGAGACAGGCTACAATGCTTACCGCAGCGAGGATTACGCGACGGCCATCGAGAACCTGTCCAAGGCAGTCATTTACGATGAGACCAACAAGGATGCCTGGCTGAGCCTGGGCAACTCTTACCGTAAGAGTGACGATGCCCAGAATGCCATCACCACCTATGACAAGATCATAGAGCTGTTCCCGGATACGGAGACGGCCAGAAGTGCCCAGAGATATCGTTCCCAGCTGGCAGAGAATACGGCACAGTAGGGAAGAACAATATACCATCAGACAATGACACACAACACACGAAAGAGAACTTGCGTAAAGTAAAGCGCGGGTTCTCTTTTCTTTTGAGTAAAAATGCTGGAAAACAGCGGAATGTGAGGAAATATGGAAGACTTTCAGATCATTGATAACTGCCTGATGGTGCGCATGCCGGAGGAAGTGGACCACCACAGAGCCTCCTATATCTGCGAAGGGGCGGACAGGCTCCTGGTCAGGGAAAACGTGGAAAATGTAGTGTTTGATTTTGAGGATACCCGGTTCATGGATTCTTCCGGGATCGGGATCATCATGGGGCGGTACCGCAAGATTTCCTGCTTCGGCGGACATGTCTATGCGATCCATGCAGACCGGCAGATCCAGCGGATATTCCGTATGTCCGGGCTTCACAAGATCGTCGAGATCCTGCCGGGTTAAACGTTGGAAGGAAGATTCTGTCGAAAATGAAAGAAATTATTCAAAAAATTATGAAAAACAGTGCAATAATAGGCGCAGAAATGAGGAGAACATGGTAGCAGAGAGGGAAAACATTCAGGTGACGGAAGAAAAAGAACTTTTGCAGCAGAGAACGCAGGGCAGCCGGAATGAGATGGAAATCGTATTTGACGCGGTCTCCTGTAATGAAAGCTTTGCCAGAGTGGCGGTGGCGGCTTTCATTACCCATCTGAATCCCACACTGGAAGAACTGGCGGATATCAAGACCGCAGTATCGGAGGCAGTAACCAATGCCATTATCCATGGATACGAGAATCTGTCCGGTTATACGAAGCATGGGGAGATGCGCCCGGCGTACAGCATTATCCATCCGGGAAAGGTAAGACTGCACTGCATTCTTGAGAACGATACGCTTTCCATCGAGGTATCGGATCAGGGAAAAGGCATCAAGGATGTGGCCAGAGCCATGGAACCGTTATTTACCACGAAGCCGGAACTGGAACGGTCCGGCATGGGATTTGCCTTTATGGAAGCCTTCATGGATGAGCTGGAAGTGGAGAGCATCCCGGGCAAGGGCACAAGAGTACATATGTGGAAGAAAATGCGCTGCGGAGACTGGATCGGAAAAGAGGACTGAGGCATGGAAGAAGTATCAGTACTCATCGGAAAGTCACAAAGCGGAGATAAAGAAGCGAGAGAAGTACTGATCGAGAAAAATCTGGGACTGGTGCATCACATTGTGAAAAGATTTCTGGGCAGAGGATATGACCCGGAGGATCTGTTCCAGATCGGCGTGATCGGCCTGATGAAAGCCATCGATAAATTTGACCTGAAGCTGGAGGTACGGTTTTCCACCTATGCCGTCCCGATGATCACCGGAGAGATCAAACGGTTTCTGCGGGATGACGGGTTACTGAAAGTGTCCAGAACCATCAAGGAGGATGGGCTGAAGGTCAGACTGGCAAGACAGCGTTTACAGAGCAGACTGCACAGGGAGCCCACCTTACAAGAATTGTCCGCGGAGGCACAGCTGGACAGAGAAGATGTGATTCTGGCCATGGAGGCCGGAGCGGAGGTGGAATCCCTCTATAGCAGCAGCGGGCAGGAGGACGGCAGCGAGCTGTGTCTGGCGGACCGGGTGGTGGCCGCG
>OGPF01001362.1_pt1 | contig 11333 bp, 10 predicted proteins | sample 1552871 | NCBI WGS metagenome assembly OGPF01 (sample SAMEA2580276, study PRJEB22360) | human gut metagenome | biome: human gut; feature: human-associated habitat; material: faeces | place: Denmark | collected 2008/2010
GCAAGAAGTCTTCCGTTAAAGACACTGGAGGGCATGGATACCCGCCCGACAACAGACAGAATAAAAGAAACCCTGTTTAATATGATACAGTCGGAAATACCAGGCTGCCGCTTTCTGGATTTATATGCGGGGAGCGGGGCGATTGCTATTGAAGCGTTAAGCCGTGGGGCAAAAGAAGCCGTGCTGGTTGAAAATTCCAAAGCAGCGTGTGCCTGTATCCGTGAAAATCTCGCATTTACAAAGCTGGATTCACAGGCAGTTTTAATGGAACAGGATGTTGCGGCGGCAATTGTAAGACTGTCGGGACAGGAAGTGTTTGATATTGTATATATGGATCCGCCATATGCAAAGGATTATGAGCGCGGGGTATTGGAAGCGCTTGCTGCAGGCAGTATCATTGACGGATATACGACGATTATTATAGAAGAAAAACTGGATACGGATTTGTCGTATGTGCAGGATTTGGGCTATACCATTACAAAGACAAAAACGTATAAGACGAATAAACATGTATTCCTGAAAAAGGAAGGAAAGTGATAATAATGAAGAATGCAATCTATCCGGGCAGTTTTGACCCGGTTACATTGGGACATCTGGATATTATCCGCCGTTCATCCCGCCTGGTGGATCATTTAATTGTCGGTGTATTAAATAATAATACAAAAACACCGTTGTTTTCAGTAGATGAACGTGTTAATATGTTAAAAGATGTAACTAAGGATATAGACAATGTCGAAATTTTAAGTTTTCGTGGGCTGCTTGTTGATTTTGCAAAAGAACATCAGGTGCAGACGATTATCAGAGGGCTGCGTGCAGTGACGGATTTTGAATATGAACTGGCGATGTCGCAGACAAACCGGGTGGCGAATCCCGATGTAGATACCATCTTTTTAAATACAAGTCTGAAGTATGCTTATCTGAGTTCAAGCATGGTAAAAGAAATGGCAATGTATGGGGGAGATATCAGTAAATTTGTTCCGCAGCAGGTAATTGGCAGAGTTTATGAAAAATATGGCATTACACAGCAATAAAACAAATTACATAAAGAGGTAGAACTGCTATGAGTAGAATTGAACAATTAATCAGCGATATAGAAGCATATATCGATAACTGTAAGTACCAGCCTTTTTCCAACAATAAGATTATTGTCGACAAGGATCAGTTAGAGGATATGTTGTCTGAGCTTCGTTTAAAGACACCGGATGAGATTAAGAAGTACCAGAAAATTTTAAATAACAAAGATGCGATTATTTCAGATGCAAAAGAGCAGGCAGAGTCAATTCTGAATGCGGCACAGATACAGACGGAAGAATTAATCAATGAACATGAGATTATGAAGCGGGCATATGCGCAGGCAAATCAGCTGATTGAGCAGGCAACTGCGCAGGCACAGCGCATTCTGGATTCTGCAACGGAGGATGCTAATAACATCCGTATTGGAGCAGTACAGTATACAGATGACATGCTTGGAAAGTTACAGTATATTATCGAACATTCGATTAAGGATAATAAGGAAAAGTATACGTCCTTAATGACTGGTCTTGAAAATGTTCTGACGGTTGTCACCAACAACCGCAAGGAGCTGGTTGTTGAAGATGAAGAACCACAGCAGGAAACAGCAGAGCAGGCCGAAGCCGTGGAGGATGATTCTGAAGATGTGGTATATGAAGAAAATGACGACCTTTTAGATGATGATATTTAAAAATGGTTTTTAAAGCAGTACAATACAATGAAGACAGGTAAGAACCGTAAGAAGCAGTTTGCCGCATATGTATTTTTTTATGCCAAAGCTGCTTCTTTTTGTTATGCCTGCCGTCTGCATAACCGTGGAAAAGCCGCCGAAGGCATTGACTGCAAGGATTAATATTGTCTGATAAAAAAGCGGGACAGGAAAGCGGCTGATAAGATAGATGCCGTTTGTAATTTCTGTAATGCCGCATAAAATTCCTGTGATATAGATATTTTTAATAGGCATCAGACAGATATACGCAGACAGACATGAAAAAACGATGATATAGCCGCCCAGTTTTAATATGCTGACAACCGCACTCCAGATAGAATCGTCTAAAAGCTGTGAGAAGGCGGGCGGATTAGATTCAGCTGTCAGAGTAAGCGGTGTCCGCATTTGTGTGCGGTGCAGGACTAAAGTGATAACAATACATTCCAGAGCAGGCAGATAAATGCACAGCAGGACTAAAAAGGCAGATATATTTTCGTTTAAAGAAGAAAAAAGAATGTAATTGATAACAAATGACGGACTTGAAAGGTTGCAAAACGGCATCAGACGTTCGCACAGTGTTTCACCGGGGTTGGCTTCATGCAGCTTACTGCATAAAAATGCACCGACAGGGAAACCGCACAGCAGACCGGTTACGCAGACGTAAAGATAAGATAGTCCTGGTTTTAGCGGAAAAAGGTATAAAATACAGGAAGTCAGGATCATGGCGGGGAACAGTCCCGGAAGAATGACCTCCCCCCAAAGCTTTAAACCGGACAAAACGCCGTTAAATGAAATGCGTGGAAACGCAATAACAGCGGCAAAAGCACTTAAAACAAGTATTTGATTGAATTTTAGATTCCATTTTTTCATAAATTCCACACGAATCCTTTTTTGCGTTATAGTGGTGCAATTATAATGCCTGCGAATTGTTCCGTACTGCGTACTTCCACAATTCTGCCTGATATTACATATATTGCCTGCGGACATAATTTATGAATCTGAATCATAAAGATATAACAAATCAGGGGTTACCGTAAAACGTGAGGTGTGTGTGAAAAAGAGCCGGGCATATGTGCTTTTGGCGGCACTGGTTGTTTTTATCTGCATTTGTACAGCTTCTTTAACAGAAGGCAGGCTGCCGCTGAAACGGGAAGCTTTGACACTGCAAAACGATAACCTGCGCGCCATGCGGATTGAACTGACGGCAGAAGAAATTGCCCAATATGCGGATGAATGTAATCTGCCGGTGGGCGAATATCTTTGTACATTGATGGTGGCGGAAAACTGGACGGCAGATGTGCAGACAGCACAGAGCCTGACACACAAACAGGCGGTGGCACTACGCAACCGTCTGGTGCGCCATTATCCGGAAGAATTTTATAAGATGAGCAGTCTGTATGCGGGGCTTGTTGCGGATATGCAGTGCTTTCCTATACCGGTATCTAAAGGAAATGAACAGATGTGGGTAGAATACTGTGATTCATGGGGACTGGAGCGTACCTATGGCGGAGAACGCAGGCATGAAGGAACGGATATTATGGCACAGAACAATACGCCGGGCATTTATCCGGTGCTTTCTGCCACGGCAGGGACAGTGACCAATATCGGCTGGCTGGAACTTGGCGGCTGGAGAATCGGTATTACGTCGGAAAATGGTATTTATTACTATTATGCCCATCTGGATTCATATGCGCCGCTGTCTGTCGGAGATACAGTTACGGCAGGACAGCTGCTGGGATTTATGGGTAATACCGGGTACAGTAAGGTTGAGGGGACAAAAGGAAAGTTTGACGTCCACCTGCATTTTGGTATCTATGTAACAGACGAAAACGGCACGGAACTGGCAGTGAACCCCTGCTATTTACTGAAAACAATTGAAAATAAAGTGCTGTATTATCAGTACGGGGTATGATATAATGAGCGCAAAGGAAAAGGAAGCGGCTGCGAAGCAGACATTTACTTTTCCTGCGCCATTAACGAACGAATCGCCATGCGAAGCAGGGCGAGGAGCGCGACAGCGCGGATTCGTGAGTGCGAGAGCGAGGTGAATCGCCCGACAGAGCAGGGCAAAACCGCAAGAAAGTGGAGTTGAAAATATTATGGAATTGCAGATGTGGAAGGAAATTCTGACCCCCTATGATTTGGCGGTTGAAGAATTAAAAGTCAAATTTAATCATATTGTAAAAGAATATCAGCAGATGAACGGCTATTCGCCGATTGAACAGGTGCTTGGACGTGTAAAGAGTATTTCCAGTATTATTGATAAGGCACAGAAAAAAGGCATCGACATGGATAAAATCGAAACCCAGCTTGAAGATATTGCCGGAATCCGCTTAATCTGCCAGTTTACAGAAGATATTTATACAGTTGCAGGTCTTATCCGTGAACGCAGTGATATGCAGGTTAAAAGTGAGAAAGACTATATTACGCATCGCAAGAAAAGCGGATACCGCAGTTATCATATCATTGTATTATATAAGGTGGAAACCGTTCGCGGGACGAAAGAAATCCCGGTCGAGATTCAGATTCGTACACTGGGTATGAATTTCTGGGCGATTATCGAACACTCCCTTCAATATAAATATAAGGGTAATATCCCGGAACATGTACGTGCAAGACTGACATCAGCTGCCAATGCCCTGATTACGCTGGACAATGAAATGTCTTCTATCCATGATGAAATTATCGACGCGCAGAATTTCTATATGGTGAAAGCTAATATTGTATCGGATATTCTGGGAAATATCCAGAACCTGTATAAGGTGGCAAATAAGCGTGAGATTATACAGATTCAGGATGAATTTTATGAGATTTATCAGGAAGGCGACATCAGCAAACTGGAACGCTTTAACCGGCAGTTAGACATTATTGCTGAGGGTTACCGCGCGCAGGCAACTTAAAAAAAGATACATCATGAAATTAAAGAAGCATTAAAGGAAGCAAAGAACATGAAAAAAACAATTAATTTACCGCAGAATTATCTGGATGCCATGAAGGAACTGCTCAAGGAAGACTATGAAGATTATCTTGCAAGTTTTGAGGAAAAACGCCTTTACGGACTCCGTATTAATACATTAAAAATATCCGTGGAGGATTTTTTGAAAATTTCTCCGTTTGAATTGGAGCCTATACCCTGGATAGAGAATGGATTCTATTTTCATGAGGAAGACAAGCCTGCAAAGCACCCGTATTATTTTGCAGGACTGTATTACATTCAGGAGCCATCCGCAATGACACCGGCAAATGTACTGCCGGTAGAAGACGGTGATGTTGTTTTTGATATGTGCGCCGCACCGGGCGGAAAATCAACGGAGCTGGGTGCAAAGCTTGACCGCACCGGACTTTTAATTACTAATGACATCAGCAATTCACGAGCCAAGGCACTGCTTAAAAATGTCGAAGTATTCGGAATCCCGAATCTGTGCGTATTAAGCGAAGACCCGAAAAAAATTGCAGACCGTTTTACAGGCTTTTTTGACAAAGTATTAATTGATGCGCCGTGTTCCGGCGAAGGCATGTTCCGCCGCGATCCCGTTGCCGTGCAGGAATGGAGTCCTGAGCACGTGGAGACGGTAGTTCTTTTGTCCCACAAAAAAGCCGACAGTTATATCCACATTGATGTGGAGTTTGGAGAGGGCGAGGGCAAGATTCCGGTAGATAGTATTGCTAAAAGAGCCGAAGCGTACAAGCCCAAAGAAAAAGTGACCTACAAAATGATTAAGGAGTACATAGAAGCGAAATACGGCTTCAAAGTACATACCGCATATATCGCAGAGGTAAAGAGAGATTTAGGCTTGCCAATGTATGATGCTCCTAATGCGGTAGAAGAATTGAAACAGCCGAGGAAACATCCGACAGCGGAAAAGGTAGAAGCAATCAAAGATGCTTTGAAATATTTTGGGGTTATTTAATAGGTAGCCTGTTTATAGAATATCACATGGATTAGTAAAGCAAATAAATGATGGAAAGGGTGAGGATTATGGGTGGAAAAGAAGCATCACGGGGATTTTTATACCAGGGGTTTGCTTCAGTATTAGAGGCCTTAACTGATAAAGGTAACTGGGATAAGATATATGTCGAATTTCCAACATCAAATGATAAGGTTGATATAGCATTAGAGCAGCAAAATCAAATTGTTAAATGCATACAAGTAAAATCAACGATAAATACTTTTACCAAATCAGACATCAAAATATGGCTAGATGACCTTATAAAGGATATAGAAAGTCCTGAATATGAATTATTTTTAATCGGGCAATGTGATAAGTCCGCCAACACATTTATAAAGTCAATCGAAAAGTATTATGGGAAAGTGCTTGATAAAGAAGCAAAATCGTCGCTAAATGGGTTTGATACAGATTTGCTTGATAATAAGAGAATACGGTTTTTTATTTTGCCGTTTGAAATAGAAGTTTTAGAAAAAATTGTAAGAGATTCGTTGCATCAGTATATTTCAGATAGCAATCAAATGATGACGTTTGACCAAATTAGGTTTATTGCTTCAGCGACTGTAAATGATCAGATGATTTCTTCAACACATGGTAAAGGTATTGATAGAAAAGACTTTGATGAAGAAATGGAAAAACGCATTTTTCTTGTTGCCGATAAGTATTCCCCTAAAAGAATATCTATTGGTGTGAAAAGCTTTACCCGTGGAGCAGAAAACTTGGAAAAAGACACAGAGAGTTGTTTATCATTCATTAATAAGTTTGATGGTCGCAATATAAAGGGTGAATACGATTGGAACAAAGATATTTATAGAAATTTGGAGGAATTTTTGCTCACAAATACAAGCAACAAGTATGCATATCAAATATTTTTAGATACACATGCGTCTATAGCCTTTGCAGCAGGAAGAATTCTTGATAGTAAATCAGGTATCAACGTATTTCCGATACAAAAATCGTCGACCAATGGCACTGTATTATGGGATGTGAAACTGTCATCTAAAAGGAACTATACTAATTGGGATATTTCCCACGAAAAGTTTAATGAGAATCAATATGATTCTGCATTAGTATTAAATGTCACTCGTAACATTTACAATGACGTGGTAAAATTCATAAAAGAAAACAATCTATCAATTGGATGTATCATTAATTGTATGCCAAGCGATGTTGGTGCTACAAATTTTTCGATAGAAGATGGAACACATGCAACTGCTTTAGCTAATTCAGTTTATAACGCTATTGGCAGAAGAAGCACTGTGGAACGGCGTGCAACACTACATATTTTTGCTGCTGCTCCAAATGCATTTATGTTTTTCTTAGGTCAAAATTCAGTTGGATTTGGCAAATGTATTCTATATGAATATGATTTTGAGCAAAGGAATTCTTGTACATATTCACAATCAATAAGTTTTACTAATTAATGGAGGATTATTTATGTCTACTGTACCGTCATATTTTAAAGATTTTCTATCTAATATTCGTTTGTCTGACAATCAAGTGAAGGATTTGAAAACAGGGCATACGACATTAAGAAGGAGATTAGAGGAAGATGAAACATTATCAAAGATTATTATTAGTACTTTCTTACAGGGAAGTTACCGACGTTCCACAGCAGTAAAACCCCAAAACGGCAATAAATCAGATGTCGATGTAATTGTTGTAACGAAATTAGACTCTGAAGAGTTTACACCAGAGGAGGCTTTGGATTTATTTGTTCCATTTTTAGAAAAACATTATAAAGACAAATATAGAATTCAAGGCAGGTCAATTGGTATAAGTTTAAGTTATGTTGATTTGGATATCGTACCTACTTCTGCACCTAGTGAAAGCGAAACAGGAGTACTTCAAGATGAGGCGATTATTTCGGAATATACAATTGAAGATTTCCAACAAAAGTTACTTACAAAATCGTTCAATAATGACTTACTTAAAAGTGCATATAACATATTTTATAAATCAGATAACGAACCTCAATGGAAATCCGAACCGTTGCTAATTCCTGACCGTGAAGCGGAAAAATGGGATAAAACACATCCACTTGAGCAAATTCGATGGACGGTTGAAAAAAACAAGAATTGCAATACCCACTATATAAATGTTGTTAAGGCATTGAAGTGGTGGCGCAAAACACAATATCCAGATATGAAACATCCCAAGAGTTATCCGTTGGAACATTTTATTGGTGATTGTTGTCCAGATGATATTAAAAGTGTTGCCGAAGGTGTTGTATTAACTCTTGAAAATATCGTTTCCCAATACACTAATAAACCTTTTTTAGCTGATAGAGGCGTTCCTGAACATGATGTTTTTGCACGAATTACAGATGAAGAATATTCTGATTTCTACGATACGGTTTGTGATGCTGCTAAAATAGCTCGTGAAGCTTTTGATTGTGAAGAATTATATGATAGTGTTTGCAAATGGAGAGAGCTATTTGGTAATGAATTTCCACCAGCTCCAAAGCCATCAAAATCTAATTCTTCAACGGGATTTACAACCCGTACTGAAAAATCGGCAGCCATTCCAGAAGGAAGATTTGCATAGATGGAGTCAAAACAAATTCTTGATAAATTAAATCAGGCTCGAAGGGCTTTAGATTCATTATCTCAAGTTGAGATAATGGATGAGTGGCAATTTGATAATGAATTAAATGTTTGGTATTTACACTTAAGTATTGTGATTGAATGTGAAACACCATATTTCCCTCAGAAATCTCAATGGTTTTTCGTTGTTGGATCCGAATACCCAAAGGGAAAAATTAAAGTATATCCAGACGTCGAAAACAGTATAACGGTTACATTGTATCATCAAGCTAACAACTCCAAAATTGAAAGAAACGGATTGTGGAGAAAAGGAGCATTATGCCTTGAGGTGAATACAATACCTAATTATCAATCGGAACCATATAGTGTAGATGAACGCTTGTTGTATCATGCAAAACGAGCAATTTGTTGGCTAGAGCTAGCGGCAAAAGGAAAATTAGTTACAGAAAGCGAGCCATTTGAGCTGCCCGAATTTTCTATGAGCAATATTTTAGAAATGCAGTTTGCTTTCTCGGAAGATGTGGTTACCTTCATGCAATGGGAGAGTGTCGAATGTCGGTATGGAATAGCAGAATTAGATGTGTATAAAAGTAAACCATTTGTATACTATGTTAAGGTGTTTAAATCGCTAAGTAACAACATCCAGCATTATACAGAATGGGGAAAATATCTTTCAAAAACAATTATATCACCTCCCATTATTGCCCCGTGGATACTTATGAATCAGATCCCAGTTGTTAATGAGTGGCAAGCACCAGAAACATTTGGCGAATTGTTAGTTGCCTGTGAAAAACAACATATTAATATAATGTGTATCCTTCAAAATATTGTCTCAAAAATTCGGGACGGAAAACGGCATTTGCTTTTAATTGGTTTCCCTGTTCCCCGAATTTTTGGTGGAGACCCCGAGATAATTTCTTGGAAAGCTCTGTATTTACCGACTGTATCATATGGCAAAAGGACAGCAAAAGGATTCAGAAATAATCAACAGGGATGGTGGATGCGTGATAGATGTGAGGTATTCACTAAAAATGCAAAATTGGATTGGATTGTTTCAGAAAATTGGAACCAACACGAAATATCTCAACGAGGTAAAATGAGCGACCTGTTACTAAGAAAAAGAATATTGCTCATTGGAGCAGGCTGCATTGGAGCATCAATCGCAGAAATATTTGTAAGAGCAGGAGTATATAATATTACTATTGCAGATTCAGATATATTTGAAGTCGGGAACTTATCCCGCCATATCTTAAATCTAAATAATATTGGTGAATTTAAAGAATTATCGGTATGTAATTATCTTAACTCCCTAAATCCACACGCAAATGTTAAAGTTATAAATGATACTCTTTCAAATGATGACTCTTTTAAAACAAATATTGATTTGGATAGATATGATGTTATTGTTGATTGTACTGGGGAAAATAATGTACTTGATATTCTTCAAAGAACTAATTTTAAGAGAACCCATATTATAGCTTCAGTCTCTGTTGGATTGGGTGCAAAACGATTATATGTTACACTGATGAATGGTAACACTTTTAATTTTAATGCTTTTTATGATTTGATTTCCCCGTACCTACAGGCAGAAAAAGTCTTATATGATGATTACGACTTGCCAAGGAATGGAATTGGTTGCTGGCATCCGACTTTTCCTGGAAGAAGTGATGATATTTGGATTGCTGCTGCAACTTCCGTGAAGGTAATTGAAAATTACATTATATCAAAATCTCAAAAGACGCTTTCACTCATTTACGAGCAAAAAGAGAGCGATGGGATATTTGAAAGCTATGAGGTGGTGGAGAAAAGAGAGAATGGATAATTTGCTTTTTCAAGATAAGAATCAATCATATACTGTAAAGTTCGACACAAAGGCTTATGAACAAATGCTTTATTATTGTGCTATTTCTAATCCTTATGAAACAGGGGGCATTTTAATTGGAAATTATTCTTCCAACCAAGCAATAGCCAACATTTTGCAAATAACACCACCACCCAAAAATTCTAGACATTCAAAGTGTACTTTTTATAGGGGTATAGATGGATTGAAAAGAATTTTAGACTTGGCATGGAACCAAGGCCAGTATTATTTAGGAGAGTGGCACTATCATCCAAATGCATCGTCGGCACCAAGTAATATTGATAAAAATCAAATGATAGTTTTATCTCAAGACCAAAAACTAAAATGTCCAGAACCTATATTAATTATTGTTGGAGGTTATCAAGACAGTTGGAATATAAATGCTCGGTTATTTGTTAATAAGCAAGAAATTATTCTCAATAAGCGGTAGCACTAGCCTCTTGATAAGACGCAGATTTTTGTGTCAAATTATAAGCTGTACTTGTCGAGTGAGGAAGAATTATTACGAGGATTGAAACAGGAGTATCAATCGTTAGAAGCGGAAAAGATGGAAGAAGATAATGATACTAAAGTAATGGAAAAAAGTAATTGTGCCATAGGCTGTTGCACAATTAGTATGGTGCAAAATTAGTACCATCCATGATTTTGTGGGAAAAGGCTGCACGAACGGTATTAGTACTGTAAAAATATTGTCCAGATATCCATAGTTTTGTGGGGATATAATTTGAATTTGTACGCATGTGGAGAGTGTAGTATTGATGTCAAGGGTGAAATAGAAACTATGGAAGAATGGCTTAAAATAAGGCTTTCAAGTACTTTTGATACTTGGGTTATTCGTTTATGTCTTATATAGAATGCTTAACTCGGGAACATATCTGTACAGTAAATGTTTCCATTGGAGTGTAGGCTTGAAGATACATTATGGATAAATCGTAGGGTTGTAGCTACGGAATAGATATCATAATGGTTTTGAAGTGAAATCGAAGAAAGAGAAAAGATGCGATGAGAACAATGTTATTAAGTTTCAAGGCAGATGTCTATAAGAGGGTATTGTCAGGAGAAAAAATATATGAACATAGACGTGTTTTTCCTAATGAAACGGTTAAAGCTTATTTATATGTGAGTGCACCTGTTAAGGCAATTGTCGGTATTATGACATTAAGTAACAAGGTCATGATAGAGTCTTGGAAGGAAAAATTTTCGTATGATAAAGCGGCTGTTGAACGGATAGATAATTATTTGAAAATGCATACGGTGGC
>OGPF01001364.1_pt1 | contig 11310 bp, 10 predicted proteins | sample 1552871 | NCBI WGS metagenome assembly OGPF01 (sample SAMEA2580276, study PRJEB22360) | human gut metagenome | biome: human gut; feature: human-associated habitat; material: faeces | place: Denmark | collected 2008/2010
TGTAAAGGATTCGCTGCACGTTTTCCCAGCGGTCTTGTGGGATGATTGCTTCATGTGTATTCGGAACGATAGCGCGTTCTTCAAACGGAATATAACGCCGCTTTTTGGATTTCATGGACACGGTGGGCTTGGCTTCGTAGATGATGTGTCCGGCGTAGACTGGGCTGTGCAGAACCTGACTGATATAGGCACTGTCCCAATCATACATCTTTTCATCATCAATAAAGCGGCCAAACATCTCTTTCTTGTAGTAACACGGCTTCAAAACTTTTTCATCGTGGAGCCGCTTGGCGATGCGGTGAAGCCCCAGCCCTTCCTCTGCCATTGAATAGATATACTCAACAACGGGGGCGGTGTTCGGGTCGATCACAAGGTGATTGTGGTCGGCAGGGTCTTTCTGGTAGCCAAACGGTGCGCCGCTGGAGATATACTTTCCACTTTTCTTGCGTGTCCGAAGGGCACTCTTGATTTTTCGGGAAGTGTCTTTGGCGTACATTTCATTGATGATGTTTCGGAACGGGGCAATATCCATCTGAGATTGCTCGTTGGAATCATAACCATCGTTGATTGCAATATAGCGGACACCGTGTTCAGGAAAGAAGATTTCCATATACGTTCCGGTTTCGATGTGGTTGCGTCCAAGTCGGGACTGGTCTTTGGTAATGACGGTCGCTACCTTTCCATCCCGGATATCATCCAGAAGTTCCTGAAAGGCAGGGCGGTCAGAGTTCGTACCGCTGTAACCATCATCGACATAGTACTGGCAATTCCCGAAACCGTTGCGTGTGGCATACTCCATAAGCATCGCCTTTTGAGATGTAATATGTAAAGGGTGGTTTCTGCCACCAAATACATATGACTGCGGCTCATTTGTGGTGAATTGAAAAGCAGTTGTAGGAAAGGAGCAAAAAGTCTTATAACCGCTGGAAATCAACACAAAAAGGAGCTGAATTGCTATGAAATCTCTATTTGAGGAAATGGGCGGTACATACCGTCAAGTGGGCGATTATTTCATCCCCAACCTTATTTTGCCGGATGATGGCGAATATCAGATAGGCAAATACGGGCGTATGCGCCGCAACTATCTGAAAGAGCATCGAAAAATCCTCTACACCAATTATGTGGTGGAAGGTACTCTGTTCAAGCACCTATCCGAGATTGACCAAGCCTGCAACAAGCGTATGGAAATCATCGTATCCGCTATGTCGGAGCAGGAGGGCGTGACCGAAGCACTCAAAGCGGCAGATCAAATGGAATGGGTACGCCGTAAAAATAGTATCCGCAACCGTGCGGAGGAAATTGTACTGGCTGAACTTGTATATGCTTAAACAAATGCCCGTTATCGGCTGTATGGCTGATAACGGGCATTATCTTTTGGATGGGGCGTTCTGTTACCTCATCTGTCACCTTGCAGGGTGACAGATAAAGGGTGCCAAGACCTGTTTTTAGTTTTGAAGGACTGTTTTGTATTGTTGAAAGCCTGTTTTTGATGTTCAAAGACCTGTTTTTTCGAGCAATCGCCTGCTTTGCTGAGACAAACAACTGTTTTCGGTTTCGAAACCAGTTGTTTGAACTAAATCATCTTAGTCAACATCTTGGTCAGTATCTTAGTCACTAACTTGGTCACTAATGGGCAATCGCAACTTTTCTCCACCAATCGCAACATAATCAAATAGGCAAACGCAACTTTGCACAGAGCAATCAACACCTTTTTAGACGCAATTAACAGCTTTTCACTTCAAACGCTACTTTCAGGTGGATAATACTACTTTTTCAGTAATCAACCGCTACCTTTGACAAATCGAACGCTACTTTTGGGAAATGTTATTCATTATTTATCTTCCAATAGCCTTTTCGGTCAGAGCCGATGCGTTCAAGAATACCTTTTTCTTTCATTTCCTTCAATCTCTGCGATACCGTTTTTCTGCTGAGGGAAAGTTTCTCTGATATGGCAGTTGAGGTATATGCCGGATCTTCAGAAATAAGTGCAAGAATTTGAATGGATTTTTCATCCAAATTATCTGTCACCTTATCTGTCACCCTATCTGTCACCTTACGGGTGACAGAACGAATAACTCTATCCTCCGGTGCGGTAAACTCAATCATAATATCGCCGGGATTGATTGAATAAACGGGCTGCGGAACACCGTCTTTCTCGCAAGCGGAGCAGATTTTCTCAATTCCTCGTCCCCAGCTCTCGATAAAGCCTGCCAAATAGAACACATGGGCAATATTGGGATTGTACGGACTGGAAGCGTGTTTACGCATCAAGTTCTCCAATGTCCAGTTTTCGGGCAGACAACCGCAGTTGGCAATATACAGTTTATCCTCATATACGCTTATCTGAATCGGAACACCGGACTGATACTGTTTATGGCACAAAGCGTTTAACAGAGCTTCACGCAGAGCCGCTTCCGGTACAAAATATCGCTCAATACGCTGCATACCCTCGTAGGAGATTTTTGCTTTCATGTATTTCAGATATACAAGCTCCACGATTTTATCAATCTGTTCCAAGATAGAGCCATGTATCTCATCTTGATACAACAAATCGGCATCGGTTTCAAAGAAGCCGATTTTAACGTATGCACCGAGCTGCCATTTCTCCGGGTCTTTTGAGAACAGGAGCATTGCCGCATTGGTCAGATATGAGCCGTTCATCAGATGCAGCTTTTCCATAAGCACATCCTTCGGTTCGTCCAACACGCTTTTATCAATACGTCCCTTTTTAGCTGCCCACTGCTTAAAGCGTTCTACGGTGGAATCGTCAATATCATTCAAAGAAAAGGCAGGCAGAGGAAGATTATCCCATGTTGCGCCACGCTTACGCATCAAAAAGGCTTCCAAAGCGGGACCGGTCAAAATCTGCCGTGTGCTGCCGCTTCGATAATAATAGACACCCTTGCAGGAAATGCCTATCGGATAGGAAGGAACATCAATCTCGATGTATTCTTTTCCGTTTTCTTCGTAAAGATTGACACCGACGATAATGCCCATAGCATCTCTGATCTTGTTGGGTATATCTTCAAGGAGCTTGCGGGCATTGGGCAAGCCGATCACATTACCGTCATCGTCACAGCCAATATAGATTTTACCACCTTGTGCGTTGGCATAACCGCAAATCCATTCCAGATATTCGTCTTTCCATTTGCTTTTCCATTCAATGTTTTGGCTCTCAGGCATTTCCGTCACCGTCCTTATCCTTGTTTTTGCCACGGGTCTTATAAACATTATACTTATTCTTGCACTGCGGACTGCAGAAGATTGCACTCGGTCTGCTTGCCACAAAGGTCTGCAAACAATGCTTGCAGATACGGATGGGCTTTTCCGTGTCGGTCAGCATGAAGCTGAACATCATCTGCACCCCAAGCATAAGGGAGTGGAAATCCCATACAATCGTTGGCTTATCAAGTAGAGCGATACGATAGGTGGGTGCAATACCGCCAAAGGCTTCCATACCCTGCTGCATCAAAAGCCGCTGTTCGGGAGTCATGGTGTCGTAGTCCTCATAAAACAGCACGGAGGTCAGATAGGTGAAAGCAATATCAATGAACTGCTGCTTCATCCACTCATAGCGTTCGGCGTACTCCCGCTGAAAACTCATATTGACCGCCATCGGCTTGTCGCTCATGGTCATGGCAAGCGCCATCATCACACGGTCGTTCTGTATGTTCCACATGGATTCAATGCCACGCTTGACCACATCCGGCTTGTCAAAGGGAAAGAACAGATTCAGATAGTCCATTGTGGACATGGATTCCTCACGGATGAAATGGTTTTTCGGCAGATACACCGCTTCATAATCCATAAAGCTCGGTGTGGTGGGCAGTGCTGTCATAAGACCAAGCAGACCGTATTTCATGGCAAACTGCTGAATTGCCTTTTGTATCTCCTGCGGCGTTTTCTTCTGCGATTCCATACGCCCGATATTGATGGCATCCAGGACAATGCGCTGATACTCGCTCAGTGGATCATAAATGCTCGGCTGTGCCGTTGCGGTCGGCGTGAGAAACAGAGTGCCATCCTCTGCCGCTTTCCATTCATATTCACTATATCGTACCCAGTTGGAGCTGGTGCGTTCAAACAGGTTTTTCATCGTCAAAACCCTCCACTATATATTGTAACCTGTATAATTCACAATTATATTACTATTATACTACTTTTTTGTGGTTTTTTCAATATCCACGCCATTTTCGCTCAGAAATACTTTTTCAAGCAAGGTTAGGGGCTGCTGTGCCTGCACTTTTTCGGTGAGTGCGGCAAGTAACTTTTTTCTTATCTTTTTGAGCATGGTGTTCCGCACCTTGCGGATGTTGCGGTCTGACTGCCCACGGATAGCGGCGATCTTGACAGAGCTGTACTGACGCAGAGCTGACAGGAACAGGAGAAACTTGTGATCCTCGTTCAGCTCCCGCAGAATGACGGACATATCCGCATCCGTCACAAGCTCATGTATATCGTATGGGCAATAGAAAATGGAATCTATGAAATCTCCCTTTCGCTCCTGCCGTTTTAGCACATCGTTGAGCGTATCGGGGAAACACAGAGCATCCTCGGAGGCACCGTAGTCAAGGGGAACATCGTCACCGCTTCGGTACAGCTCGTGATAGCGTTCCTTGCGCTGGCGGTTGGCATCGAGCCGGTCATACCACGCAACAAGATTTTCGTAGTCCTTGAGCGTTCGGGCAGAATCCTCCAAGCGTTTAAGAGCCTGCGCCCGCAGCTCACGTTTGAGTATCTTGCGTTCGGGCTGCTCGTCTCTGGAATCGTCGCTATCATCCTCTATGGGATTTTCTGCGGCATCGGCTTCTATTTCATCAATTAACCGCTGTTCTTTTGCGATTCTGCGCCGTGTCTTTTCGTATTCCTCTGCTTCCGCATCCTCGGAATCGGTATCGCTGTCAACAAAGACAGCTTTTTTCTTTCTTTTCCTTCGCTTCTTTTCGGGAGGATCTTCGGTATCGTCATCATCGGTGGTATCTTCTTCCGCATCATCCCAAAGGGCGTTTTCATCTTCTTCGCCCTCGTCAGCATCTATGTAATCGGAATCGTCCGCTTCATATTCATCTTCGTAATCGGCATCTTCATCTTCATAAAGACCGTCATTTTCGTATCGTTTGGGGTCGTCGTACACCGCAAGAAACCTCCCTTCAAAAATATTTTTCAAATTTTCTTTGATTTTCCGAAAAAACAGTTCCGCTAAACACCCCGTATTTCTCCTATTGGCGAGGGAGTAATATATTTTGTCTCTGATTATATTACTGCCGATGATAAAGAAAGGAGGAAACTGCCTATGACCAAAACCTATCGTGAGCTGACGGGAAAGGAGAAAAGACAGATCAAGAAGTTGGTTGTCTCCAAGTGCGCCAACTACGACAAGGAATACGGCTGCCTGCCGCTGGACTGTGAGTGCTATATGTTCGGGGTATGCTACTCATGCAGTGGGCTGTGCAGTTATTTTCGCAAGGCTGTACTGCCGGAAGATAAGGAACTGCAAGCCGTATTCGAGCCGATGCCTCTTGCTGTCTGCAAGGAATGCGGCAAGCACTTTCAGAAGAACGGTAAACGTGCATACTGTTCCGACAAATGCGCCGCAGAAGCAAGACGCAAGCAAACGGCGGCAAGAGTGCGTAAGCACAGAGAAAAGAAGCGCCAGTAAGACGCTATGTAACGAATTAGCCTCTGAAATGCCTTGATTTGCAAGGCGTTTCGGGGGCTATTTTCATGGCGGTAATGTGTTTGTATTGCCTATGCCGTTTTTGTCGGTCAAATGGTTACACATTATCGGAACTATTATCATTATACACGAAAATTGTGAATTTTTCAATCTATGGAGGAAAATTGCCTATGGTAAAAAACGAAAACAAGAACTTTGCTTATACCACCCACCGCATCGGCGGCACTACCTATAAGGTCAAGGTCGTGTTCAATGAAAGCGGCACCGAAACAATGGAAGATAAAATTTTACGAATGATTCGCAATGAAGTCCACACAAATTGCGAAAATTATGATATAATAGATACACCACAAATGAGCCGACAGTCTGAAAGGAGCGCATCATGATGAGCGTGAAACAGACTGTGGGACAAGATCCCAATAAAATTACGGCATTGTACGAGAGACTTTCCCGTGACGATGACCAGGTTGGCGATAGCAACAGCATTGTCAATCAGAAAAAATACCTCGAAAGCTATACCGAGCAGAGAGGTTACACCAATATCCAACACTATACCGATGACGGTTGGAGTGGCGGCAATTTCAATCGTCCCGCATGGAAGCAGTTGGAAGCAGATATTGAAGCCGGTAAGGTTGCCCATGTGATCGTAAAAGACATGAGCCGAATTGGCAGAGATTATCTGCAGACCGGCTTTTACACGGAAGTGTTCTTCCGTGAGCACAGTGTTCACTTTATTGCGATTGCCAACAGCGTGGACAGCGATGACCAGAACAGCAACGAGTTTGCACCGTTCCTCAATATCATGAACGAATGGTATCTTCGTGATCTGAGCCGCAAACAGCGTACCGCCATCCGTGTAAAAGGCGAATCGGGCAAGCCTACCACCAACTGCGCCATCTACGGCTACAAGAAAATGCCCGGTGATAAGTACAGTTGGTATATCGACGAGGAAGCCGCCGAGGTTGTCCGCAGGATATTCCGTCTGACCATCGAGGGCAAAGGCCCCTATGACATTGCCCGTATCCTCTATGAAGATAAGGTGGAAACACCCGCTGTTTACTTCGGCAAGCAGAACAAGGGCGTTTGGAAAAGCAAAGAGGAATTTCCCAACCCATATAACTGGAGTGGTTATATCGTTGGGAGCATCCTTTCCAAGCCCGAATATATGGGGCATACAGTCAACTTCCGTTCTCACAAGCAGTCCTACAAGGACAAAAATCCCGTGATGAACCCCAAAGAGGACTGGCTGATCTTTGAGAACACCCACGAAGCCATTGTGGATAAGGAAACATGGGAGCTTGCACAAAAGCTCCGCAAGACACTGAGACGCCACGATACGCTGGGCGAAGCAAATCCTCTGACGGGACTTCTGTTCTGTGCTGACTGCGGAGCGAAGATGTATAATCAGCGCACAAGAGGTTCCGACAGCAAGCCTTATCCCTCCGATGCCTATGAGTGTTCCACCTATAAACTGGCAGGACAGAAACGCTCTGCCGCCTGCTGTAATCATCATATTTCCACAAAAGCACTACGAGAGCTGATTTTGAACACTATCCGCACCGTCAGCACCTATGCCATTTCCAATCAAGATGAATTTATGGAAAAGGTTCGCTCCGCTTCCCAGATCAAGCAAAAGGAAGCAGCAAAGGAAACCAAGCGCAAGCTGAACAAGGACAAGAAGCGTATTGCAGAGCTTGACAACATCATTAAAAAGCTCTATGAGTCCTTTGCAATCGGGCGCATTACCGATGAACGCTTTGATACCTTGCTTGCCGAGTACGAAGCCGAACAGAAATCCTTGCAGGCATCTGTGACAGAGGCTGAACAGCGTGTATCCTCTTTTGAGAAAGATACCGTCCGTGTGGAGCAGTTTATGGAGCTTGCAAGAAAATACACCGACTTTTCCGAGCTGACCACGATGATGATTAACGAGTTTATCGACAAGATCATTGTCCACGCTCCCGAAAAGGTGGCCGGAGATCGTGTGCAGGAAGTGGAGATTTATCTGAAATTCATCGGGCATTTTGAGCTTCCCGCACCGGAGCTGACCGAGGAAGAAATCAAGCGGCAGGAACAGCTCAAGCGTCATCGCATCAAGAGCCGTGAACGGTATCAGAAGATGAAAGCCGGCGAACACGTCGTTGGACAACCGTTCAAGCTGACCTGCAAATGCTGCGGCAAGGAATTTGAATCCAAGCACTCCAACACTTTGTTCTGTGACCGTAATTGTCGGGCAAGGTATTACCGGCAGGAAGCGGCAAAGGAGCGAAGCCGTGAAGTCACCTGCGAACACTGCGGAAAGGTTTTCACCACGACACGAAGCAGCGTTAAATACTGCTCTGATGATTGCCGGTATGCAGCACAGATCAAGCGACAGGGCGAACGGAAGAAAACCTTGCGGGAAGCAAAGCACGAACAGACTGTGCTGGAAAACGAACAAAAAACAGCATAACGATATTTGAAGCGGATTGATGTATGTCGATCCGCTTCTTCTGTTTTCAAGTAGTCAAAGTGACCACTTGATTTTTTATGCCTGTTTTGCAATCAATGTATCATTTTGAAACTTTGATTCTTGATGTTTTTCGACTGTGGTAAGTTGTCAATCTGACAACTTACCAAATCATCCGTGGTAAAGTGTCATCTTGGCACTTTACCAAAATCACTACCTGTTTATTTGGCAAGTTCCCATTTTGGGAACTTGCCGTGATCTTCGGGCAACCATGTGGTAAGTTCCCGCTTTGGGAACTTACCATGTCCATTATGGCAAGTTGCCAATTTGACAACTTGCCTGCCCAATGTGGAACCGGTACTTATCAAATTCCCAAATTGGGAACTTGATATTTCGCCCTCCTAACTGAAAGTTCCCAATTTGGGAACTTTCACTCGGAACAATGTTTTTCGTGGTGGTAGTCAAATTGACCACCACCAAAACCATCAATATTTTTATATCGCCGTAAAACGGCAGAAAGGAATCTCTATGAATTTTATGAATAACAACACCAATCCCATCATCATCGGTATCGACCATGGCTACGGCAACATCAAGACCGCCCACAGCTGTTTCAAGACGGGCGTTGCCGCCTATGACAAGGAACCGACCTTCAAGAGCAATCTACTTGTCTATGAGGGCAGATACTATCTCATCGGAGAGGAACACAAGGAGTTTATCTCTGACAAAATGACAGACAGCGACTACTATATTCTCACCCTTGCCGCCGTTGCCCGGGAGCTGAATATCCGCAAGCTGACCTCTGCCCGTGTTCACCTTGCGGCAGGACTTCCTCTGACTTGGGTGAGCGAACAGAAGGACAACTTCAAGGCATATCTCCTGCAGAATGACTGCGCCGACTTCACTTTCAAGGGCGTTGACTATCACGTTGATTTTGTCGGCGCAGATATTTTCCCGCAGGGCTTTTCTGCGGTTGCCGATAAGCTCCGTGAGTTCAAGGGTATCAATATGCTCTGTGATATTGGCAACGGCACGATGAACGTCATGTATATCAACGAGTGCCGCCCTCTTGCGAAAAAGTGCTTTACCGAGAAGTACGGCACCAATCAGTGTCTGCTTTTGGTTGGATATGGAATTGCTCTCGCCCTGTAACTCATCGTCCCGGCTCAGGCGCTCGTACAGTGGGGTGATTTTTTCGTTTCTCATAGCTGTACCTCCTGAAACAAAAATGCTCTAAGTGATTGCTTCACTAACCATGACAAAATCATGATTAAGAAGTCACTTAGAGCATATATCACCAGTCGACATCTTGAGGTTTCTGATATTGTGCAGCCAACGCTTGATCTACTTGTTTTGTTTCAAGGATGTTGTATTTTAAAGTTCGTCCATCTTTTTTAATCTGGAAGGAATCCGCTCCTGTCGCGGCTGCTTTCATGGCTGCATTGAACAGCTCTTTCATTTTTTCGTCGTCGCGCAAAACAAAAATTGGCTGCTCATAGCATCCTTGTTCTGGCGGGTCACTGATCTCGTAATCAGACAGAATTATTTTATAAATTTCGGGATCATCAGCATTTTCGTCTTCTGAGAAGTAAGCATATATGATAGCGTAAATAGGATCATACGACCCCATAGGTTTTCTTTTCATAGTTAAAAGTTACTGTTGCAGTTTTTACAATGCCATTGTTTGCCTAACTTAGACGAAGCGGCTCCAACAATAGATATTGACACTGCTCTATTTAGCATGCTGATCTTTTCGGTGTTCGTGGACTTGCAGTAGGGACAGACAACACGCTTGCCGCTGGCGAGGTCTTGCTGCTCCTTGCGGGCGGCTTGACGCTCTTCTGCTCTGTGTATTTCCTCCAGACGCTCCATCTTTTGACGGTGAGCTTCTTCGTTCTGTCTACGGATTGCTTCTTCTACACATAAAATCCCCGGATGATCTTTCTCTCGAAGCTGGTCATAGTAGAATTGAAGGAACTCTGAATTATTTCTTTTATAATGGATTTTATTGTCTCCAAATAATTTTCTATTGCTTGTTTTAATTTGTTTGTAGTGTCCTTTCAGTTCTTTGTGATCTTTCAAAATACAATCAGTTAAATACGCCCTTGTAACATTTTCATAATACTCTTCTAATGTTTTCGTATCAGGGTCTTCTTTTAGATATTCATAGTCTGGGTATGTTTTAAGAATTCTTTTTGCCTCATTCCACCAAGACAGCCTTTGAAAGTACCCTTCTGGTTTTGGAAATGGTATATCTTTTTTTATGATTCCTATTTTCATAGCATCCTCTCAATCGTGACAAATAATCTTAACCGACCATTTTGATTATTATACGATATGACAGTCAACAAGTCAATGAACGCTTCGCGTAGGAGGACAACAAGTTCGGTTTTCAACATCTTTCAACAAAACTTTCCACCGGACAAATTATCACTCTATTTTCGTGAAAAGCGCTCAAAAATACTAGGAAATTTCGTTCAATCAGCCGGACAATTCTGCTATTCTAACAGGCAAAAAAGCGTGTTTCTTCTATATAAAAAGCACGGAAATCTGCCGGATAGGCAAGTCTAATTTCATGTCACAGTTTTTATACTGCACTAATTTCTTGCCTTGCGATAAAACAGAGCAGCCTTTTTTCTATTTCCTCCCCTTTTGCGGGATTGATAAAAGCCCACAAGTGCGGTATACTGAATAGTACTTTATTTAAGAGAAGTAAGGAGGTGCGGCCCATGGCGATCGGTGTGCCCCGCCCGCTGGCGATAGAAAAGCCGCAGAGTGTGGATCTGGCACAGGCAGCGCGGTATTTCGGGGCCAGAGGGGAACCGGACGACCGCACCATGACCCTGTTGGAAACATGCGCCATGCCGCTGCTGGCGGCGGCAACGCCCCGGGCGGTCTGGCTGGAAGCGGACACGGCTGCCCTTGCCGAAGCAGGCATCCTGCGGGGTGGGGATGTGATGAAGCATCTGGATCTTTTTAACGGACTTGGATATCCGATGCTTCTTGGAACTTCCAGAAAATCCATGATCGGTCTGACTCTTGATCTTCCGGTTACAGAGCGGGAAGAAGGAACGATCGCGACATCGGTCATGGGGCTTATGAAGGGGTGCCGGTTCTTCCGTGTGCATAATGTAAAAGGAAATGCGCGCGCACTTCAGATGGCATGGGCGATCATGCATAGTTA
>OGPF01001365.1_pt1 | contig 11310 bp, 10 predicted proteins | sample 1552871 | NCBI WGS metagenome assembly OGPF01 (sample SAMEA2580276, study PRJEB22360) | human gut metagenome | biome: human gut; feature: human-associated habitat; material: faeces | place: Denmark | collected 2008/2010
GGGGGGGGGGGCGCTGAGGTCTGCCTCGTGAAGAAGGTGTTGCTGACTCATACCAGGCCTGAATCGCCCCATCATCCAGCCAGAAAGTGAGGGAGCCACGGTTGATGAGAGCTTTGTTGTAGGTGGACCAGTTGGTGATTTTGAACTTTTGCTTTGCCACGGAACGGTCTGCGTTGTCGGGAAGATGCGTGATCTGATCCTTCAACTCAGCAAAAGTTCGATTTATTCAACAAAGCCGCCGTCCCGTCAAGTCAGCGTAATGCTCTGCCAGTGTTACAACCAATTAACCAATTCTGATTAGAAAAACTCATCGAGCATCAAATGAAACTGCAATTTATTCATATCAGGATTATCAATACCATATTTTTGAAAAAGCCGTTTCTGTAATGAAGGAGAAAACTCACCGAGGCAGTTCCATAGGATGGCAAGATCCTGGTATCGGTCTGCGATTCCGACTCGTCCAACATCAATACAACCTATTAATTTCCCCTCGTCAAAAATAAGGTTATCAAGTGAGAAATCACCATGAGTGACGACTGAATCCGGTGAGAATGGCAAAAGCTTATGCATTTCTTTCCAGACTTGTTCAACAGGCCAGCCATTACGCTCGTCATCAAAATCACTCGCATCAACCAAACCGTTATTCATTCGTGATTGCGCCTGAGCGAGACGAAATACGCGATCGCTGTTAAAAGGACAATTACAAACAGGAATCGAATGCAACCGGCGCAGGAACACTGCCAGCGCATCAACAATATTTTCACCTGAATCAGGATATTCTTCTAATACCTGGAATGCTGTTTTCCCGGGGATCGCAGTGGTGAGTAACCATGCATCATCAGGAGTACGGATAAAATGCTTGATGGTCGGAAGAGGCATAAATTCCGTCAGCCAGTTTAGTCTGACCATCTCATCTGTAACATCATTGGCAACGCTACCTTTGCCATGTTTCAGAAACAACTCTGGCGCATCGGGCTTCCCATACAATCGATAGATTGTCGCACCTGATTGCCCGACATTATCGCGAGCCCATTTATACCCATATAAATCAGCATCCATGTTGGAATTTAATCGCGGCCTCGAGCAAGACGTTTCCCGTTGAATATGGCTCATAACACCCCTTGTATTACTGTTTATGTAAGCAGACAGTTTTATTGTTCATGATGATATATTTTTATCTTGTGCAATGTAACATCAGAGATTTTGAGACACAACGTGGCTTTCCCCCCCCCCCCTGCAGGTCCTGAACGGTCTGGTTATAGGTACATTGAGCAACTGACTGAAATGCCTCAAAATGTTCTTTACGATGCCATTGGGATATATCAACGGTGGTATATCCAGTGATTTTTTTCTCCATTTTAGCTTCCTTAGCTCCTGAAAATCTCGATAACTCAAAAAATACGCCCGGTAGTGATCTTATTTCATTATGGTGAAAGTTGGAACCTCTTACGTGCCGATCAACGTCTCATTTTCGCCAAAAGTTGGCCCAGGGCTTCCCGGTATCAACAGGGACACCAGGATTTATTTATTCTGCGAAGTGATCTTCCGTCACAGGTATTTATTCGCGATAAGCTCATGGAGCGGCGTAACCGTCGCACAGGAAGGACAGAGAAAGCGCGGATCTGGGAAGTGACGGACAGAACGGTCAGGACCTGGATTGGGGAGGCGGTTGCCGCCGCTGCTGCTGACGGTGTGACGTTCTCTGTTCCGGTCACACCACATACGTTCCGCCATTCCTATGCGATGCACATGCTGTATGCCGGTATACCGCTGAAAGTTCTGCAAAGCCTGATGGGACATAAGTCCATCAGTTCAACGGAAGTCTACACGAAGGTTTTTGCGCTGGATGTGGCTGCCCGGCACCGGGTGCAGTTTGCGATGCCGGAGTCTGATGCGGTTGCGATGCTGAAACAATTATCCTGAGAATAAATGCCTTGGCCTTTATATGGAAATGTGGAACTGAGTGGATATGCTGTTTTTGTCTGTTAAACAGAGAAGCTGGCTGTTATCCACTGAGAAGCGAACGAAACAGTCGGGAAAATCTCCCATTATCGTAGAGATCCGCATTATTAATCTCAGGAGCCTGTGTAGCGTTTATAGGAAGTAGTGTTCTGTCATGATGCCTGCAAGCGGTAACGAAAACGATTTGAATATGCCTTCAGGAACAATAGAAATCTTCGTGCGGTGTTACGTTGAAGTGGAGCGGATTATGTCAGCAATGGACAGAACAACCTAATGAACACAGAACCATGATGTGGTCTGTCCTTTTACAGCCAGTAGTGCTCGCCGCAGTCGAGCGACAGGGCGAAGCCCTCGAGTGAGCGAGGAAGCACCAGGGAACAGCACTTATATATTCTGCTTACACACGATGCCTGAAAAAACTTCCCTTGGGGTTATCCACTTATCCACGGGGATATTTTTATAATTATTTTTTTTATAGTTTTTAGATCTTCTTTTTTAGAGCGCCTTGTAGGCCTTTATCCATGCTGGTTCTAGAGAAGGTGTTGTGACAAATTGCCCTTTCAGTGTGACAAATCACCCTCAAATGACAGTCCTGTCTGTGACAAATTGCCCTTAACCCTGTGACAAATTGCCCTCAGAAGAAGCTGTTTTTTCACAAAGTTATCCCTGCTTATTGACTCTTTTTTATTTAGTGTGACAATCTAAAAACTTGTCACACTTCACATGGATCTGTCATGGCGGAAACAGCGGTTATCAATCACAAGAAACGTAAAAATAGCCCGCGAATCGTCCAGTCAAACGACCTCACTGAGGCGGCATATAGTCTCTCCCGGGATCAAAAACGTATGCTGTATCTGTTCGTTGACCAGATCAGAAAATCTGATGGCACCCTACAGGAACATGACGGTATCTGCGAGATCCATGTTGCTAAATATGCTGAAATATTCGGATTGACCTCTGCGGAAGCCAGTAAGGATATACGGCAGGCATTGAAGAGTTTCGCGGGGAAGGAAGTGGTTTTTTATCGCCCTGAAGAGGATGCCGGCGATGAAAAAGGCTATGAATCTTTTCCTTGGTTTATCAAACGTGCGCACAGTCCATCCAGAGGGCTTTACAGTGTACATATCAACCCATATCTCATTCCCTTCTTTATCGGGTTACAGAACCGGTTTACGCAGTTTCGGCTTAGTGAAACAAAAGAAATCACCAATCCGTATGCCATGCGTTTATACGAATCCCTGTGTCAGTATCGTAAGCCGGATGGCTCAGGCATCGTCTCTCTGAAAATCGACTGGATCATAGAGCGTTACCAGCTGCCTCAAAGTTACCAGCGTATGCCTGACTTCCGCCGCCGCTTCCTGCAGGTCTGTGTTAATGAGATCAACAGCAGAACTCCAATGCGCCTCTCATACATTGAGAAAAAGAAAGGCCGCCAGACGACTCATATCGTATTTTCCTTCCGCGATATCACTTCCATGACGACAGGATAGTCTGAGGGTTATCTGTCACAGATTTGAGGGTGGTTCGTCACATTTGTTCTGACCTACTGAGGGTAATTTGTCACAGTTTTGCTGTTTCCTTCAGCCTGCATGGATTTTCTCATACTTTTTGAACTGTAATTTTTAAGGAAGCCAAATTTGAGGGCAGTTTGTCACAGTTGATTTCCTTCTCTTTCCCTTCGTCATGTGACCTGATATCGGGGGTTAGTTCGTCATCATTGATGAGGGTTGATTATCACAGTTTATTACTCTGAATTGGCTATCCGCGTGTGTACCTCTACCTGGAGTTTTTCCCACGGTGGATATTTCTTCTTGCGCTGAGCGTAAGAGCTATCTGACAGAACAGTTCTTCTTTGCTTCCTCGCCAGTTCGCTCGCTATGCTCGGTTACACGGCTGCGGCGAGCGCTAGTGATAATAAGTGACTGAGGTATGTGCTCTTCTTATCTCCTTTTGTAGTGTTGCTCTTATTTTAAACAACTTTGCGGTTTTTTGATGACTTTGCGATTTTGTTGTTGCTTTGCAGTAAATTGCAAGATTTAATAAAAAAACGCAAAGCAATGATTAAAGGATGTTCAGAATGAAACTCATGGAAACACTTAACCAGTGCATAAACGCTGGTCATGAAATGACGAAGGCTATCGCCATTGCACAGTTTAATGATGACAGCCCGGAAGCGAGGAAAATAACCCGGCGCTGGAGAATAGGTGAAGCAGCGGATTTAGTTGGGGTTTCTTCTCAGGCTATCAGAGATGCCGAGAAAGCAGGGCGACTACCGCACCCGGATATGGAAATTCGAGGACGGGTTGAGCAACGTGTTGGTTATACAATTGAACAAATTAATCATATGCGTGATGTGTTTGGTACGCGATTGCGACGTGCTGAAGACGTATTTCCACCGGTGATCGGGGTTGCTGCCCATAAAGGTGGCGTTTACAAAACCTCAGTTTCTGTTCATCTTGCTCAGGATCTGGCTCTGAAGGGGCTACGTGTTTTGCTCGTGGAAGGTAACGACCCCCAGGGAACAGCCTCAATGTATCACGGATGGGTACCAGATCTTCATATTCATGCAGAAGACACTCTCCTGCCTTTCTATCTTGGGGAAAAGGACGATGTCACTTATGCAATAAAGCCCACTTGCTGGCCGGGGCTTGACATTATTCCTTCCTGTCTGGCTCTGCACCGTATTGAAACTGAGTTAATGGGCAAATTTGATGAAGGTAAACTGCCCACCGATCCACACCTGATGCTCCGACTGGCCATTGAAACTGTTGCTCATGACTATGATGTCATAGTTATTGACAGCGCGCCTAACCTGGGTATCGGCACGATTAATGTCGTATGTGCTGCTGATGTGCTGATTGTTCCCACGCCTGCTGAGTTGTTTGACTACACCTCCGCACTGCAGTTTTTCGATATGCTTCGTGATCTGCTCAAGAACGTTGATCTTAAAGGGTTCGAGCCTGATGTACGTATTTTGCTTACCAAATACAGCAATAGTAATGGCTCTCAGTCCCCGTGGATGGAGGAGCAAATTCGGGATGCCTGGGGAAGCATGGTTCTAAAAAATGTTGTACGTGAAACGGATGAAGTTGGTAAAGGTCAGATCCGGATGAGAACTGTTTTTGAACAGGCCATTGATCAACGCTCTTCAACTGGTGCCTGGAGAAATGCTCTTTCTATTTGGGAACCTGTCTGCAATGAAATTTTCGATCGTCTGATTAAACCACGCTGGGAGATTAGATAATGAAGCGTGCGCCTGTTATTCCAAAACATACGCTCAATACTCAACCGGTTGAAGATACTTCGTTATCGACACCAGCTGCCCCGATGGTGGATTCGTTAATTGCGCGCGTAGGAGTAATGGCTCGCGGTAATGCCATTACTTTGCCTGTATGTGGTCGGGATGTGAAGTTTACTCTTGAAGTGCTCCGGGGTGATAGTGTTGAGAAGACCTCTCGGGTATGGTCAGGTAATGAACGTGACCAGGAGCTGCTTACTGAGGACGCACTGGATGATCTCATCCCTTCTTTTCTACTGACTGGTCAACAGACACCGGCGTTCGGTCGAAGAGTATCTGGTGTCATAGAAATTGCCGATGGGAGTCGCCGTCGTAAAGCTGCTGCACTTACCGAAAGTGATTATCGTGTTCTGGTTGGCGAGCTGGATGATGAGCAGATGGCTGCATTATCCAGATTGGGTAACGATTATCGCCCAACAAGTGCTTATGAACGTGGTCAGCGTTATGCAAGCCGATTGCAGAATGAATTTGCTGGAAATATTTCTGCGCTGGCTGATGCGGAAAATATTTCACGTAAGATTATTACCCGCTGTATCAACACCGCCAAATTGCCTAAATCAGTTGTTGCTCTTTTTTCTCACCCCGGTGAACTATCTGCCCGGTCAGGTGATGCACTTCAAAAAGCCTTTACAGATAAAGAGGAATTACTTAAGCAGCAGGCATCTAACCTTCATGAGCAGAAAAAAGCTGGGGTGATATTTGAAGCTGAAGAAGTTATCACTCTTTTAACTTCTGTGCTTAAAACGTCATCTGCATCAAGAACTAGTTTAAGCTCACGACATCAGTTTGCTCCTGGAGCGACAGTATTGTATAAGGGCGATAAAATGGTGCTTAACCTGGACAGGTCTCGTGTTCCAACTGAGTGTATAGAGAAAATTGAGGCCATTCTTAAGGAACTTGAAAAGCCAGCACCCTGATGCGACCACGTTTTAGTCTACGTTTATCTGTCTTTACTTAATGTCCTTTGTTACAGGCCAGAAAGCATAACTGGCCTGAATATTCTCTCTGGGCCCACTGTTCCACTTGTATCGTCGGTCTGATAATCAGACTGGGACCACGGTCCCACTCGTATCGTCGGTCTGATTATTAGTCTGGGACCACGGTCCCACTCGTATCGTCGGTCTGATTATTAGTCTGGGACCACGATCCCACTCGTGTTGTCGGTCTGATTATCGGTCTGGGACCACGGTCCCACTTGTATTGTCGATCAGACTATCAGCGTGAGACTACGATTCCATCAATGCCTGTCAAGGGCAAGTATTGACATGTCGTCGTAACCTGTAGAACGGAGTAACCTCGGTGTGCGGTTGTATGCCTGCTGTGGATTGCTGCTGTGTCCTGCTTATCCACAACATTTTGCGCACGGTTATGTGGACAAAATACCTGGTTACCCAGGCCGTGCCGGCACGTTTCCTACAAGGTAGAATCCGCCTGAGTCGCAAGGGTGACTTCGCCTATATTGGACGACGGCGCGCAGAGGGCGACCTCTTTTTGGGTTACGATTGTAGGATTATCACTAAAACAATACATGAACATATTCAAATGGCAATCTCTCTAAGGCATTGGAAATAAATACAAATAACAGTTGGGTGGAGTTTTTCGACCTGAGGGCGTTAACCTTCTGTTAACCTAAAAGCTCTTGCCCAAACAGCAGAATCGGCGCTAATTGCCAGCGGCGGAACTTTTCCAGTTTCGCGAAAAATATCGCCACTGGCAAGGAATGGGTTTGAGATGGCGAAGTCTGTCCTAAAAGCAGCGCCTGTAGTTGTAGGGTTGACGGCCTTGATGGAGCGTCATGCCGATGCCCTCTCGAGCCAACTTCAAGCACATCATCTTAAGGTTTTCCCGCCGCATTCCGAGAAGGGCATTCGAACATTCGGGCCATCGGAGGCGTCCAAGCTGCTCGGCGTTGGCGAGTCATATTTACGGCAGACCGCGTCTGAGATGCCAGAGTTGAATGTTAGCATGAGCCCGGGTGGCAGGCGAATGTTCTCAATTGAAGATATCCATGTGATTCGGAAGTATATGGATCAGGTCGGCCGCGGGAACCGGCGCTACCTGCCACATCGTCGAGGCGGCGAGCAGCTTCAGGTTATCTCTGTGATGAATTTCAAAGGTGGGTCGGGTAAGACCACCACCGCCGCGCATCTGGCGCAGTACCTCGCTATGCGCGGATATCGAGTCTTGGCCATTGATCTCGATCCTCAAGCGAGCCTTTCTGCACTCTTTGGGAGCCAACCGGAGACGGACGTTGGCCCGAACGAAACGCTCTACGGCGCTATAAGGTATGATGATGAGCAGGTGGCAATCGAACGAGTCGTCCGAGGGACTTACATTCCCGACCTCCACCTGATTCCTGGTAACCTTGAGCTGATGGAGTTTGAACACGATACGCCACGCGCGCTGATGAACCGCAAAGAGGGCGACACGCTCTTTTATGGTCGCATCAGCCAAGTAATTGAAGATATCGCGGATAACTATGACGTCGTGGTCATCGACTGCCCTCCCCAGCTTGGGTATCTCACGCTATCCGCATTGACTGCGGCGACGTCCATTCTTGTCACGGTCCATCCGCAGATGCTGGATGTGATGTCGATGAACCAGTTTCTGGCAATGACATCGAACCTTTTGCGTGAAATCGAGAATGCTGGCGCCAAGTTCAAGTTTAATTGGATGCGCTATCTGATAACCCGTTTCGAACCGAGCGACGGACCACAGAACCAAATGGTAGGTTATCTGCGGTCGATTTTTGGCGAAAATGTCCTCAATTTTCCGATGCTTAAAACCACCGCGGTTTCGGACGCTGGCCTGACAAACCAGACTCTATTCGAAGTGGAGCGTGGCCTGTTCACGCGCTCGACCTATGATCGAGCCTTGGAGGCGATGAACGCCGTCAACGACGAGATCGAAACACTGATCAAAAAAGCATGGGGTAGGCCCACATGAGCCGGAAGCACATCCTTGGCGTCTCAACTGACGCCCCTGAGACGTCGCCCGCCGACAATAGGACGGCAAAGAACCGCTCCATGCCGCTCCTCGGCGTAACAAGGAAGGAGCGCGATCCGGCAACGAAGCTCACAGCGAACATTGGTAACGCACTGCGAGAGCAAAACGATCGTCTTAGCCGTGCCGAAGAGATCGAGCGGCGTCTCGCTGAAGGTCAGGCAGTGATAGAGTTGGATGCCTCGTCAATAGAACCGTCTTTCGTGCAGGATCGTATGCGAGGGGACATTGACGGGCTCCTTACTTCGATCCGGGAACAAGGACAGCAAGTCCCAATCCTTGTGCGACCGCATCCGAGCCAGCCGGGCCGATATCAGGTTGCCTTCGGCCACCGCCGGCTACGCGCCGTTTCAGAACTCGGACTTCCGGTCAGAGCGGTCGTTCGCGAACTGACGGACGAGCAAGTGGTCGTAGCACAGGGTCAGGAAAACAATGAGCGCGAAGATCTTACCTTCATCGAAAAGGCGCGCTTCGCACATCGCCTGAACAGGCAGTTTTCTCGAGAGATTGTCATCGCCGCGATGTCGATCGACAAGAGCAATTTGTCCAAGATGCTTCTGCTCGTCGACGCCCTCCCCTCTGAACTGACCGATGCTATTGGTGCCGCTCCTGGTGTTGGACGGCCGAGTTGGCAACAACTTGCCGAGCTGATTGAGAAAGTTTCTTCACCGGCCGACGTGGCTAAATATGCTATGTCGGAGGAAGTTCAAGCGCTGCCATCGGCAGAACGATTCAAGGCGGTGATCGCTAGTCTGAAGCCCAGTCGGGTTGCGCGTGGACTTCCCGAGGTCATGGCCACCCCAGACGGCACCAGAATTGCACAGGTGACGCAGAGCAAGGCCAAACTGGAAATCACGATTGACAGGAAGGCGACGCCCGATTTTGCGACCTTCGTGCTCGATCATGTGCCAGCGCTGTATCAAGCGTACCACGCTGAGAACCAACGGAAACGGGGAGAGTAAACCGCAAAAGAAAAGAGCCCCCTCAACGTCGCCGTCGCGGAAGCCCTTCTGTCTCTCTAGCGCGAACAGAATCGCATTTCCTCGAATCCTCGTCAAGAGTTTTTAGCGCCGTTTTGGTGAGCTGATTTCCTTTGCCTGCTGAAAGGTGAAAGATGATGCAGACAGGAAGTGTAACGACGCCATTCGGGCGGCGGCCAATGACGCTTGCGCTTGTGCGGCGCCAGACGGCGCTGGCCGATATCAAACAAGGCAAGACAGCGGACAAGTGGAAGGTCTTTAGAGACGCGTCCGCGGCCATGGAACTACTTGGAATCCAGTCCAACAGTCTTGCCGTCCTTGATGCGCTATTGAGCTTTCACCCGGAAACGGAGTTGCGTCAGGAGGCACAGCTGATCGTCTTCCCGTCGAATGCTCAGCTTGCCCTTCGGGCGCATGGGATGGCTGGCGCGACTTTGCGTAGGCACATCGCCATGCTCGTGGAGTCAGGCTTGATCGTCCGGAAGGATAGCGCCAACGGAAAGCGTTACGCTCGTAAGGATGGCGCTGGTCAGATCGAGCGCGCGTTTGGCTTCGATTTGTCTCCGCTTCTCGCGCGGTCCGAAGAGCTAGCGATGATGGCACAGCAGGTGATGGCCGATCGAGCAGCATTCAGGATGGCCAAAGAAAGTCTGACGATTTGCCGACGGGACGTTCGGAAGCTAATTACGGCAGCTATGGAAGAGGGAGCGGAGGGCGACTGGCAAGCTGTCGAGGAAGTCTATGTGGAACTTGTGGGTAGAATTCCACGCGCCCCGACGCTTGCTGATGTAGAGTCAATTCTCGAAGAGATGTGGATGCTCCAGGAAGAGATAATCAACCGGTTGGAAATTAGAGACAATTCAGAAAATAATAGCACCAATGCTGCCCAGAGCGAGCAGCACATACAGAATTCAAAACCCGAATCCGTTAATGAACTTGAACCTCGCTCTGAAAAGGAGCAGGGCGCTAAGCCGAGTGAAATAGACCGGGCAAGGAGCGAGCCGATAAAAGCGTTCCCCCTCGGGATGATCCTGAAAGCATGCCCGACCATTGGCAATTATGGGCCGAGCGGTGCGGTTGCTAGCTGGCGTGACCTCATGTCGGCTGCGGTGGTGGTTCGGTCTATGCTGGGGGTCAGCCCGTCGGCTTACCAAGACGCGTGTGAGGCAATGGGACCGGAGAATGCGGCAGCAGCGATGGCGTGCATTTTGGAGCGAGCGAACTTCATCAATTCGCCCGGGGGCTATCTCCGAGATCTGACACGGCGGAGCGAGCTCGGGAAGTTTTCACTTGGCCCGATGATAATGGCGCTCTTGAAGGCTAGCGGGCAGGGGACGTTGCGGTTTGGCTAGAATTAGCGAGTATGGAGCAGGATGGTCTGTGGTCAGCTGACCACAGACCTAATAGGTTGAAAACATGAGCGTTTTTTGGATGATCGACAGACCATCCGATTCCCGGAGTACCAAGCGTGCTCTGATGGGAGCGATAACATTACTCAACAAGCACGAAGGCCCCATGCCGATCGTTGATCGTGAAGGAGAGCCTGCTCTACATGCGGCGGTATTTTGCCGGCCGAGGCATGTAGTCGCGGAGCACTGCCTATTTACTGCCCTAGGCACAAACGTTGACTCTTGGATCGAGCTGGCAGACAAAGCAATAACCCACACAGAGGACGATTAATGGCTGACGAAGAGATCCAGAATCCGCCGGACGGTACTGCTGCTGCCGAAGTTGAGCCGGCTGCTCCTAGAGGTAGAAGAGCAAAGAAAGCACCAGCCGAAACAGCCCGCACGGGATCGTTCAAATCCGTGAAGCCGAAAACCCGCGGCCTCAGCAACCGAGAAAAACTGGAGAAGATCGGTCAAATCGAAGCTCAGGTCGCTGGCGGCGCAACCTTGAAGGACGCCGTTAAGATCGTGGGTATTTCCGTTCAGACCTATTATCAATGGAAGAGAGCTGCGGTTCAACCTGTCTCACAGAATCCGGCCGTGTCTGTTTCAGTTGACGATGAACTCGGCGAGTTCATCCAACTCGAGGAGGAAAATCGGCGGCTCAGAAAGCTTCACG
>OGPF01001374.1_pt1 | contig 11256 bp, 9 predicted proteins | sample 1552871 | NCBI WGS metagenome assembly OGPF01 (sample SAMEA2580276, study PRJEB22360) | human gut metagenome | biome: human gut; feature: human-associated habitat; material: faeces | place: Denmark | collected 2008/2010
TTCTGGCTCCCGGCGCAGAAGCTATCAAGGCTACTGTTAAGGAGAAGATGGAACTCTTCGGATCAGTTGGTAAGGCTAACGACTAATTCTTTAACAGAACAATTAACAAATGTAACGATAAACTGTTCGACAACTTTCGGACAAGTATCGCTCACGTAAACTTAAAGGAACCCCATCACAGCTTGTATAAGCCATGATGGGGTTCTTATTTTTATATCATACATTCTACTAATATTAATGTCTAATCCTGATTCTCTGCCTTGTCCTTCTTCCTGCTGATCGTCCACCATATAGGAACTGATATCAGCATGAAAAATGCTGCTGCCACGCTGATCCATGCGCCGACTCCGAGTCTTGCATTTGCCGCTGCGTCAAGCTTGCCAAGATCTATCAATGACAGAACAAATTCAAATATCAATATTCCGCCAACAGCTATGGATATTACAAGATCTGCTATATAACAGCCCGCTTTGTTGATAAATGCACATATCACGTCTGCTATGAGAACTACAGCCACAATAAGCATGGATAATACATTTATCCCAAACACTCCAACTATGCTTCTGGCATCTGTACCCATATATGCATAAGGAATAAATACTGATACAACAGCCATGATAATGCCGATCAGGTTTAACATATTAGGTACATGTGTGGATCCCTTCTTCACATCACCAGGTATGTTCTGCCTGTTCTCATATCCCATATAACCCATAGGGTTGTTGTATGGCGTTGGCTGTACCGGCTGGCCGTACTGCGACTGTGGCTGGTATGGCTGCTGGGTTGGCTGACCATACTGTGGCATCTGCTGATACAGTGACTGAGCTGGCTGTGCTACCTGACTATATGGTGCTTGAACTGACTGCGCTCCCTGACCATTCTGTGCCTGACTTTGCTCAGCCATCATAGCCTTTTCCTGCTCCACATTCTGCTCAGAAGTCGACCCGCCATCAACTCCGTATATATCTTCTACTCTATTCTGTTCATCCATGTTGTCATCTACCTCCGATGTAATTATTCGACACATCCCTTACATATCGAGATACCTCTTCAGATACTGTCCTGTATAGGACTGAGGTATCTTCGCAACTTCCTCCGGAGTTCCTCTGGCAATGACCGTTCCACCGCCTGCGCCTCCTTCAGGTCCCATGTCAATAATATAATCTGCGGTCTTGATAACGTCAAGATTATGTTCGATAACCACCACTGTATTGCCGCCTTCACTGAGCCTTCTGAGTATATCCACAAGCCTGTGAACATCAGCAAAATGAAGTCCGGTGGTTGGCTCGTCAAGCACATATATAGTCTTTCCCGTTCCACGTCTTGACAGCTCAGTTGCAAGTTTGATTCTCTGTGCCTCTCCTCCTGACAAAGTGGTGGACGGCTGTCCAAGCTTGATATATCCGAGTCCCACATCACGGAGAGTCTCTATCTTCCTCAGTATCCTTGGCACATTTGCAAAGAACTCACATGCCTCGTCAACTGTCATGTCAAGGACTTCATTGATACTCTTGCCCTTGTACTTGACCTCCAGAGTCTCCCTGTTATATCTCTTTCCTCCGCACACTTCACATGGCACATATATATCTGGCAGGAAGTGCATCTCTATCTTGATTATTCCATCTCCTCGACACGCTTCGCATCGTCCACCAGATACATTGAAGCTGAATCTTCCCTTGCCGTAACCTCTTGCCTTGGCATCCTTGGTTCCAGCAAACAAATCCCTTATCAGATCAAATGTACCTGTATAAGTAGCCGGATTGGATCTCGGCGTTCTACCTATAGGTGACTGGTCTATATTGATAATCTTATCCAAAGCATCATAGCCAATGATATGGTCGTGCTTTCCTGCTTTAATCCTGCTCTTGTTGAGTCTTCTCGCCAGCTTCTTGTACAAGATCTCATTTACCAGAGAACTCTTTCCTGAACCAGACACACCCGTCACACATGTCATGATTCCAAGTGGTATGTCCACATCTATATGCTTGAGATTGTTCTCATAAGCATTCTTGACAGTGAGCCATCCGGTTGGCTTTCTCCTCACATCCGGAACCTCTATCTTCTTCCTGCCGCTTAAGTAGTCACCGGTGATAGAATTCTCACATTTCATAATATCTTCAGCCGTACCCTCAGCTACCACATATCCACCATTTGCACCGGCTCCCGGTCCTATATCTATAATGTGATCCGCCGCCCTCATGGTATCCTCGTCGTGCTCTACAACGATAAGCGTATTTCCAAGGTCTCTCAGATTCTTGAGCGCTGCTATCAGCTTGTCATTGTCCCTCTGGTGAAGTCCGATACTTGGCTCATCCAGAATATATGCAACTCCGACCAGACCTGAACCTATCTGCGTGGCAAGTCTTATTCTCTGTGCCTCTCCACCTGAGAGCGTGCTTGTACCTCTACTCAGACACAGATAGTCAAGTCCCACATCAATAAGAAAATGCAGTCTCGACCTGATCTCCTTGAGTATGGCCGCACCTATCATCTTCTGTCTGTCAGTGAGCTCCAGATCTTTCATGAACTTTGCAAGTTCTGTGATAGGTAGTTCTGTAAGTTCGGCAATATTCTTATCTCCAACTGTAACAGCAAGGGCTGTCGGCTTAAGTCTCTTACCACCACAGACCTCACACGGAGTTACAGTCATGAATGTCTCATACTCGGCCTTTGTGGACTCCGCAGATGTCTCCCTGTATCTTCTGGCAACACTCTTTATGAGTCCCTCAAATGTTATATCATACACTCCCTCCCCGCGCTGTCCTTTATAATGCACCTTAACCGGGCGAGAGTTCTTTCCATATAATAAGAGATCCTTGATATCCTGTGGATAATCCTGAAATGGCGTATCAAGAGAGAATCCATACTCCGCACTGAGTGCCCTGAGTATTGCATTTGAATAGCTCTTGCCATCATTGCATGACTGCCATCCCAGAACCACTATGGCTCCATCATTTATCGACAAACTCTGATCGGGTATCATAAGATCCGGATCAAATTCCATCTTGAAGCCAAGACCTGCACATGTCGGGCATGCGCCAAATGGATTGTTGAACGAAAAGCTTCTCGGCTCTATCTCATCTATGCTGATTCCGCAATCCGGGCATGAAAAGCTGTCTGAGAAATTGATAATGGTATTCTCCTTCTGAACACCATTCTCATCCCTCTCCCCGATCACCTCAATTTTCATAAGCCCCTCTGCAAGCTGAAGTGCGGTCTCTATGGAATCTGTGAGTCGCCTCTCCACATCCTGTCTTACAACCAGACGATCGACTACTATATCTATACTGTGCTTCTTGTTCTTATCGAGCTTTATCTCCTCCGACAGCTCATACATGCTGCCATCGACAACCACTCTGACAAATCCGCTCTTCTTTGCCTTCTCCAGCAGCTTTACATGCTCTCCCTTTCGGCCTCTGACCACAGGCGCAAGCACCATGAACTTTGTCCTCTCAGGTAGCTTCATGATCTCATCCACCATCTGGTCAACCGTCTGTCTGCTTATGACCTTACCACAGTTCGGGCAGTGTGGTATTCCCACTCTGGCATAGAGAAGTCTGAAATAGTCGTATATCTCAGTGACAGTGCCAACTGTGGATCGAGGATTTCTGTTTGTTGACTTCTGATCTATGGAGATTGCAGGGGAAAGTCCCTCTATCTTGTCCACGTCCGGCTTCTCAGCCTGTCCAAGGAACTGTCTCGCATAGGAGGACAGTGACTCCATGTATCGTCTCTGTCCCTCCGCATATATCGTGTCAAATGCCAGTGAAGACTTACCTGATCCCGAAAGTCCTGTCACGACAACAAATTTGTCCCTTGGAATCTTGACATTGATATTCTTCAGATTATTTTCACGTGCGCCCTCAATAGTAATATACTTCCTGTCAATATTCCTGCTGGCGTTGAAATAATCATCATCTTTCATGCTCGCATCCGTTATATTCTCCAGATGCTCACCACGTTCATAATTCTTATTGTCTTCCATCTTGATCTAACCTTTTCTCTTTATTATTTATATTTGTTATATCTTAATTATCTACCCTGCATCCATCTATTCTTTATCATAATCTCTCAGTGCCGCCTTATACACCTTGAGCTGATCCCTGATCTCTGCCGCCACCTCAAAGTTGAGGTCTGCTGCCGCCATATTCATCTTCTTGGTCAGCTTGGCGATAACCTTCTGAAGCTCCTTCTTCGTCATGGACTCAGCGTCCTTATCCTCCTCTGGAAGTTCCTCCTTCTTCACCTCTATGGTTATGAGATCCCTTATGCTCTTCTCTATAGTCTTAGGGGTTATTCCATGTTCCTCATTATACTTCTGCTGTATCTCACGACGTCTGCTCGTCTCATCGAGGGCATACTTCATAGAACCCGTGATAGTATCCGCATACATGATGACATGTCCATCCACATTTCGGGCTGCTCTTCCTATGGTCTGGATGAGTGATGTCTCCGATCGCAGGAAACCTTCCTTATCAGCGTCAAGTATGGCTACCAGTGTGATCTCCGGTATATCAAGACCCTCTCTCAGAAGGTTGATTCCAACAAGCACATCAAATACTCCAAGGCGGAGATCTCTCACTATCTCAACTCTCTCCATGGTGTCTATATCCGAGTGCAGATATTTTACCTTTATATCATTGTCCCTCATATAGCTGGTGAGATCTTCAGCCATACGCTTGGTAAGTGTTGTCACAAGTACCTTGTGTCCCTGCTCGGTCTCCTTGCGAACCTCTTTCAGCAGATCATCTATCTGACCTTCCACCGGTCTGACCTCAACCGGCGGATCAAGAAGTCCTGTAGGTCTGATGATCTGTTCAGCCATAAGCATCTGGTGCTCCTCCTCGTATTTGCCCGGTGTGGCTGATACAAACATGACCTGATCAAGCTTCTGCTCAAATTCCGAGAAGTTGAGTGGTCTGTTGTCAAGTGCCGATGGAAGCCTGAATCCATAGTCCACCAGATTCATTTTACGGGAACGGTCTCCAGAATACATCGCACCGACCTGAGGCACCGTCATATGTGACTCATCTATAATAAGAAGAAAGTCATCATCAAAGAAATCCAGCAGTGTGCTCGGCGTCTCTCCGGCTGATCTTCCAGCCAGCGGACCGGAATAGTTCTCTATACCAGAGCAAAATCCAGTCTCTCTCATCATCTCCATATCAAAGTTAGTTCTCTCCTCGATACGCTGTGCCTCGATGAGTTTATCCTTTGACTTGAAGTAAGCAACTCTGTCCTTGAGCTCCGCCTCTATCCTCTTCAGCGCCTTCTCCATCTTCTCCTGTCCAACCACATAGTGAGATGCCGGAAACAGGCATGTATATGTCAGATCTCTCTTTCCCTCTCCGGTGAGCGGATCAAACTCTGTGATCCTGTCTATCTCATCCCCAAAGAATTCTATCCTTATTCCATCGTCAAATGTTGACACAGGAATTATCTCAAGTACATCCCCACGCACTCTGAATGTGCCTCTCTGCAGATCCATGTCATTCCTGTCATACTGTATATCTGTCAGTTCATCGATGACCTGATCTCTGTCCTTTATCATGCCAACTCTGAACGACAACATCTGATTCCTGTACTCGTCCGGATCACCGATGCCATATATACACGATACAGATGCAACCACTATGACATCTTTTCTGTCTATGAGTGCTGCTGTGGCGCTATGTCTCATCCGGTCAATATCGTCATTAATAGACGAATCCTTTGCAATATAAGTATCCGTAGACGCCACATATGCTTCCGGCTGATAATAATCGTAGTATGATACAAAATACTCCACCGCATTGTTCGGAAAAAACTCCTTCATCTCCCCATAAAGCTGCGCCGCCAGAGTCTTGTTATGTGCAAGTATAAGCGTGGGCTTATTCAGCTGCTGTATGACATTCGCCATGGTAAAAGTCTTACCAGATCCGGTTACACCCAGCAGCGTCTCAAACTGATTACCTTCCTGAAAACCCTTTACCAATTTTTCTATTGCCTCCGGCTGATCTCCGGTGGGCTTGTATTCCGATACCAATTCAAAATGATCCATAAAAGTCTCCTACTCTAGGCTAAAGCCTGCATCTATTATATCGAACATTAGTTCCCATATCAAGTGAAAACACGGCAGTTGCTCAAGTTTATTTATCCCCCTGAACAACTGCCACTATACTTCATCTGTTTGCTCACAACACCTTCTATGCCGCTAGTTCATCCCTACCCAGGCTTATCTCATAGCAGCCTTTCTCATCGACAGTCACCACGACTCTCTCAAATCCTGTGTAAAATCTTAATATATACAGATCATCTGCCCTTGAGATAACCACCTCAGCATTCATCTCCGCAAGATCTGTCATATTGTCTTTCAGCACACCCTCGCTGACTCTGATGATCTGTCTCTCCTTCTCCACCTGTCTCTTCTCCTGAAGCTCCTTATAATAAAGGAAGAGATTCTCCTCCAACGCCTTTGATCTGCAGCTGCATCTGTGAAAATAGCTGCCGATGATCATGTAAAGCATGTATGCTGTCTCCTGCTGTCTGTGTGATGTCTTTTCTGTAAATGAATATCTCATAATCGTTACCTCCATAATGAAAAAATAAACCTAAAATAAATCTACAAAATGTTGTCAATGTGTTATCTGAAGCTTCACCAGCTCACACCTCCATGGTGCCCGCTCCCCGGTCTGTCATTTTTCAGCCGACGACAGTCGCTGTGTCCGTATTCTTTGCTGCCCCGGATACCGGGCAGATGCATATTCAGTTTTCATTTGAAATCTGCCCCATGCCCAAAAGGCAACAAAAAAAGAGTCATGATCGCAGACTTGTAGCACTTGCTACTCATCATGTTTTCAAACTCTTCTACTTAAAATATGATTTATTCAATTTTCATTATGGATATCAGCAATCGCTGATGTATATGTTATATCAAAAACTAATTGTGGTGTCAACATATTTATAAATATATCTATAAAACACAAGAGAGCCAGATTTCTCCGACTCTCTTAAATATGCATCCACAAATGCATACCCAAATTAGTATCTATAATTTCCTACCTTATCGCATCCTTCATGCTCTTCACATAATCTGTCACATAAGGCACACAGTCCTTGCCGTACTGGGCGCACAGCTTGACGATGGCTGAACCGACAATGACACCGTCTGACTTCTCCGCCATCTGCTTTGCCTGCTCAGGTGTGGATATTCCGAAACCTACAGCGCAAGGGATGTCCTTCGCCTTCTTCACCAGATCGACCATTGCTCCTATGTCTGTGGTGATCTTGGTTCTGGTTCCGGTTACACCGAGTGATGACACGCAGTATACAAATCCACTCGCATCATTTGCGATCATGGATATTCTCTCATGGGATGTAGGTGCGATAAGTGAAATGAGATCCACATCATACTGCTTGCAGATTCCGTCAAACTCATCCTTCTCCTCGTAAGGAATGTCAGGAAGGATCAGTCCATCTATGCCGATCTCCCTGCATGTGCTGATGAATCTCTCCGAACCGTACGAGAACACGACATTTGCATATGTCATGAACACCATAGGTATTGTCACTTTCTTGCGGAGCTTTCTCACAAGGTCAAATACCTTGTCTGTCGTCACGCCGCCTGCAAGCGCTCTTATATTTGCGCCCTGAATAACCGGACCCTCGGCTGTCGGGTCAGAGAATGGGATTCCCAACTCGATGAGGTCTGCACCGGCCTCCACCATTGCGTATACTACCTCCTCTGTCACATCCAGCGACGGATCGCCACATGTCACAAATGGTATAAATGCTTTTCCATGCTCAAATGCTTTTGATATATTACTCATGAAGATCCTCCCCTCTGTATCTTGCGATGGCTGCAACGTCCTTGTCACCACGTCCTGATACATTGATAACTATTATTTTATCCTTGTCCATTGTAGGTGCCAGCTTCATGGCGTAAGCCACAGCGTGGGCGCTCTCTATCGCAGGGATGATTCCCTCGATCCTTGACAGATACTCAAATGCATCAACTGCCTCGTCATCTGTGATCGCCACATACTCTGCACGTCCTATGTCGTGAAGGTACGCGTGCTCAGGTCCGATTCCCGGATAATCAAGTCCCGCTGAGATAGAATATACAGGTGCGATCTGGCCATATTCATCCTGACAGAAGTATGACTTCATGCCATGGAATATACCAAGCTTTCCTGTTGCGATAGTTGCCGCTGTCTCAAATGTATCAACACCTCTGCCCGCTGCCTCACAGCCGATCAGCCTGACGCTCTCGTCAGGTATGAAATCGTAGAAAGCTCCGATGGCATTTGAACCGCCGCCCACACATGCCATGACGACATCAGGAAGTCTTCCCTCCTTCTCCATGAGCTGTGCCTTGATCTCTTTACTGATCACAGCCTGGAAATCACGGACGATCTCAGGGAAAGGATATGGTCCCATGACTGAGCCGAGTACATAGTGTGTGTCATCAATCCTGCTTGTCCACTCACGGAATGCCTCAGATACAGCATCCTTCAGTGTGGCTGTTCCAGTCTTTACCGGATGAACCTTTGCTCCTAAGAGTCTCATTCTGTACACGTTGAGAGCCTGTCTGATCGTGTCCTCCTCACCCATGTATATCTCGCACTCCATGCCCATCATGGCTGCAACTGTAGCTGTTGCAACTCCATGCTGTCCGGCACCGGTCTCCGCGATAACTCTTGTCTTGCCCATTCTCTTGGCAAGGAGCATCTGTCCGATTACGTTGTTGATCTTGTGCGCTCCTGTGTGGTTCAGATCCTCTCTCTTAAGGTAGATCTTTGCTCCGCCCAGATCCTTTGTCATTCTCTCCGCATAATAAAGTCTGCTAGGTCTTCCCGCATACTCGTTGAGCATCTCTGTGAGTTCTCTGTTAAACTCCGGATCATCCTTATATTTTTTGTAAGTCTCCTCCAGCTCCAGCATCGCATTCATCAGAGTCTCTGGAATGTACTGGCCGCCGTGAACGCCAAATCTGCCTTTTGACATATGTTTTTCCTCCTGTTTTTGTCTTCTCAGATATATTTTCAAATGTAATTTCTACACTTTTGTATTGTGTTTCTTCTATATAATATGTTACTCGCCTCTAAGTTCCGCAAACAACTTCTTCTTGTCGGGACTTCTCATAAATGTCTCACCTATGAGCACCGCATCAGTTCCATTTGCCTTGAGCCTGTCTATGTCCTCTTTTGCCTTGATTCCACTCTCAGACACATACACCATCTTCTGGGGTGCTAAAGTGTCAGCCGCAGCTCCTGTACCATTGACAGGTACCTCCGTCCCCATATGGGTGGCTGGCACCGTATCCGGTATCAGCTTTCTAAGACGAACGCTGTTCATGATGTCCACCGTAAATGTTCTGAGATCTCTGTTGTTCACTCCGATGATGCCGGCTCCGCAGGCTATCGCCCGTCTGACCTCATCCTCATCGTGAGCCTCAACCAGAGCCGACATCCCAAGTTCATGCGCAAGCTGCAGGTATAATCCAAGCTGTTCGTCATCCAGTATTGCGCAAATCAAAAGCACCGCCGAGGCTCCTATGACCTTTGCCTCATATATCATATACTCGTCAACTGTAAAATCCTTCCTCAGCAGCGGTATATTTACCTCCTTCTTTATATCCATCAGGAACTGATTGCTTCCCTGGAAATAAAACGGCTCAGTGAGCACCGATATGGCTGAAGCACCAGCCGCCTCATATTCCTTTGCGATCTCAACATAAGGAAAGTCCGGTGCGATAAGCCCCTTGGAAGGCGATGCCTTCTTGACCTCACAGATAAACGATATTCCATCCGCTGCCAGATTATCCCTAAATGGGAACTTACTATATGGGCTGCTGCCGTTATCCGTCTCTCTGGCAACTATATCAAGTGCCTGTCTCTTCATCTCCTCAAGAGGAACTTTTTTCTTCTGCTCCGCCACACGTTCCTTTGTCTTTGCAGCTATCTCATCTAATATCATCTCTTACCTCTCTATACAACTTTCTATCATAGTCTGCGATGAAACTTATCTACTCATTTGTCAGTCTTACAAATGCATCAAGCGTCTCAGCAGCCTTGCCACTGTCGATCACGTCCTCTGCAACCTTGATTCCATCCGCTATGGAATCTGCCTTGCCTGCGATGTAGATACAAGCTGCTGCGTTCAGTACAACTGCATTTCTCTTGGCTCCTTTGATCTTACCTGACAGAATATCGCGGGTAATCTGTGCGTTCTCCTCAGGACCGCCACCCACCAGATCCTCCTTGCTGCATCTCTCAAATCCGAAATTCTCTGGCTTGATCTCGTACTTTGTGATCTCGCCATCTTTGATCTCTGCAACTGTTGTAGGTGCGCTCATGGATATCTCATCCAGACAATCCTGTCCGTATACGACAAGTCCCCGTTTTACACCAAGACCAACAAGTACAGGAGCCATCTGATCAACAAGCTCCTCCTTGTATACTCCCATGATCTGCATCTGAGCCTTTGCCGGGTTGGTGAGAGGTCCAAGGATATTGAATACTGTCGGTATTCCAAGTGCCTTTCTGACCGGACCTGCATATTTCATCGCCTTGTGATAAACCTGGGCAAACATAAAGCTCATGTTGCACTCAGCAAGAACCTTGCCCATCTTTTCAGGTGATATGGAGATATTTACACCAAGGGCCTCAAGGACATCCGCTGCGCCACTCTTGCTCGATACGCTTCTGTTGCCGTGCTTTGCGATCGGTACTCCGGCCGCTGCTGCAACTATACCACTCGTTGTCGATATGTTAAATGAATTCGCACAATCTCCGCCTGTTCCCACGATCTCAAGAACATCTATTCCGTCATGTGGAAGAGACTCCGCATGGTCTCTCATTCCATTTGCACTGGCTGTTATCTCGTCAAGCGTCTCGCCCTTCATGTGAAGAGCTGTGAGATATCCCGCCGTTGTCTCTCCCGGCACCTGGCCACTGAATATCTCATCCATGCTGGCATATGCCTCATCGTATGTAAGATCCTGTCCTGCTGCTACCTTCTTAAGAGTTTCCTGTATCATCGCCATATCCTCCTTATTTTATATCAATTTATATCTCTAAAAAATTTCTGAGCATTATCTTGCCCTTCGGTGTCAGTATCGACTCCGGATGGAACTGAACTCCATATACCTCATAATTCCTGTGTTTCACCGCCATGATCTCTCCATCCTCCGTTCTTGCTGTGACCTCCAGACATTCCGGGAAATTCTCATCGGCTGGGGCCCGTGGATGATAATTGGGAACCCGGATCGAGGCG
>OGPF01001388.1_pt1 | contig 11197 bp, 6 predicted proteins | sample 1552871 | NCBI WGS metagenome assembly OGPF01 (sample SAMEA2580276, study PRJEB22360) | human gut metagenome | biome: human gut; feature: human-associated habitat; material: faeces | place: Denmark | collected 2008/2010
CTGCTCAAGCACTTCTTCCCCACGGTCGATGCGGGCGACGATGGTGTTTCCAAATCTTCGATACTCCATGGTTCTCCTCCTTTGCTTCGTTACCGCAATTATACCGCGCCCCCCTGCCGGCCGCAAGGGGGGCGCAGGAAATTATTCGAGCTCGAACGCGCCGGTATAGAGCTGGTAGTACACGCCCTTTTCGGCGATGAGCTTTGCATGGTTGCCGCGCTCGATGATGCGGCCATGGTCAAGCACCATGATGACGTCCGCATTCTTGACCGTCGAGAGCCGGTGCGCGATGACGAACACCGTGCGCCCCTCCATGAGCTTATCCATGCCGCTCTGCACGAGCGCCTCCGTGCGGGTGTCGATGGAGCTGGTCGCCTCGTCGAGGATCATGACCGGCGGATCGGACACAGCCGCGCGTGCGATGCTCTGGCCCTGGCTCAGGCCGCTGCCGTCGCCTTTGAGCACGGTGTTGTAGCCGTCGGGCAGCATGCGGATGAAATGGTCGGCATTGGCAAGCTTCGCCGCCGCGATACATTCATCATCCGTCGCGTCCGGATTTCCGTAGCGGATATTTTCCATTACAGTACCGGTAAATAAATGCGTATCCTGCAAAACAAGTGCGATATTTTCGCGCAGCGACTCCAGCCCGTTTTCCCGGATATCCACACCGTCTATCGTAATCTTTCCTTCCCAGATTTCATAAAAGCGGTTTAACAGATTGGTAATGGTCGTCTTGCCTGCGCCCGTTGAACCGACAAACGCAATTTTTTGTCCTTTTTTTGCATGCAGGCTGATGTCTTTTAAAACCGGCTGATTTTCAAGGTATCCAAACGTCACATGCTCCATGCTGATTTCGCCCTGCACATTTTCAAGCTTTTTACCGGAAATATCTTCGACTTCCAAATCCATAATGTCAAAGACACGTTCTGCGCCCGCAAGTGCCGAAAATACGGTGTTCATCTGCATGGTGATTTCATTAACCGGGCGGGAGAACTGCCTTGCATAGGTCACAAAAATACTCAGACCTCCGACATCAAAGCCTTTAAATACACACAGGATTCCGCCAAGCATGGCTGTTAGCGCATAGTTTAACTGACCGAGATTTCCCACAACCGGACCCATAATACCGCCGAAAAACTGTGCTTTCTGCTGTTTGTCCCGCAAATCATAGTTGTATTCCTTAAAAGCTTCAAGGGCTTTGTCTTCATGATTAAATACTTTCACTACGCGCTGGCCCGATACCGTTTCTTCAATGCACGCATTTAATCTGCCCAGAGCTTCCTGCTGTCCCACGTAATATTTTCTGCTCTTTTTAACCAGAAATTTTCCGGCGCTTAAAATGAGCGGCACAATAACCAGCGTAATCAGCGCCAGTAAAATGTTGGTATAAATCATCATGCAGAGCGTACCAATTACAGTAATGATTCCTGATATCAACTGTACAAGAGTGCTGTTTAACATTTCACCGATAACATCGACATCATTGGTATAGCGGCTCATTAAATCTCCTTTGGTATGGGTATCAAAAAACCGTAGCGGCAGCTTTTCCATATGCACAAATAAATCACTGCGCAGGCGCACCAGTGCTTTCTGAGAAAGTACCAGCATAATGCGGTTCTGTAAATACGCTGCCATCACGCCCAACAAATACACCGCCAGCATGACGATTAACGCCCCTGCCAGTTTCTTTAAATCGGCAGTTGTTTTTGCCGGAATAATATAGTCATTAATAATCGGTCTTAACATATAGGAAGCGGCAAGCGTACTTACTGTGCCTGCCACAACACACAAAAGTGCTGCCGCCAGCATCCACACATCTTTTTTCATATAAGAAAAAAGCCGCATAACGGTATGCTTCATATTTTTCGGTCTGGCTGCTTTAGCGCCGATTCCGCAGCGGTTCGTACCGCGCATTGCACCTGTTACTCCTCCCATTGGCGGCATAGTTACTCCTCCCTTCCGTTCTGTACATCATAAATTTCACGGTAAACCGGACAGTCTGCAAGCAGCTGTTCATGTGTGCCAAAGCCTGCCGTCTTTCCGTTATCCAGTACCAGTATTTCATCCGCATCCATGACGGAACGGATCCGCTGTGCAATAATAATCTTTGTCATATCCTTGTATTCCGAATGCAGTGCTTCGCGGATCGCGCGTTCTGTCGCCGTATCCACCGCACTGGTGGAATCGTCTAAAATAAGGATTTTCGGACACTTTAATAAAGCTCTTGCAATGCACAGCCGCTGTTTCTGACCACCAGATACGTTATTTCCGCTCTGCTCTAAACGGGTCCGGTAACCGTCTTTAAAACTGTCGATAAACCCTGCTGCCTGTGCATTTTGCGCGGCCTTCCGGACAGCTTTTTCATCGGCATGTTCATCTCCCCATTTTAAATTTTCAATGATGCTGCCGGAAAAAAGCGTATTGTTTTGCAGCACCATACCGATGCCTTCCCGCAAAGGCTTTAAACCGTAATCCCGCACATTGATTCCATCAACGAGCACCGTCCCCTCATCGGTGTCATACAGGCGGGGTATCATGGACACGAGCGTACTTTTTCCACTTCCGGTCGACCCGATAATGCCAAGGGTCTTTCCGGCTTCCAGTTTAAAACTGATATTCTCAATGACCCATTCGGGACTGTTTTTGTAATATCGGAAGGATACATTTTGAAATTCAACACTGCCCTCACAGACTGCTCTGTCCTTATGCTTCGCATTTTCATCCGTCAGGTCAATCTTTTCATCGAGAACTTCACCGACACGGCGGAAAGATGCTATGGCACGCGCCCAGTTTAAAAATGCAATCGAAAGCATAGTAAGACTGGACATAATCTGCACGATGTAATTGGTAAATGCCGTCAAATCGCCAACCTGCATATTTCCGGCAACAATCATATTACCACCCGACCAGACAACAACCACGGTTGTAATATTCAGTGCCAGTGTCATCAGCGGTGTATACAAAAGCATAGTTTTCATTGCCGTCAGATTGGCTTCTTTTAATTGCTGATTTCTTTTTTCAAAACGCATTTCTTCATAGTCGCCCCGCACAAAGGACTTTATCAGCCGGATACCCACCAGTCCTTCCTGAATACAGGAATTGAGTGCATCCAGTTTTTCCTGCAAGGTTCTAAACTGCGGAAATGCACGCCGCATGATGACTACAATAAGGACTGCCAGCACCGGCAGGACGATAATGAATATCGCCGCCAGCTTCGGGCTGATGACAAATGCCATCACCATCGCTCCGATTAAAATGCCTGGCGAGCGCAGACACATTCTGAGTGTCATCATAATCATATTCTGAATCTGTGTGATGTCGTTGGTTAATCTTGTTATTAATGAACCGGTACTGAAATTGTCGATATTCTGAAAGGAAAACTGCTGGATTTTTTCAAATAAATCCATGCGCAGATCCGCGCCGAAATTCATCGCCGCTTTAGAAGCAAACCATGCGCCTAAAACACCGCCAACTGCCATTATTACTGCGATAAACCCCATAATGGCGCCTATTTTTATAATATACACGACATTTCTTTCTGCAATACCCTGATTGATTATCTTTGCAAGCATGTACGGCAGTAACACATCACCGACAACTTCCATCATCATAAAGCAGGGACCTAAAATATAGTATTGTATATAGGGTCTGATATATTTCCAATATCTTTTCACTTGCTGCACCTCATTTCTTTTATATTTATTGTGATTTTGCAATGAAAAGTTTTATAATTTTACTGCACCGGCAGGTCTGCGGGCTATGCTAAGGCCGTCCGGTGCTTTCATTGACAAGTTTATTTTATATGAATTATCGTTGACATTCAATTCATAATTGGGGTATATTTATTCCACTGTGGAATAAAAAGTCAATCATCTAATTACAGGCAATTTAAAAGTCTGCCACTCACCGCAGGGGGAATAAATAAGCAAGCTGCTCAACATAGGGGAATAAATAAGCAATCAGCTCAACGTGTTACTTGACTTCGCCGATTGCTTATTTATTCCCTGCGCTAGGGAGTGGTGGACGAAAGGCTGATGAATTGTCTGAAAGAGCGGGGACACTTTTTATTCCTTGTGTGGGCTTGTTTTTCCTTATATATAATACAGTTGGAGGTTTTGTCTAATGAATTTGAATGTTCGGTATCTGGAGGAGTTTGTGACTTTGACGGAGAAGAAGAATTTTTTGGAGGCGGCGGAGTGTCTTTTTATTTCGCAGTCGTGTCTGTCAAAGCACATTAAGAAACTTGAAACTGAAATTGGTGTGGAACTTTTTGAGCGTACAACGCGGACGGTTGTTCTTACGGAGTTTGGACAGATGCTGCTGCCGTATGCGCGAAAGATGGTCGGTCTGGAATATGAATTTGAAAAAAATGTGCGCCGCAAGATTCATCAGGACAGCGGCAATATTGTGCTTGGATCGATTCCTTCAATGAAACAGCACGCGATTACGGCACTGATTGCAGGATTTTTAAATGAGAATCCCGATATGACATTGCAGACGATTGAGGGTGATTCTACATTTGTAAAAGAACTGCTCACGGACGGCAAATGCGATATTGCATTTTTAAGAAGTGAATCGTCTTCTGTGAAGGAATTTAACAGTATCCCTTATATGATTGATTACCTGACCGCCGTGCTTCCTGCTACGCACCCGCTCGCTAAGGCGGATAATCTGCCGTTTGAACAGCTGCGCGGAGAAACGTTTCTGTTATTTCCGGAACATTCTTTTATAAATGATTTGTGTATCCGTGAATGCCGCAATGCCGGATTTGAACCGCACATCGCCTATACCGGAAACCGCGGTGCAACGCTGATTGACCTTGTACGCAACGGTGCCGGGATTACGCTGATGATGCACCACTCTGCCCGGCAGGAAAACGATTCTTCACTTGCATTTATTCCGGTAACGCCCGGTATTTACAGCTATATCAGCTTAAATTATGCAAAAGAAAAACCGCTCTCCCCGCAGGCTGAAAGCTTTGTACGCTATGTCAAGGCGCATAAGCGGGATTTTTAAAGGCAAGCCTTTACTTTCTTAAAATATCCACCGTATGCGCCGCCGCCCCAATTAAGTCCTGCCGCTCACACGTTGATAAATGGTATTGGATAAATAACTCAAATTCTTCCTCAGTCAGACTGTTTAGCACCTGACGCATATAGTTGGCAGGGCCGTCCGGTGTGATAATTTTGATGCGCTCCAGTCCGGCTTCTTGATTTAATGCGTCAATCTGCTCAATCCGCACGTAGTCGTATAAGTCGCTCGGCGCAGACATACACTGAAATTCCTCTGAAATGCGTCCGTCCCTCACACACTCAGCAATATGCTTCTGCTTAAAACCGTATGTTAAAATGCTGTATTCGTTCATGACATATGCCACAAAGATTATGCCGCCTGGCTTTGTCACGCGCTTTGCTTCGCACAGCGCCCGGACTTTGTCTTCCTTGGTAAATAAATGATACATTGGTCCGAATAACAATGTCACATCAAACGTATCATTTTCAAATCGTCTGAGTTTTAACGCATTGCCCTGATAAGCTTTTACACTGCTGTTTTTGGCTTTTAACAGTCCCAAATTGTGCTTTACCAGTTCAACAGCGCTGACATCGTAACCTTCTTCTGCCAGTGCCACCGAATATTTTCCGGTTCCTGCACCGATGTCTAAGATTTTCTTTGTCGTGTCCCCGCCCAGATATTCGTGAATATATTTCATGGACGTAATAAACTCGACTTTTCCATGACGGCTGTCTAACCGCTTTTCTTCGTTAAATTTATTGTAATACTGCTCTAATTCTGTCATCATAATTGCAGCTTCCTCTTTTCTTTTTTCACTATGCACTCTGGCTTTCGGGGCTGATTTCCAGCCTTACCGTATCCACGCGCTTTTCTTTCATGCTCTCTACAGTGAGGTGCATGTTCCGGTAATCTACGGTGTCACCCGCTTCCGGTATACGCTCTAAAAGCTCCATAATCCAGCCACTGACAGTCTGCACATCAAATTCCTGCTCATATCCGAGGGATTCAAACAGGCGCTCGACATTGGTTTTACCTGAAACACGGTACACATTTTCCGATAACGGCTCAACCTCCCGCACGACTTCATCGTGTTCGTCCCAGATTTCTCCGACCAGTTCTTCCAAAATATCTTCTAATGTAAGGATACCGACCGTACAGCCAAATTCATCCACTATCACCGCAATGTGCATATGTTTTACCTGTAATTCTTTTAACAGTTCACTGATGTTTTTATGCTTTGTCGTAAACAGCACCGGCTTTACGGCTTCACGGATTGTCATATCCGAATTATTGACGTAATTGTAAAAATCCTTGTGATATAAAATGCCGACAACATTATCCATGTCTTTTTCATATACCGGCAGGCGGGAATATCCTGTTTTTGCAAATACCTTTGCAATTTCCGGTTTGGATAATGCTACGGACACACCGATGACATCGACACGCGGGGTTAAAATATCTATCGCTTCCAGTTCATTAAACTCAATTGCACTGCGGATTAAGCTTCCTTCCTCTTTATCAATGCCGCCGTCCGCTTCAGCTTCCTGTACAATTGTAAGCAGTTCTTCTTCTGTAATCCCCTTATTATCCTGACTTTTAAAAATGCAGGACAACAGCTTTTTCCACTGGCGGAATAAGAAATTCGCCGGTGACAGTATGTAGATAAATGTTCTTAACAGCGGCGCTGACAACATTGCAACCGTTTCTGCTGATTCCTTTGCAATACTTTTCGGCGACACTTCACCAAATACCAGAATCACCACGGTTGTAATCACGGTTGACAGGGTTGCCCCCACATCTTCACCAAATCCCTTGACACAAAGAATTGTAACAAGTGATGTACAGGTAATATTGACAATATTATTCCCTATCAGAATCGTTGAAAGCAGGCTGTCATAATTTTCTGAAAGCTTTAACACCAGCTTTGCCCGCTTACTCCCCTTTTCCGCCATATTTTTCATACGAATCCTGTTAAGCGAAGAAAACGCTGTTTCTGTCGCTGAAAAGTATGCTGACATCATAATGCAGCAAATAATAATTACCCACGATACAATATCTGTACCCATCTTTAAATAAAACTCCTTTCGCTTATCACACCGGTATTTCCCTAAAACAGCACAAAAAGGCATAGCTGCAAGATTGTATCCGTGCAGCCATGCCTGTATTCATTCGTTCTGATTTAAATTTTTGATTGTTCTGTGGTTAGGTGCCGTATCACCGTCAGCATCGTCCGACATGATAATCCTCCTGAAAATATTATTAGTAACATTTACATTTTATCATAAACCAGCGCGCTGTGCAAGAGTTTTTTATCTTACTGCGGCAAATGCCTCTTCCAGATCATCAATGATATCATCGATATGCTCTGTACCGATTGAAAGACGGATTGTGTTTGGCTTAATGCCCTGATCAAGCAGTTCTTCTTCTGACAGCTGTGAATGTGTTGTAGAAGCCGGATGGATAACAAGGGATTTTACATCTGCTACATTAGCAAGCAGAGAGAATACCTGAAGGTTATCAATGAACTTCTTTGCTTCTTCAGCGCCGCCCTTAATTTCAAATGTGAAGATTGAACCGCCGCCGTTCGGGAAGTATTTTTCATATAAATCATGTGTCGGTGCATCCGGTAATGATGGGTGGTTGACCTTTTCTACCTGTGGGTGCTTTGATAAATAATCTACAACCTTTAACGCATTTTCCACATGACGTTCTACACGCAGTGAAAGTGTTTCAAGTCCCTGAAGAAAGATAAATGCGTGGATTGGAGAAAGGGTAGCACCTGTATCTCTGAGAAGAATTGCACGGATTTTTGTAACAAATGCTGCCGGACCTGCTGCCTTTGTGAAGCTGATGCCGTGGTAGCTTGGGTTTGGTTCAACCAGTGACGGGAATTTGCCGGATGCTTCCCAGTCAAACTTACCGCTGTCTACAATAACACCACCGATGGTTGTTCCGTGTCCGCCGATAAACTTTGTTGCTGAATGAACAACGATATCTGCGCCATATTCGATTGGACGGATAAGGTATGGTGTACCAAATGTATTATCAATTACAAGCGGAATCTTGTTTTCGTGTGCAATCTTTGCAATTTCTTCGATATCAACGACATTGGAGTTTGGATTGCCGAGTGTTTCGATGAATACTGCCTTTGTGTTGTCCTGAATGGCATTTCTGATTTCATCTAAGTTGTTGGCATCTACGAATGTTGTTGTAATGCCGTATGCCGGTAATGTATGCTCTAACAGGTTGTATGTACCGCCGTAGATTGTCTTTGAAGCTACGATATGGTCGCCTGCCTGTGCAAGATTCTGGAATGTATAAGCGATTGCTGCCGCACCGGAAGCTACTGCAAGCGCTGCTACACCGCCTTCAAGTGCTGCAATTCTCTGTTCAAAAATGTCTTCTGTCGGATTGGTTAATCTTCCGTAAATGTTACCGGCATCTGTCAGTCCGAATCTTGCAGCTGCATGTTCGCTGTTGTGGAACACATAAGAAGAGGTCTGGTAAATCGGCACAGCTCTTGAATCTGTAACCGGATCTGCGCTTTCCTGTCCTACGTGAAGCTGCTTTGTTTCAAATTTTAAATTTCTTTCTTTTAATGTACTCATATTGTCCTCCATTCTGCCGCCTGCTTACACGGCTTTCAAAATCATTTTTTATTTTTATGTTGTCTGTATGCCTTTCCTGTTTTGTTATTCATACTTAACAAGTAGGTCATGTATGTTTTCTATGTCTAAGATATTAGCACGGAAATCCAGCTTTGACAAATATACAAAAATAATAGTGCGTTATAGGTATTACCTATAACGCACGTTGTATCTGTAAATACTGTTCCAACTGCGCATCCGACAGTGTGGATAACTGATTGATTAATTCAATATGGTACGTTCCCATGCCGCGGCTTTTGTCTGCGAGCTCTCCGCAGATACCGAGCGTTCCTGCCGAAAGCAGACATGCTGTAAGCGGGTCTGTTACGGAAAGGTATGTTGCCGTAATGACATTGAGCATGCAGCCTGTTCCCGTGACTTTGGATAGCTCTGCCACGCCATTTTTTACAAACCACACCTGACTGCCGTCCGAGATGATATCGACCGCCCCGCTTGCCATGGCAACGGCATGTGCCTTTTTTGCATAGCTACAAACCAGTTGTCCGGTCTTTTGTAACTTCTGTGTATCCTTTCCGTTTACACTGTCTTTTTGACCGACATCAATTCCCTGTGCCGCGTTGTCCACTCCCGCAAGCGCTTTGATTTCAGACAAATTGCCTTTAATGACACACGGTGCGCACTCACGGATAAACCTTTGTGCCAGCTCCATGCGCAAGGCAGAGCATGCCGCGCCGACCACATCTATCACGCAGGGTATCTGCGCATTTTTAGCCACTCCACCGGATATAAATATGGATTCTGCCCTTGCATCGGTAATGTTACCGAGGTTGACTGCCAATGCCTTTGCAAGTGCCGTGATTTCATGGACTTCCTTCGGGTGTTCTGCCATAATCGGCTTTGCCCCCAGCGCCAACACTACATTGGCACAGTCATTGATTGAAATAGGATTGGTAATGCAGTGTATGAGCGGTGCCTGACTGATGACCGCTTCTTTTGCTTTTTTCATCTTTTCAAGCATTTTTGTATTTCCTTCCTTTTTGTTTTACTGTTTAAGGCTGCTTTCTGCCTGTTTTACTTTGTCATAAACCTGTGTTCCCAATGCCTGCTGGAACTTTGTCAGCAGTTTCATGCGCTGTAACTGCTTTAAGAATAAAAAGGCGATACTGCCGCCGATTAATGTTCCCGCTATAAAGGACGGCACATAAAACAGCCATGTAAGCCCGGTTCTGCCCCATAACAGCGCCATTACCGGATATGATACAATTGCACCGATAATGCCTGTACCGATGACTTCACCTAAAAATGCAAAAATAATCTTTCCCTTCGACGCCCGGTATAAAATGCCTGACAGCGCCGCGCCGAATACCGCCCCCGTCAGTGCAAGCGGCGGAATGCCCATAAATGCCATGCGGATAAGTCCAATTGCCAATGCGCATAGAAACGCATACCACGGCCCTAATAAGACGGCACAGGTGACATTGATAAAATGTGCCATCGGACACATTCCCTCAATCCGCAGTAACGGTGAAATCACCACTCCGACTGCCACCATCATTGCCCAGAATATCATTTTTGTTAATTTCGTGTTTTGTACCATTTTCTGCTCCATTTCTGTAAACCTTCTTCAATTTCTTTTGCGGCTAAAACCTTTGCTTTCTATTATAGCATACTTTTGGACCCTGCCTTGCTTTTTTTCGGGCTTTATGCTAAAATAACCACACTAAAACAACGTGTGGATTTTTATAGTTTATCTTTTTTCGCCACACAATTATCCTTGTACGGGGTAATTGTGTGGCGTTTTTTTGCCGCACGGCTGCTTTGTGTTACAGACGGCGCAGCGCAGTTTATTACAGGTTTGAGTAAAATAATTAAACCTTTTTAAGAATCGTCTGCAGAATGGAGTATTTTATGAATCAGTCTTTTATGAAAGAAAAACCGGTATTTCCACTGCTGACAAGCATGGCACTTCCTATGGTAATTTCCATGCTTGTAAATTCCTTATACAACATTATTGACAGCTTTTTCGTGGCGCAAATCAGTGAGCAGGCAATGACGGCACTGTCACTGGTGTATCCGGTTCAGAATTTAATCAATGCTATTGCAATCGGTTTCGGAGTCGGCATGAATGCCCTGATTGCACTATGCCTTGGAGCAGGCGATGTCAAAAATGCCGACCGCGCCGCAACACACGGTATGCTGTTTTCGGTTGTGCATGGCATTGTAATTACCGTTGTAAGCATCGGTATCATGCCTTTTTTCTTATCCCTTTTTACAAAGGATACCGAAGTTTTACAGCTTGGCACACGGTATGCTTCAATTGCATTTTCATTTTCCCTGATTATCATGCTCGGACTTGCATTTGAAAAGATTTTTCAGGCAGAGGGAAGAATGAAAGTCTCTATGATCAGTATGCTTTGCGGATGTGTTGTCAATATTATTCTGGATCCGATGCTGATCTTTGGAATTGGGTTTTTTCCGAAAATGGGCATCGCGGGAGCGGCATTGGCAACCGGAATCGGACAGGTAATACCTCTTGTAGTATATATTATTATATTTGTCAAGAGACCGATGGCTTT
>OGPF01001395.1_pt1 | contig 11171 bp, 13 predicted proteins | sample 1552871 | NCBI WGS metagenome assembly OGPF01 (sample SAMEA2580276, study PRJEB22360) | human gut metagenome | biome: human gut; feature: human-associated habitat; material: faeces | place: Denmark | collected 2008/2010
GTATTGATATCACACTCCACCTTCAGGATATCCTTTTTTCCTTTTTTGTTGCTGCGCGCATTTTTGATGATCGCAACTGTACAATCCAGTTTATCAAGCTGGAGAAGATGATAGATCGTCAGGCTTTTGCCTGCTTCAATATGATCCAGTACAAAGCCCTCCTCAATTTTTCCTACATTTAACATGGTTGTCTCCTTCTATATATATTAATCTGTGAATATGTGGTAACATGCTTTTTTCCATGCATTTACGGTAACTATTCAGCACCTGATCCGCCGTTTATGCAAGCTCAAGAAGTGTCAGGATCAGTGCCATGCGAACATAGACACCGTACTGTACCTGCTTGAAGTAAACAGCTCTCGGATCATCGTCTACTTCAACGGAAATTTCATTGACACGCGGAAGCGGGTGCAGTACATACATATTGTCCTTTGCAGCAGCCATTTTTTCTTTGTTAAGAATATAAAAATCCTTCATTCTTAAATATTCGTCTTCGCTGAAAAAACGTTCCTTCTGGACACGTGTCATGTAGAGAATATCAAGCTGTGGTATAACGTCTTCTAAGCGTTCAACTTCTTCAAATTCCACATTGTTATGAATCAGGACATCTTCGCGGATATAATCCGGCACACGCAGTTCTTTCGGGGAAATAAGAATAAATTTCACATTCTTATAGCGAATCAGGGAGCGGATCAGGGAATGAACCGTACGCCCAAACTTCAGATCGCCGCACAGACCAATCGTAAAATTATCCAAAGAACCACGCAGTTCGCGAATCGTCATCAGATCTGTTAAAGTCTGGGTTGGATGTTGATGACCGCCATCCCCTGCGTTAATCACCGGAATCCCGGATTTCTCAGCGGCAACCATAGGAGCACCTTCCTTTGGATGGCGCATAGCGCAGATATCTGCATAACATGAAATAACCCGAATCGTATCAGAAACGCTTTCACCTTTAGAAGCAGAGCTGGAATCGGCAGAAGAAAAGCCGAGAACAGAACCACCAAGATTAATCATGGCTGCCTCAAAACTAAGGCGGGTTCTAGTACTCGGTTCATAAAATAAAGTGGCAAGTTTTTTACCGTCACAGCAATGGCTGAACTTTTCAGGATCCTTTGCAATGCGGCTTGCGAGGTTTAGTAAATCTTCAGTTTCATCTACGCTTAAATCAAGCGGACTAAGTAAATGTTTCATGATATTCCTCCTTGTAATCTACTGTTTCCTATTCTACTACGAAATCCTGCAATTCTCAATTGTTATTTGTAAAATAATATGGTAAAATGTGAAATAGCAGTGAGCTGTGCAAAACGAATTATAAAAAAAGTCTGTGGGAGCTTGCTCACAAAAGACTTTTTTTATAATTCGTTTTATAGGGCGAACGCCCGTCATGAGTAATCTGAAAGATTACGAATGGCACAGCGCCAACCTCAAGCAAACAAGCGGACGAATAGTCCGCAAAGTTTGCGGGGAGTGCCACAAAAAAGCCAAAGCATAGTGGGGGCATCATCACAAGCAAACAAGTGAACTTTAGTTCACAACGTTTGCGGGAACAGACACCAAGGCGCCCTAATCAATCACACAGCTCACACCATCACACGTTCAACAGGGAGGAAATAAAAAATGTCTAAAATAATCCTTACAGGAGACAGACCGACAGGAAGACTTCATTTAGGACATTATGTAGGTTCATTAAAAAGACGAGTAGAATTACAAAACTCAGGAGAGTTTGATAAAATCTTTATCATGATAGCAGATGCACAGGCATTAACTGATAATGCGGACAATCCGGAAAAGGTTCGTCAGAATATTATCGAAGTTGCATTAGACTATTTATCCGTAGGCATCGACCCGGCAAAGACCAATATCTTTATCCAGTCACAGATTTCACAGCTTACAGAATTAACATTTTACTATATGAATCTGGTAACCGTATCCAGATTACAGAGAAATCCGACTGTAAAGTCAGAAATCCAGATGAGAAATTTTGAAGCCAGCATTCCGGTGGGCTTCTTTACCTATCCAATCAGCCAGGCGGCAGATATTACGGCATTTAAGGCAACGACCGTGCCGGTAGGCGAGGATCAGGAACCGATGCTTGAACAGGCAAGGGAAATCGTCAGAAAGTTCAACGCAGTATACGGCGAAACCTTAATCGAGCCGCAGATTCTTCTGCCGGACAACAAGGCATGTTTCCGGCTTCCGGGTACAGACGGCAAAGCCAAGATGAGTAAGTCACTCGGCAACTGTATTTATCTTTCAGATACACCGGAAGATGTAAAGAAAAAAGTTATGAGTATGTATACAGACCCTGATCATATCCGTGTGGAAGATCCGGGTAAGATTGAAGGCAACTGCGTATTTACGTATCTGGATGCGTTCAGTACGGAAGAAGATTTCAAGGAATTCTTACCGGATTATAAGAATCTGGATGAACTCAAAGAGCATTACCAGCGCGGTGGCTTAGGCGATGTCAAGGTAAAGAAATTCTTAAACAACGTGCTTCAGAAGCAGTTAGAACCAATCCGTCAGAGAAGACATGAGTACGAAAAAGACATTCCGGAGGTATATCATATCTTACAGGAAGGTACAAAGGTGGCTTTCGCAGAAGCACAGCAGACTTTAAATGAGGTCAAAGCGGCAATGAAAATCAATTACTTTGATGATGCAGAACTGATTAAAGTCCAGTCCGAAAAGTACAGCCGTGCAGACTAAAAGTGCAGATAAAAGATTACAAAGATGTAAAATACTAAATGAATAAAAGCGGCAGTCTGAAATGAGCCATTCGGATATTTCAGACTGCCGCTTTCCTGCTCTGTCTGTCAGAATCAGAAACGAATTTATGAAAGTTTCTTTATTACTAAATTATTTGGTCTGGAAATCTTTAATTCCGGTCCGTTCATGACAATCAGTCCCTTGTCAAAATGAATGGTAAAAATTGTAATAGAATTTCCTTCATTATTCATGGATAAAATATGCTTATTATCCGGGAACATGCTGATATACTTTGGATAATCACCGCTTACAGGCAGAGAGGAGAGGGTATAGAGTTCCCCTGTTTCCTTGTTAACCTTGTAAATGGTTACAGTATTATCGCCTGCATTTGAGCAGATACAGTTGTTACCGTCATTTGAAAAAATCAGATTGGCGGCGGCGCTGTTGGATTTGTGGCTCTTGCGCAGGGTGAAAATGTTCTGTACAAATTCAAAACGGCCTTTTTCGCCCGAATTGTGGTAAGAATATACATTAATATAATTTTTTAATTCACATACAACATAGGCAAATCTGCCGTCCGGGCTGAAAGTCATCTGACGCGGTGCAGATTCTAACTGGGAACGGATAATGTCGTATAGCTTTAATTTACCGGTTGTATGGTTAAATTCATAAATTTTAATCTGGTCAATGCCCAAATCACACACACATAAAAGTTCTTCGTCCGGGGTAAAGACAGAACTGCTTACATGCGGACGGAAATTGCGTTCGGCAACACTGCCGATACCTTTATGAAAAACTTCATCGGCAATTTTACCGACAGAGCCGTCTTCATTGATATGTAATACGGTGATTTTTCCATCGTGGTAGCCGGAAACGATTAAAAATGTATCCTGTTTATTTAAAGTCAGATGGCACCCGCGCATACCATTAATGGTATGAACATTGATTAAAGTTAAATCACCGTCTGCTTCGATTTTGTAAGCGGCAACACCGCGGTCACAGATAGAATATAAAAATTTTCCGCTGTGGGATAATACCAGATAAGAAGGATTGTCGATCTGGACTTCCTTTCGCTCCGTAATTCTTCCCTTTTCTACATCCATATCGTAAATATGGATTCCTTTGCTGGATTCATGCGTATAGCTTCCAGCATATGCAACATATTTATCACTCATAACCTTCTCCAATTCTCCAGCCGGCAAGCATCAGCTTATGTCTGCCGGCTGGCAATACAAAATATACCTATATTTGATGTTGGAATCCCAAGTTTCCAACTCTGATATCTACGGATTGTTCCGTGCTGCGCACTCTCACAATCCTACCCAATATTCGCATATCGTGGGACTGTCATCCCACTTTTATGCTCATATTGGGGTGGGTTGCAAGGTATTTCACCCACCTATGAGCAAGCTCATGTGGGTGAAATACTTTGCAATCCTGATATCATACATTTTAAGGCATAGAGAAAATGTTTTCAATGTTTATGTGCATTTATTTATGATTTTTTCGACATTTACTTCTACCAGAACGGCATCCGGACCGATACAGCGCACACAGGAAAACGGAATGACATATTCGATTTCCCGCCCGAAAAAGCAGAACAGTTTTCCGGGACCGGGAACAATCAGCGATTTAATGCAGCCTGTACATTCATTGAATTCAACGTCTGCCACACAGCCTAAAATTTTGCAGTCACAGGTATTGATAACCTGCTTGTTATGCAGTTCACAGATTCGCATAAAAACTCCGCCTAAAAGCTCTGTGTTATTATATGCAAAAATAAGTGAAAAATCCTTAAAACTATGAGAGGTATTTTTTCATGGATTTGAGTGCGTTTTTTTCAAGGCGGCTGACCTGTGCCTGTGAAATACCGATTTCTTCTGCGGTTTCCATCTGGGTTTTACACTCAAAAAAGCGCATGTTGATAATGCGGCGTTCGCGCGTATCGAGGTGTTCCATAGCTTCATGCAGGGCGATATGCTGTACCCAGTTTTCTTCTTTGTTTTTTTTGTCACTGACCTGATCCATAATATAAAGCGTGTCGCCACCCTCGGAGTAGACCGGTTCATATAAGGAAACCGGCGACTGGATAGCTTCCATGGCGAGAACAATATCTTCTTTGGATACGCCGATTTCATCGGCAATTTCTGTTACGGTCGGTTCTTTCTGATGTTGTCTGGTAAGGGCTTCTTTCGTGTAAATGGCTTTATATGCAGTGTCACGCAGAGAACGGCTGACACGGATTGGATTGCTGTCCCGCAGGTACCGTTTAATTTCCCCAATAATCATGGGAACGGCGTAGGTTGAGAATTGTACGCCCTGTGAAATATCAAAATTATCAATTGCTTTAATCATGCCGACACAGCCAATCTGGAATAAATCGTCAATATTTTCACTGCTTTGTGAAAAACGCTGGACAATGCTTAAAACAAGGCGCAGATTTCCGTTAATAAAACGCTCGCGTGCCTGTGTATCCCCATTTTTGATTTTTTTTAACAGCAATTCTTTTTCCTCCGTTTTTAAGAGTGGGAGAGCAGCGGTATTTACACCGCAGATTTCAACTTTATAACCAGCCACGTTAGTCCTCCTTAAAAAATGTATTTCATCATTAAGGATTGCCTGCTGGCGTTCATTTATACTGCTAAGAATATCCAATTTTGTATTGACCGCAGACAGATATTTCATTAAAATAAATGTATATTTTTATGTTTGGAGGTAACGGTTTTGAAATGTCCGTTTTGTGGTAAAGATAATACAAAGGTTATAGATTCCAGGCCGACAGATGACAGCGCTATCCGCAGACGCCGCCAGTGTGATGCCTGTGGCAAGCGTTTTACGACCTATGAAAAAGTGGAATCCATGCCGTTAATAGTGATAAAAAAAGATAACAACAGAGAACCTTACGACAGGGAAAAACTGACAGCCGGTATTGTGCGTTCCTGTCATAAGCGTCCGGTGTCGCTGACCCGGATTAATGCAATGGTTGATGAAATTGAAACGCAGATTTATAATATGGGAGAGAAAGAAATTCCTGCCAAGGTGATTGGAGAAATCGTTATGGAGAAATTAAAAGATTTGGACGAGGTGGCATATGTACGCTTTGCTTCCGTCTACCGTGAATTTAAAGATGTCAATACCTTTATGGCGGAGATTCAGAAGATTTTAAAGTAAAGCAGATTATTTTAGAAATGGAGATTTTTGTGTTAAAAAGATTTTATCCCGATGACTACGTGGATTCAGCATATGAGATTCCGTATGAGGAACTTTATAAAAAAGGATACAGGGGGATTGTTTTTGATGTGGACAATACCCTTGTAGAACACGGCGCACCGGTGACGGAGCGGGCGGTAGCGCTGTTTGAACGGTTAAGAAAGACAGGATACGATACCTGTATCATTTCCAATAATAAAGAGCCGCGTGTCAGACCGCTGGCAGAGGCGGTTCATTCAAAATATGTCAGTGATGCGAAAAAACCGTCCCCAAAGAATTATATTAAAGCTATGGAATGTATGAAGACAGATGTCAATACGACATTTTTTGTCGGTGACCAGTTGTTCACGGATGTCTGGGGGGCAAACCGCGCAGGCATGATGACAATTCTCGTCAAGCCGATTGATAGGCATGAGGAGATTCAGATTGTATTAAAGCGGTATCTGGAAAAAATTGTCCTGCATTTTTATAAGAAGCAAGAAAGGAAAAGATATGGGAGAAATTAAAGGAACAACAAGAGTATGCGGACTGATTGGCAATCCGGTAGGACATTCTATTTCACCGGTCATTCACAATACGCTGGCAGATTTGTGCGGAATAGACATGGTTTACACGACATTTAAGGTGGAAAAGGGTGCGGTTGATACTGCTGTGAAAGGCGCCTACGCATTAGACATTTTAGGATTAAATGTAACCGTGCCGCATAAACAGGAAGTCATTGGAGCGCTGGAAAGTGTCGACCCGCTGGCAGAAGCGATTGGTGCGGTCAATACGCTGGTGCGCACGGAACACGGCTATAAAGGCTATAATACAGATATTTTGGGACTGGAGCGCGAACTGGAAGAAGAACAGGTTGAGTTAAAGGACAGTCCTGTGATTTTACTCGGTGCAGGCGGCGCGGCAAGAGCTATTGCCTTTTTATGTGTCAGCAAAGGCGCAAAAGAAGTTGCCATTTTAAATCGCACGGAAGAAAAAGCGGCAGTGATTGCAGAGGATGTAAACCGCCATTTGCAGTCAAAGGCGGCATATGCCATGAAGCTTTCGGATTACGGAAAGCTGACCGGGGGAAATTATGTGGTCATTCAGACAACCAGTGTCGGTTTATATCCGAATTGTGATGATGCAGTCATAGAGGATGAGGATTTTTATAAGAGAGCGGCTGTAGGTGTGGACATTATCTATAATCCGGCAGAAACAAAATTTATGAAGCTGATGAAGGCACAGGGCAAGCCTGCTTACAACGGCTTGAAAATGCTGTTATATCAGGGAGTCAGTGCATTTGAACTTTGGAATGATATAAAAGTAAGTAAAGAAAATATCCGGAAAGTATATGAAAATATGCAGAAGAAGCTGGGATAGAAAGCCGACCGGCCGGAAACGGCAGGTTATACTAAAAGGTTAAAACAGAAAATTCAGAATAAGAAAGTTAAGAAAAATGTTGGACAATATTATATTGATAGGATTTATGGGCTGCGGTAAAACCACATTCGGTACGTGGATTGCAAAAAATAAAAAAATGGATTTTTGCGACACCGATGCGCTCATCGTAGAAAAAGAAAAGAAAAGTATCAATGACATTTTCAGTGAAAACGGCGAGCCGTATTTCAGGGAACTGGAAACAGAAATTGTCAAAGATTTAATTAAGTCCAGACACAATACTGTAGTGTCGGTCGGCGGCGGACTTCCGCTAAAGCCGGAAAACAGGGAGTTGTTAAAAAAACTGGGTACGGTCGTGTATTTGCGGACATCGGTGGAGGAACTGACAAAGCGCCTTGCGGGAGATACGACAAGACCATTGCTGGCAGGCGGCAATATCCGTGAAAAGATTACACACCTTATGGATATGCGGCTTTCGGATTATTTAGATGCTGCCGAGGTGATTATTGACACGGACGGCAGAAGTTTTGATGAAATGTATGAGAATATTTTAAAGGAGAAAAGGGAAGCATGAAGATATTAGTATTAAACGGACCGAATATTAATTTTCTGGGAATCCGTGAAAAAGGCATTTATGGCAATCAGGATTACGACACGCTGGTAAAAATGATTGAAGAAAAGGCAAAGGAGCTTGGCGTTGACGTGGAAGTATTCCAGAGCAATTATGAAGGCGGATTAATCGACCGGATTCAGAAGGCTTATTTTGAAAAGGCAGACGGCATTATCATTAATCCGGGCGCATTTACACATTACAGCTATGCGGTGCGCGATGCGCTGGCTTCGGTTGCGGATATTCCAAAGATTGAAGTCCACATCTCCAATGTGCATACCAGAGAAGAATTTCGTCATACTTCCGTGACTGTTCCGGTATGTAACGGACAGGTTGTAGGACTGGGGCTGAAAGGCTATTTATATGCGCTTGAAGCGGTTAAGGATATGGCAGAGAAGAAAGCGTAAAAAGCGACATTTTGCGGCATGGCATGACTTTTAGTAAAAAGTGGTTGCCAAAACCGGCAATTTATTATAGAATTATATAAGTTATTGATTATTATAGGAGGTATACCAAAGAATGGTAACAGCAGGAGATTTTAAAAATGGCATTACACTTGAAATGGATAATGCAATCTGGCAGATTATAGAGTTCCAGCACGTAAAGCCGGGCAAAGGTGCAGCATTTGTTAGAACAAAGTTAAAGAATATCGTGAGTGGCGGTGTTGTAGAAAAGTCTTTCAGACCGACAGAAAAGTTCACACTTGCACACATTGAAAGAAAAGAATATCAGTATTTATATGCTGACGGCGATTTATACAACTTCATGGATACAGAAACATATGATCAGATTGCTTTAAGCAAGGAGAATGTTGGTGATTCATTAAAGTTCGTTAAGGAAAACGAAATGGTTAAGTTATGTTCACATAACGGCAACGTATTCGCTATCGAACCGCCGATTACCGTAGAACTTGTGATCACAGAGTCTGAACCGGGCGTTAAGGGTGATACAGCAACAGGTGCTACAAAGCCGGCTATCGTTGAAACAGGCGCTAAGATTTTAGTTCCGTTATTCGTAAATCAGGGCGATACCGTTAAGATTGATACCCGTACAGGAGAATATCTCTCAAGAGTATAATATTTATTACTATGATAAATACAAAAAGGCAGTAAGCAGAAAACCGTTGTTTAGGCGGGTCTGCTTACTGCCTTTATTTTTGTAATAATCCTTCTTAAATGGGCAATACTGTATGTAGTTGATCAGACAGAAGGGAGAAATGTATTTATGAAAAGTTCATTTCGCTGGTATGGGGAAAGCGACCCGGTAAAACTGGAGTATATCCGGCAGATTCCGGGCATGCGTTCCATTGTATCGGCAGTATATGATGTGAAACCGGGCGAGGTGTGGCCGGAAGAAAGTATCCGGCATCTGACAGAATTATGCAGGGAACACGGGTTGATTTTTGATGTGGTGGAGTCCATTCCGGTGACTGAAGAAATAAAGCTTGGGAAACCGGAAAGAGAGCAGCATATTCAAAATTACTGCGAATCTGTCCGCCGTTGTGCAAAGTATGGAATTAAGTGTATTACGTACAATTTTATGCCGGTGTTTGACTGGACAAGAACACAGCTTGACAAAATGGCAGAGGACGGTTCAACCAGTCTTGTTATGTACTGGGAGCAGATGAAAGGACTGGACCCGTTAAAAGATGACATTCATCTTCCGGGCTGGGATGCAAGTTATACGCAAAATGAAGTCCGTGATTTAATTCGTGCCTACTCCGAGCTGGGTGAGGAAGGGCTTTGGCAGAATATTGAATATTTTCTGAAACGTGTGATTCCCGTGGCAGAGGAATGTGGCGTAGTAATGGCACTTCACCCGGACGACCCGCCGTATCCGATATTCGGACTGCCGCGTGTGATTACCGGTGAAAAAAATATTGACCGATATCTGTCTATTGTAGACAGCCCGTCCAATGCTTTGTGTTTCTGTACAGGTTCTCTTGGCAGTTCAAAGGAAAATGATGTACCGGCGCTGGTGCGTAAATATTCGTCCATGAATCGTATCGCATTTATCCATTTAAGAAATGTAAAAATTCTGCCGGACACTTCGTTTGAAGAATCAGGTCATTTAAGCCGTGAGGGCAGTCTGGATATGAATCAAATAGTCAAGGCACTTGTAGAAACAGGGTATACCGGATATTTCCGACCGGACCACGGCAGAATGATCTGGGGCGAAACAGGAAAGCCGGGGTACGGACTGTATGACAGGGCGCTTGGAACGGCCTATGTCAACGGACTGATTGAAGCAAACGGCGGGACGATAGAGAAGTAGAGCAGCCGGAAGGGAGAAAAATGTGTTAGAATTGCCGTTAAAAACAGATTTTACGGGAAAAGTGGTTGTGGTTACGGGAGCGGGCGGTGTGCTGTGCGGCGATATGGCAAGAGCATTTGCACAGGCAGGCGCAAAAGTAGCGGCACTGGATTTGAATGAAGATAAGGTAAAAAAACTGGCAGAAGAATTAAAAAATGAAGGATTTGTATGTGAGGGATATGCGGCAAATGTGTTGGAAGCAGAGCAGGTAAAAGCGGTACATGCCCGCATTTTAGAGGATTTGGGAAAATGTGATATTCTCATTAACGGTGCAGGCGGCAATAACAAACGCGCAACAACCGATAATGAATACCAGCATGAAGCAAAAGAAGGACAAACCACGTTTTTTGATTTGGATACGGAAGGGGTGGATTTTGTATTCCGGCTGAATTTTCAGGGAACGTTGATTCCGACACAGATTTTTGCACAGGATATGGTAGAGAAGCAGTCGGGAAATATTTTAAATATTTCTTCGATGAATGCGTATATACCGCTGACCAAAATTCCGGCATATTCAGGCGCGAAAGCGGCGGTCAGCAATTTTACCCAGTGGCTTGCCACACATTTTGCGGGAAGCAAAATCCGCTGCAATGCCATTGCGCCCGGATTTTTAGTGTCCAATCAGAACCGCGCACTTTTATTTGACGAAAACGGACAGCCGACAGCCCGTTCACAAAAGATTTTAGCGGGAACGCCGGCAGGGCGGTTTGGCGGCGTATTCTTTTTGTGTGATGACCGTGCGGCAAGCGCCGTTACCGGCGTTGTACTGCCGATAGATGCAGGATTTTCGGCATATTCGGGGGTATAAAATTTAAGATTTCTGGATTGGAGGACAGGTGCAGAAGTGCCTGTCCTTTTTAAATGGAATGTTAAATTGCAGGATTTTATGGTTAAAAAGGTAAAAATAGGTAAAATTAAGAATTTAAGTATGGAAAATATAGGATTCGGC
>OGPF01001413.1_pt1 | contig 11068 bp, 9 predicted proteins | sample 1552871 | NCBI WGS metagenome assembly OGPF01 (sample SAMEA2580276, study PRJEB22360) | human gut metagenome | biome: human gut; feature: human-associated habitat; material: faeces | place: Denmark | collected 2008/2010
GCTGGTGAAGGGCGGGTGGCGTCCATGATGTCGTTCTCACTCTCGGCGTCCACATTGGAGGTAGCCTCGTCGAAGATGTAGATGGGCGAATCGTGGAGCAGCGCACGGGCCATGGCGAGGCGCTGGCGCTGGCCGCCGGACAGGTTCGAGCCTCCCTCATGCAGCGGCGTTTCCAGTCCCTGCTGGCTGCGGCAGAAGTCGGCGAGGTTCACCTCTTCCAGCGCCGCCCATAGGGCCTTGTCGTCGGCAGCGGGGGCCGCCATCCGCAGGTTGGTGCCCACGGTGCCCTTGAAGATGGCCGCGTTGTGGGGCACCACGGTCAGGGTGCGGAGGCAGCTCTCCTCATTCAGCTCCTGCACGGGCACGCCGCCCAGCGTCACGCTGCCGGTATAGCCGGTGCGGGCACCGGAGAGGATGGCTGCAATGGTGCTCTTGCCGCAGCCGGACTCCCCCACCAGCGAGACGAAGCTGCCCTGCGGGACGGTCAGGGAGATGTCGCGGAGGATGGTGCGGTCCCTCTCGTAGCCGAAGGTCACGTGCTCCAGCCGGAGGGTGGTGTCCGCCCCGGCTTCCTTGGTGCCGTCGGCAGGCTCGTCCGCAGCGAGGAGCTTGAAGATCTTCTCTGCCGAAGCCGCGCCGTTCATGGCGATGTGGAAGTAGCTGCCCAGCAGACGCAGCGGCAGGAAGAAGTCTGCCGCCAGCAGGAGGATGGTCAGCGCCGCAGTCAAAGTGATCTGCCCCTTGGCAAAGGCCGCCACCGCGCTGATGATGCCCAGACCCGCACCGCCGTAGGCCATCAGGTCCATCAGGGTGACGGAGTTCAGCTGCATGGTCAGCACCTTCATGGTGATCTTCCGGAAGCGCTCGGCCTGTCGGTTCATCTCCTCGTGCTTCCAACCGTCGGCCTGATAAATTTTCAGGGTGGTCAGGCCTTGGATGTTCTCCAGAAAGCTGTCGCCGAGGGTAGTGTACTCGCCCCAATACTTCTCCAGCAGCTTCTTGGCGAACTTCTGCACCGCCACGATGGACATAGGGATGAGGGGCACGCAGCACAGCAGGATGATGGCCGACCGCCCGTGGACCCCCACCAACAGAACGAAGAGGGTCACCGGGGCCAGCAGACTGTAGAACAGTTGGGGCAGGTATTTTGCGAAGTAGGTATCGATCTGCTCCACGCCCTCGCTGGCCAGCATGACCACCTCGCTGGTGGCGACGGTCTCGCTGTAGCCCGCGCCGAGGCGGGTGAGCTTTTCGTAAATTTTGCTGCGGAGGGTACGCTTGACATCTTTCGAGGCGCGGTCGCTCATGTTGGAGGCCAGCATGGTGAAGCCGAAGCGCAGCGACACCGTGCACAGGCAGACCGCAAGGCTCCGCGTCAGCAGTGCACCCGTCAGGCTGCCCGCAAAAACAGCCCCCAGCAGCACCGCAATGGTGCGGACGAAGACCACGTTGCAGAGCATCCCAAGCCACTGAAACGCCACATTCGCCCCCACGAATCGCAGCGCGCCCCGGTCAAAGGACAGTAGTTTTTTGTTGATCACGATTCGATCTCCATTTCTGTTTTTGTCTCGTCGTCGGAGCCGAACAGGCGGTCATACTCACCGGTAAAGGCCCGCTCCGGCAGCGCCGAGGTCAGCGCCAGTGCAGCGGCGCAGCGCTCGTCGTCGGTCATCTCGATCTTCACCGGCGGGAAGTTTGCCAGCACCGTTTCCAACTGCCTCTTGACTTCCTTGGCCACAAAGATGCCGCGGTCGGTCAGGTAGATCTTGCCATAATGCTCCTTGACGATCATCCCCCGCTCCATCAGCAGGTTCATGATCCGCACCACCGAGGGCTTGGTCACCCCCAGCTTTTCGGCAATGCTGCGGGAGCAGATGTCCAGATGCGTCTGGGAGACATCATAGATCGCCAGCAGATACCGCAGATGCGCAGCGGTCAGTTCCATTCTTACCACTCTCCTTGAAATCAAACCTCTCGCTGCGTCAGCGATGACGGAGAGGTTTGGCAATGTTATCCAAAGCTAACTTTCATTTTTCTAAAAAAGGGCGCGGGCCGATTTTTTGTTCGACCCGCGCCCTGCGGTTTTTCCTTAGTGGCAGCCGCCGTTGCAGTGCCCGCAATCACCGGAGCACCCACCACAGCCGCCGCCGTGCTTGTGGGAGTGCCATGTGACCCAGCCTACCCCGCCGAACACAATCGCAGCCACGATAATGGTCGGCAGGTTGAAGTTTGCTGCCAAAAATTCCATCATAAAAATGCACTCCTCTCAAACTTGGAGAAACTTATTTGTTTGCCGTGATCTTCTTGGTATCGATCTTGACTTCGTTGATGCCGGTGTACTTGTTGGGACGGACCAGCAGATAGATGAAGGCAACGAGGATGACCACTGCGACGATGGTGAAGAAGTTGAAGCCGACCTCACCGGAGATGATGCCGCCCAGCTGGTACACCACCAGAGCGGAGCAGTAAGCCAGAGCGCACATATAGCCGATGGCGATGGCGGTCCACTTACCGTTGTTCATCTCACGCTTGATGGCGCCCATAGCCGCGAAGCAAGGTGCACACAGCAGGTTGAAGATCATGAAGGCGTATGCGGACAGAGCGGTGTAATCCTGTGCAACAGCGGCCCAGATCTCATCGCCGTTCTCAGACAGTTCGCCGCCGAAGTGATACAGAACACCGAAGGTGCCGACGACGTTCTCCTTTGCGATCAGGCCGGAGACGGAAGCGACGGTTGCACGCCAGTTGCCGAAGCCCAGAGGTGCAAAGATCCATGCGACCTTGGTAGCGATAGCAGCCAGCACGGAGTTGTCCTGATCCTCAACCATACCGAAGGCACCGTTCTCGAAGCCGAAGCCCTGCAGGAACCACAGCACAACGGTAGCGGCCAGAATGACGGAGCCTGCGCGCTTGATGAAGGACCAGCCGCGCTCCCAAGTAGCACGGAAGACGTTGCCCCAAGCGGGCACATGGTATGCGGGCAGCTCCATCACGAAGGGAGCGGGGTCACCTGCGAAGAGCTTGGTCTTCTTCAGGATCACGCCGGAGCAGATGATGGCAGCCATGCCAATGAAGTAAGCAGAGACAGCCACCAGAGAAGAACCGCCGAACATCGCACCTGCGATGAGGCCGATGATGGGCATCTTTGCGCCGCAGGGGATGAAGCAGGTGGTCATGATGGTCATACGGCGGTCGCGCTCGTTCTCGATGGTACGAGAAGCCATAACGCCCGGAACGCCGCAGCCGGTGCCCACCAGAACGGGGATGAAGCTCTTACCGGACAGGCCGAACTTACGGAAGATACGGTCCATGATGAAGGCCACACGGGACATGTAGCCGACGTCCTCCAGAATGGACAGCAGGAAGAACAGGACGAGCATCTGGGGAACGAAGCCCAGAACCGCGCCGACACCGGCGACGATACCGTCCATGATCAGGCCGTACAGCCAGCCCGCCACGCCGATGCTCTCTAGGAAGCCACCCAGCGCATTGGGAACGATCTCACCGAACAGGACATCGTTGGTCCAGTCGGTGGCAAAGGTACCGATGGCCCAGCCGCCGTCTGCGATGGAGGTGCCCATGGACAGGGAGTACATCAGGAACATGACCAGTGCGAAGATGGGCAGAGCCAGCACACGGTTGGTCACGATCTGGTCGATCTTATCGGAAACGGTCAGGTGCTCCACGCGGGCCTTCTTCTTGACGGCCTTGGAGACGACATCGTTGATGTAAGCGTAGCGCTGGTTGGTGATGATGCTCTCGGCGTCATCGTCCATCTCAGTCTCGCAGTCCTTGATGTGCTGGTCGATGTGATCCAGCAGGGCCTTATCGAGCTTCAGCTCATCCTGAACCTTGTCGTCACGCTCGAACAGCTTGACGGCATACCAGCGCAGGAAGCGGTCATCGACCTTGCCCTGAATGGACTCCTCGATGTGAGCGATGGCATGCTCGACGCTGCCGGTGAAGACGTGGGGCAGCTCAACAGCCTTGCCGGCCTTGGCAGCAGCCTCAGCCATCTGAGCAGCCTTTTCGCTGCCCTCGTTCTTCAGTGCGCTGATCTCAACTGCCTGACAGCCCAGCTCTGCGCTCAGCTTCTTCAGGTCGATCTTATCGCCGTTCTTGCGGACGAGGTCGATCATGTTGACGGCCATGACAACGGGGATGCCCAGCTCGATCAGCTGGGTGGTCAGGTACAGGTTCCGCTCGATGTTGGTGCCATCGATGATGTTCAGGATGGCGTCGGGCTTCTCGTTGACCAGATAGCTGCGGGCCACGACCTCTTCCAAGGTGTAGGGGGACAGCGAGTAGATGCCGGGCAAGTCCTGAATGATGACGTCTTTCTCGCCCTTCAGCTTGCCTTCCTTCTTCTCGACGGTAACGCCGGGCCAGTTGCCGACGTACTGGTTAGAGCCGGTCAGTGCATTGAACAGGGTCGTTTTACCACAGTTCGGGTTGCCGGCCAGTGCGATCTTAATGCTCATTGTGTTCCTTTCCTCTCTATTCGGATCAAACCACTTCGATCATTTCAGCGTCGGCCTTACGCACACTCAGCTCGTAGTTGCGCACGGTCAGTTCCATGGGGTCGCCCAGCGGGGCCACCTTGCGGACATAGATCTCAACACCCTTGGTGATGCCCATGTCCATGATACGGCGCTTGACAGGGCCCTCGCCATGCAGACGAGCGACGGTGCACGTTTCGCCGACCTTGACATCTTTCAAAGTCTTCATATAGTTCCTCCTCTACTTGTCTTTATTTCAGAGACCATTCCAGTTTCGGAGCAGGTCCCAAACAGCGTTTCCGCTGTTTAGCCGATCATAATGCGGTTCGCCATGGTCTTGTCCAGTGCGATGCGGCTCTCCTTGACCTGTAAGATCAGGTTGCCCGCGATCTCGTTGACCACAGTGACCTCGCTTTCCACCACGAAGCCGAGCTCTGCCAGATGCTGACGGATCTCGTCCTTACCGGTGATCTTTTTGATGGTAACGGTCTCGCCCGCTTTTGCCATCGTCAAAGGCATCATACTTCATTCACCCTTTCTTCTCCCACGCATTTGGAAGCAAGTTCTTCATGCTGGTTAGTCAGTCGTGACTATCAACACGGATAGTTTATACTTACTAACCTTTTTTGTCAACATTTTTTTCACAATTCAAGGTTAGTTCGTAGGAACAAACAGATTTTTTGCCTCCATTTTGTTCAGAATTCATTACTTTCAACAATGACACAGCCGCTCGATGCAGGAGTCAACTGCACCGGGCGGCCGCGTGTCAAAAGGAGGATCTCTTCCCGTCAGGGCGTGGTGTCTCTGGCGGGCGCCAAGGATAAAAAGAGAGTATTGGTAGGAAATGTCAAATTCAGGCCGCCACTGCAAGGCGGAAGATCGGCGTGCCGCTGTGGAACAGGCGCAGATACACTTTGGTGCACTTGTTCAATTGGGCAAACAGGCGCTCGGCGGCATCGCGGTCGCCGTAGGCCTTCCAGCAGCCGCAGCAAGTGAAGTTGCGGCCCTGATTTTCGATGAAGCCCACCACATCGGGGAGCGGATAGCCCAGAAATATGCCGATCTCATGCGGAAACTCTGCTTCGCAGCACAACCGCCGCGCCATCTGCCGCAGCAGCGGTTCGCAGTCGCCATCTTCCGAGAGGGTATAGCCCTCCTGTGCCAGAAACGCACGGACATTTTCGTCCGCCAGCACTTCGCGTAGACGGCTCTCGCGGTACACATAGACCAGATACCAGTGGCTGCGGACGCAGCCCTTCAGCACCCGGACCCGGAGGCCCTTCTCACCCAGCCGCGCGTTCCAGCCGCGCACCCGCTCCGCGAGGTCTTTGCAGTCGCTCGTCTCGTAGCGAAACAGACCGGCGGCTTTCAATCCGGCCAGCACAGGCGAGCATTGTTCGATCATTACCGTCTCAAAATTACGCTCCATGGCCGGTTTCCTCCGTTGCTTTGCTTTCCGATAGGGTGCCCGCATCGGGTCTTTCTATGCAGACGATGCAGAGTTTCATGGTTAGAATATTCTAACCATGAATTCAAAAAGAACGCGGCTGCTCATTCTGCCGCTTCGTTCCGTCTTTCGGTTAGTCATTTCTAACGTGGCATTATCTTACCACAGCTTCAAGGTGGTGTCAAGGGGAAATTTCAATTTCGTTGAAAAGCGTCAAATTTCATGTTATAGTACAGTTATCCACCCGAAAGAACCATCACAAGGAGAAGCCATGTCTTCCATTGATTTTTCCACGCTCACCCAAAAAATCGCCGCGCTGCTGGCGGCGCACCCGGAACAGCCCGTTCTCATCGCTCTGGACGGCCGCTGCGGCAGCGGTAAGACCACACTGGCCGGGCAGCTGGCGGAGCAGTTCCCGGCAAGCATCGTCTTCCACACCGACGACTACTATCTGCCGCCCGCCCAGCGCATCCCGGAGTGGGAAAAGACTCCCTGCGCCAACATGGACCTTGCCCGGCTGCGGGAGGAGCTGCTCCGCCCCGCCCGCGCCGGGGAGCCGGTCTTCTACCGCGCCTACTCCTGCCGGGAGGGCGCTTACCGCCCCGGACAGTGCATTCCGGCCCAGCCGCTTTCTATCGTAGAGGGCAGCTACAGCCACCATCCCCTCCTCGCCGGCTGCTATGACCTCAAAGTATTCGTCACCTGCTCGCCCGCCGAGCAGACCCGCCGCCTCCAAGCGCGGGAGGGCGAGCGCTACCCCGGCTTCGCCGCACGGTGGATCCCGCTGGAAGAGGGGTATTTCAAGGAATACAGCATCGAGGAAAAAGCGGATCTTGTGCTCGATACGACCGGGCATTGTTAAGTTTTTGCAAATTTGTTTCCTGCTCCCCTGCAACCCGTGTCAATTTATGGTATAGTTAGATTGGAATAAAATTGACTTCCAAGGCAAGGAGAGCAGCTATGGAGCACTTCGTTGAGTTTGAAAATGTTTCCAAATACTATCAGACTGGCTCGGTCCGCATCGCGGCAGCCGACCACCTGAATTTTTACGTAGACAAGGGCGAGTTCTGCATCATCGTCGGCCCATCCGGCGCGGGCAAGACCACCCTGCTGAACATTTTAGGCGGCATGGACACCTGCGACGAGGGCCATGTCTGGCTGGACGGGCAGGACGTGAGCCACTTTACCGAGCGGGAGCTGACCACTTACCGCCGGTACGATGTGGGCTTCGTGTTCCAGTTCTATAACCTCGTGCAGAACCTGACCGCGCTGGAAAACGTGGAGCTGGCCAGCGAGATCTGCCGCGACCCGCTGGACCCTGCCGCCACGCTGGAAAGCGTGGGCCTCGGCGAACGGCTGAACAACTTCCCGGCCCAGCTCTCCGGCGGCGAGCAGCAGCGCGTCTCCATTGCACGCGCCCTCGCAAAAAATCCGAAGCTTCTGCTCTGCGACGAGCCCACCGGCGCGCTGGACTATAAGACCGGCAAGCAGGTGCTGGCCCTGCTCCAGCGCACCTGCCGCGAGACGGGCCGCACCGTCATCGTCATCACCCACAACACGGCCCTGACCGCCATGGCCGACCGGATCATTCAGGTCAAGAGCGGACAGATCTTGTCCAACAAGGTCAACGAACACCCCGTGCCCGTGGAACAAATCGAGTGGTGAGCGCCATGCAGAAAAGTTATCGCAAAAACATCCTGCGGGATTTCAAAGGCAATCTGAGCCGCTTTCTCTCCCTGTTCGGCATCGTGGCGCTGGGCGTCATGATCCTGACGGGTTTGGTCAGCTTTGCACCCAGTATGCGGATCGCGGGACAGAAATATTACGTGGAGCAGAATGTTTTCGACCTCCGCATCCTTTCCACCCTCGGCCTGTCGGAGGACGACATCGCCGCCATTTCGGCCACTGACGGCGTCACCGCCGTGGAGGCGGTAAAGTATCTGGACGTGGAGGGGCACTGGTCCGGCACCGACGAGCCCGCCGTGCTGCGGGTACAGCAGCTCCCCGCTGACCCCGATGCCGACACCGCCGAAAACATGAATCGCTTGGTCTTACAGGCCGGCCAGATGCCCGAAGCTGCCGACGAGTGCGTCGTGCACGTAATGGGCCACGGCGAAGAAGTGCCCCTCGGCACCACGCTGACCCTGCCGGACGATACCGACGGCCTGACCCGCACGACTTACACCGTAGTCGGGCAGGTGCAGGACCCGCAGTATTTCTCCTCCAACCAAGAGACCTCCACCGCCGGGGACGGCGTGCTGGATGCCCTCGTCTTTGTGCCGGACAGAAGTCTGGATCTGGATTATTACACTGCCTGTTATGTCAAGGCCAAAAATGCCGACCAGTATGACAACTATTCCGACGAGTATCAGGCTGCCGTGGACGCCGTGGCCGACCGGCTGACCTCCATCAGCGACGCCCAATGCGTCGCCCGCCGGGAAGCCCTGATCCATGACGCCAACGCCAAGCTGGCCGACGCCAAGCAGACTTACAGCCAGCAAAAAGCCGAGGCCGAACGCCAGTTCGCCGAGGCGGAGCAAAAATTGGCCGACGCCGAAGCGCAGCTCGTCTCCGCCAAGGCCCAGCTGGAACAGGGCGAAGCGGAGTACACCTCCGGTAAGGAACAGCTTGCCCAGCAGCAAGCCGCCCTGCCCGACACGATGCAGAGCGGCGCGGACGAGGTGCTGAGCGGCGAAGAGCAGGTCTTGGAATTCGAGGACCAGCTCCAGCAGATCGAGCTGCTGGTCAACCTGAAACAGGTAGCCGACCCGCTGCTGGGCTATGCGGAGGCGGCCCTGAACAACGCCCAAAAGGCGCTGGACGAAGCCGAACCCGCCGACGAGGAGTACACCGAGCTGCGGGACGCCCTCGCCAAGGCGCAGGCTGCCTACGACAACATTTCAGGTCAGCTCAACGGCTATCAGCAGCAGCTCGACGCCGGAAAGCAGCAGATGTATGCGCAGGGACTCATCTCCTCGCCGAGCCTGTCCAACACCGAACTGGTCACCGAGGCGAAAGCCGCCCTGCGGAAGATGAAGCTTCAGCTCCTGCAGGGGCAGCTCCAGCTTTCCACCGGAACGGCCACAGCGACCTCCGCCTTTGCGGCGGCGCAGCAGCAGCTTGCCGATGCCCGCACCCAGCTGGATGACGGCTGGGCCGAATACGATTCCGGCAAAGAGCAGTTGGAGGCTTCCCGCACCGAATACGAGACCCAGAAGGCCGAAGCCCAGCAAAAGCTCGCCGACGGCCAGAAGCAGATCGACGATGCCGAGGAGCAGATCAGCGACATCCAGAGCGGCACATGGTATGTGCTCGACCGGGGCAGCACCATGAGCTTCGCCAGCTTCGAGCAGTACGCCGACCGGATGGACGCCATCGCGCGGGTCTTCCCGGTGTTCTTCTTTCTTGTGGCGGCGCTGGTGGCTTCCACCACCATGACCCGCATGGTGGACGAGAACCGGCTGCAGATGGGCACCCTCAAGGCGCTGGGCTACTCCAACACCATGATCGCGGGCAAATATCTGCTCTACGGCCTTGCGGCCAGCGTTTCGGGCAGCATCTTCGGCATGGTGGTGGGCTTCATCGTCTTCCCCACGATCATCTGGCAAGCTTACCAGACCATGATGTTCCAGATGCCCACCTTTTCGCTCCAATTCTACCCCGGCATGGCGGCTGGCAGCGTGCTGCTCAGTGCTGCGGTCATCGGCATCGCCACATGGGAGTCGTGCCGCGCCAGCCTGAAAGAAAAGACCGCCGCCCTCCTGCTGCCCCGCGCCCCCGTGGCGGGCAAGCGGATCTTCCTTGAGTACATCACTCCGCTGTGGAAGCACATGAGCTTCTCCCAGAAGACTACCGCCCGCAACCTGTTCCGGTACAAAAAGCGCTTCTTCATGACGGTGCTGGGCGTAGCGGGCTGCACAGCCCTGCTCCTCATCGGCTTCGGCATTCAGGACTCCATCCTGCCCATGCTGACCAAGCAGACCACCGAGCTGAACCACAGCGACCTGACCATCTCGCTCAGCGACGAAAAGGCCTTCACTGTGGAAAACGGCGTGATCGACGTGCTGGACGCCAGCGCCGATGTCACCAGCTTCGGCCGCTTCTACACCAAGAGCGTCACCCTCTACAACGCCGACGGCGACCAGCAGACCATCAGCCTCGTTGCCGCCGAGGATGAGCGCCAGATGACCGATTACTTTACCTTCCGCACCCGGCAGGGGCACAAGGCCATCTCCTTTGATGACAGCAGCGTCATCCTGACGGAGAAGACCGCCGAGCTCCTCGGCCTTGCGGTGGGCGATCCCTTCGAAGTGGAGCTGAGCGACGGCAGCCGCCAGACCCTGACGCTGACCGGCATCACCGAGAACTACGTCTTCACCCGGCTTTACCTCTCCCAGACTCAGCTCAAGCGCCTGACCGGCGGCCCCCTGCCCGCGTGGAACACCCTCTACGCCCAGACGAGCTGCCCCGACACCGACGCCCGCAACGCCCTGCGCACCGACCTGCTGGCGTGCAACTACGTCGGCAGCGTCAGCTTCATAGAGGATACGACCGAAATGTTCGACAACCTCATCGGCTGCCTGAACTACGTGGTCATTCTGGTCATCGTCTGCGCCGCCGCGCTGGCGGCTGTGGTGCTCTACAACCTCATCAGCGTCAACCTCGGCGAACGCAAAAAGGAGCTGGCCACCATCAAGGTGCTGGGCTTCTACGACAAAGAGGTCTACCGCTACATCTTCCGCGAGATCGACCTGCTGGCTCTCATGGGCTCCCTCGTGGGCCTTGCGCTGGGCGTGCCGCTGCACCAGTTCATCATCCGCACCGTCGAGATGGACCAGATGATGTTCATCCGCGCTGCGGCCCCCCGCAGTTACCTTTTCAGCGTTGCCCTCACCCTCTTCTTCACCGTCGTCGTCTGCCGCCTCATGCGCCGCCACATCAAGAAGATCAGTATGGTGGAAAGCATGAAGGCACCGGAATAATAAACAAAAAAGGCTGTTGCCAACTCCTTCCGACATCGCTTACGCGATGCCACCTCCCTCAATGAGGGAGGCTTTCACAGCGAATCGTTACGCCAAGGCTCCCTCCGAGAGGGAGCTGGCACGGCGAAGCCGTGACTGAG